>WNFW01000516.1_pt1 | contig 29527 bp, 29 predicted proteins | sample 5400131 | NCBI WGS metagenome assembly WNFW01 (sample SAMN13153362, study PRJNA577476) | soil metagenome | isolation source: 20 cm soil or saprolite under grassland replicate 1 | place: USA:California | collected 2016-06-15 | reverse complement strand
TGAGGCAGATCACGCCCGGGCCGGCGCGCCGTATGAGTCGCATCATGCTCTCCCCCTTCGACGTGTGCTCGCGGTTATTCAGGCGCACCCTGCAATCGATCACGCGCGGCCCGGCAGGGTCAAGGCATCAGCGCGGATGCCGCGCCCGCCACACCGCCGGGCGCTCGAACGTGGATGCCCACACGCCGCGTCGCGCCTCGCGCGCCTCGCGCTCCTCGGCCTGATAGGCGCCGTAGGCGACCGCCTGCCCGGCTCGGACCATGGCGACGCCGAGATTCGCCTCGCCGGCAAAGCACACGGCGATGGTGCGGCCGTAACGGTCCTCCTCGCGCGGCCGGCAGCGAAGCTCGCGGCGCTCGGCAAGGGATTCCAGGAAGCGCGTCGCCGCGCGTCCGCAGGCCCACGGGTGGCCGGCGCGCATGCAGGTTTGCCGGAACTCCGGCGCATCGATGCCGTAGAGCCGGATTTCGATGCCGGCGACGCGGATGCTGTCGCCGTCGATCACTTGCGCGGGACCGACGATGTCGGGGGCGCGCCTCTGGGTGATCAAGCCGGTGGCGGCGAGGCCGGCCAGTCCCAGGCCGGCAAGCAGCGCCATGCGGGCGCGGCGGTTCATCCGGGAAACCATTCATTTCCGCCTGCAATGACGGAGCGTTAACCAGTGCTCTCAGCCGAGCCTTAAGCTTTATCGGGCAGTTTTTGCAGGAATTTTCCCAATTCGGGTGCCGCCAGCATGACCGCGACGACGCCGCAGGAAAGCGGCATGTCCTCGCCCGGAAGGACGCCCCAGATCGAGCGGCGGCGCGCCGCCACCCAGCGCGTGCGCGAAGCGCGCGACCGGCTCACTTCGAGCACGGGAACGCGGCCGGCGTTCGACTACGAGCTGCTGCGTCAGTTCGCCCACAACCGGCTCTCCGCCTCGCTGGCGATCCTGCTGCTGGTCGGCACCATCGGCTTCCTGTCCGGCCTCTCGACCGACGCGGTCTCGGCGGGCATGTGGACCGCGGGCGTGTCCTTGCTGCACGGCGCCATGATTCTGAGCTGCCATCGGTTCCTCGGCGAGCCGCCGGGCGGCATCAAGATCGCGGCGTGGCGGTTGCGCTTCATCCTGCTCGACCTGTGCTTCGGCCTGGCCTGGATGGTGAACGTCATCGCGATCGGCAAGTCCGCCGCCGGCTCCGGCACGTTCTTGCTGTTCGTGATGCTGCTGATCGTCGCGGTGGCAAGCATGGTGGCATCGGGGCTGCCGATGGCGGTGTTCGCGGCGACCATCCCGGTCACCGCCGCGGTCGCCCTGACCTTCGTGCTCAAGGGCGGCATGCACAATTACGTGCTCGCGGTGCTCGCCGCCACCGCCGAGGGCTATTTCGTCATGCTCGCGCACCGGCTCTATTCGACGACGCTGGCCACGATCGAAGCGCGCGCGGAGAAGGACGCGCTGATCGGCGAGCTCGAGCAGGCCAAGGCCAAGTCGGACGAGGCACGACGGCACGCGGAGGCGGCCAACATCGCCAAATCGCGATTCCTCGCGCAGATGAGCCATGAGCTGAGAACGCCGCTCAACGCCATCCTCGGCTTCTCCGAAGTGATGAAGAGCGAGGTGTTCGGCCCCCATAGCGTGCCGACCTACAAGGAATACGCCGGCGACATCCATAATTCCGGAGTTCATCTGCTCAACCTCATCAACGAGATCCTCGATCTTTCCCGCATCGAATCCGGACATTACGAATTGAACGAAGAGGTTTTGTCGCTAACCCAGATCGTGGAGGACTGCCACCACCTGCTGAACCTTCGGGCGAAACATCGTGGGCTCGCCGTTCACGAGAGCTCCGAGCCGGACCTCCCCAGGCTATGGGCCGACGAGCGCGCGGTCCGGCAGATCTGTCTCAATTTGCTGTCCAACGCCATCAAGTTCACGCCGCAAGGCGGCGAAGTCTGGCTCAAGGTCGGCTGGACCGCTTCCGGGGGGCAGTACTTGAGCATCAACGACAACGGGCCGGGCATACCCGAGGAGGAGATTCCGATCGTGCTGGCATCGTTCGGGCAGGGCTCGAACGCGATCAAATCCGCCGAGCAGGGCACCGGGCTCGGCCTGCCGATCGCCAAGAGCCTGGTCGATCTGCACGGCGGGACCTTTACGCTGCGATCGAAGCTGCGCGAGGGCACCGAAGTGGTTGTGACGTTTCCGCCCGAGCGGGTGATGTCGGCGCTTGCGCCGATCACGGATCCGGCCCCGCCGATTCAACCGGGCTCCTCCGGCACGGCGAGACACCGGCCGCTGCTCAAAGCCGGCACCTGACCTGCCACCCGAGCAGCCCCTTGATGTTGCGGCGCGTTTCGGCGAATCGTGCCACCATGGCCGAGATCGAAAGCCCGTGCATCAAGCTCTGCGTGCTCGATCCGGGTTCGAACCATTGCCTGGGCTGCGGTCGCAGCCTCGCCGAGATCGAGCGCTGGGCGGCGTTTTCGCCCGAGGAGCGCCGCCGGATCATGGCGGCGTTGCCGGCCAGGATGGCGGCGCATCGCGCCGCCGGCCGGTCCGGCGTGCGCTGAGGAGGATTTTTTGCAACGCCGTCTGCTGTGGCCGCTGCTGATCGGACTGGGATTGGCGCTGGTGCTGTTGCTGGTCGGCCGCGATGACGACGTGATCGCCGGCCTGGCGCGTCACGACTTTGCCCGGCTCGCCGCGAAGGTCGCGATCGGCGTCGCGATCGGCGGCGTGGTCTTCGTCCTGTTCCGGCGCCGGTTTTCCGAGGCATTGCAAGCCGCGCTGTTCTGGACCGTGCTCGCGCTGCTGCTTGCGGTCGCCTACACGTTCCGGGCGGACTTGCGCGAGATCGGCGATCGGGTGCTGGCGGACCTCATCCCCGGCAGAGCGGTACAGGTCGGCCGCGCGGTCGAGATCGTGCGCGGGCGCAGCGGCGAATATTTCGTCGACACGCAAGTCAACGGCGCGCGGATCGGGATGGTGCTCGACACCGGCGCGAGCTCGGTGGTGCTCACCCCGGAGGCGGCCAAGGCCGCCGGGCTGCCGCTCGAAGTGCTGTCGTATTCCGTCACCATCGAGACCGCCAACGGCCGCGCCCGCGCCGCCGCGGTCACGCTCGACCGCATCGCGGTGGGCTCGATCGTCGAGCGCTCGGTGCCGGCGCTCGTGGCGCAGCCCGGGCAGCTCCGGGTCAGCCTGCTCGGCATGAGCTTCCTCAATCGGCTCGCGAGCTGGGAAGTCCGCAACGATCGCCTGTCGATGCGGGCCCCGTGACAGCTTCGGAATCACGCGGCGGCGCGGTGAACCGGATCGCGTTCCGCGACCATAGCGAGCGCTTCGACCAGCACTTCGGCGCCGGCGCCCGGCTTGACGGCGTTCGCCGCAAGGTGGCGGCGGAAGCCGCGCGCGCCCGGCGCGGCGCGAAACAGGCCGAGCACGTGGCGGGTGATCGCGTTGAGCCGTTCGCCGCGGGCGAGCGCGCGTTCGACATACGGCACGAGGTGTTCGAGCGCGGCGCGCGGCGAGACGGCGGGCGCCGGCTCGCCGAAAATCTGCGGATCGACCGCCAGCAGCCGCCACGGCTCGCGATAGGCCGCGCGGCCCATCATGATTCCATCGACGCGCGCGAGGTGTCGCGTCGCCTCGCCGATTTCGGCGATGCCGCCGTTGACGATGATCTCGAGATCCGGATGCGCGGCCTTGAGCCGGTAGACGCGGCCGTAGTCGAGCGGGGGAACCTCGCGATTTTCCTTGGGCGAGAGACCGTCGAGCCAGGCTTTGCGCGCGTGCACGATCAGCGCGTCGACCCCCGCGGCTTTTACCGCGGCGGCGAAGGCATCGAGCGCCGCCTCGGGATCCTGGTCGTCGATGCCGAGGCGGCATTTGACCGTGACCGGCAGCGCGACGCTCGCCTTCATGGCCGCGACGCATTCCGCGACGAGCCGCGGCGCGGCCATCAGGCAGGCGCCGAAGCGCCCGCGCTCGACCCGGCTCGACGGACAGCCGACGTTGAGGTTGATCTCGTCGTAGCCGAGATCGGCGCAGATCCACGCGGCTTCACCGAGCGCTTTCGGGTCGGAGCCGCCGAGCTGCACCGCGACCGGGTGCTCGACGGGATCGAAGCCGAGCAGCCGCGCCCGGTCGCCGAACAGCACGGCACCGGTCGAGAGCATCTCGGTATAGAGCAGCGCCCGGCGCGTGAGCAGGCGATGGAAGTACCGGCAGTGCCGGTCGGTCCATTCCATCATCGGCGCGATCGCGAACCGGCGCGAGCGCGGCGCGGGGCTTTGGGCGTTGCGGATCATGCCAAGGAAATGCCGCAGAAAGCCGGGCCGATCAAGTCCCTGTCGGCATCGCCTCGCGCAGCGAGTCGTCTGATCATGGACGCGAGCTTTCGCTCTCCGCGGAATGTGCGACTGACGCAAACTTTCACGTCGGTACGTGCCGTACGGCATCGTCCGTGGCCGAAATCCGTCCGGCGCCACCTTGACCGTTTACCGGTAAGCGGTATAAAGGGACGGATGATCCGATCCTTTGGCGACAAACGCACCGAGGCGCTATTCCGCGACGAGGTCGTGCGCCAATTCCGTGGTATCGCGCGCCCGGCCAAGCGCAAGCTCGAGGCAGTCAACGCGGCGAGTCGGCTGGAAGACTTGATGGTGCCGCCCGCAAACCGACTGGAGAAGCTGAAAGGCGATCTGAAGAATTTCTATTCCATCCGCATCAACGATCAATGGCGTGTGATCTTCAGATGGGTCGATGGCGAACCTCACGACGTGCGGATCGTGGATTACCACTGACAGGAGACGACGATGGACGAGAAGAAGTTTGCGCCGGTCACTCCCGGAGAGATGCTCCCAGAATCAGCTCGCGAAAGCAATCGGTATCTCGCCGAATCGCATTGCCGAGATCGTCAACAATCGACGGCGGATCACGGCGGACACCGCGCTACGGCTGGGCTTGTACTTCGGCAACAGTCCGGAGTTCTGGATGAATCTTCAAACTCACTACGACCTCAAAATGGCACGACGGAATCTGAACCCCGAAGACGCGAAACGCATCAAGGCGAAGCGTGCCGCCTGATCTTCGCCTCGTGCTTCACGCGCGTTCGCGGGATGGTGCCCGGGTGAAGATCGAGTTCGGAAAATCTTCGAAAAGTGCAGGTTCTCCATAGACTCCGCTGCACAGGCGCACTGCGCTTTCGATGAGGTCCGGGTTTCCGTGTTCGAGCGAGCGCTATTCTAGAACCGGCAGGAGCAACGTGGTACATTCAACGCATGGTCAAGAGCCTTGAACGAGCGATCGCCGAGGTGGCGAACCTGCCGGAAGTAGATCAGGAACAAATCGGCCGGCGACTCCTGTCGCATGTCGAGAAGCTGCGCCGGTTGCGGGCGGAGATCGACAAGGGCATCCGATCGCTCGACGCGGGCGAGGGCGAGCCGCTCGATGCGGACGAATTTCTCCGGCAGGTGAACGAACGGCACGGCCGAGGGTAGGCGACCGGTCATCTGGTCGCCGGATGCGCGCTCCGATCTCACCGAAATCTGGAACTATTACGCAACCGTGGCCGATCCGCGCACCGCCCTGCCGCGATTGACGCCCCTCCGCCGCGGCGATACCGGTCGCGCGGGAGACCGCGATGGCGAACGACAAGGAACGCGTGGCGCTCGGCTCGATCGCGGCCTCCGCCGGGCTCACACTGGCCAAAACCGTGGTCGGGCTGCTGTCCGGCTCGCTCGCCATTCTCTCGGAAGCCGCGCATTCGCTGCTCGATCTCGCCGCCACCGTGATCACTTATTTCGCGGTGCGCATCTCCGGCAAGCCGGCCGACCGCGAGCACCAATACGGGCACGGCAAGGTCGAAAGCGTCGCGGCGCTGGCCGAGACCGCGCTCTTGTTCCTGCTCTCCGCGGGCGTGATCTGGGAAGCCGTGCAGCGGCTGCTGGGCGCCCACGGCACCGCGGTGGAGGCGACGATCGCGAGCTTCGCGGTGATCGCGATCTCGATCGTCGTCGATTTCTTCCGCGCCCGCGTGCTGTCGCGGACGGCGGCCAAAACCTCGAGCCAGGCGCTCGAGGCCGACGCGCTGCATTTCTCCTCCGACATGTGGTCTTCGCTGGCGGTGCTCGTCGGCCTCTTCGCGGTCGCGCTCGGCTTTCGGCAGGCGGATTCCATCGCCGCGATCGTGGTCGCGATGTTCGTCTGCCTCGCCGGCTGGCGGCTCGGCAAGCGCACCATCGATACGCTCACCGATACGGCCCCCAGCGGCGTCGCCGAGCGGGTCGCCGCGATCGCGCGAAAAATTCGCGGCATCGTCGCGGTCGAGCAGGTGCGCACCCGGCCGGGCGGCGCCACGCTGTTCGTCGAGCTCGCGGTCGCGGTCAGCCGCACCCTGCCGCTCGATCGCGTCGCGAAGCTCGAGGACGAGGTCACCAGGGCGATCCACGAGGAAATGCCGCGGGCGGAGCTCACCGTCACCACGCATCCGCGCGCGCTCGACGACGAGACGGTGCTCGATCGCGTCATGGTCATCGCCCGGAACCGCGGGCTCGCCGTGCACCACGTGATGGTGCACGAGGTCTCCGGCAAGCTGCTGGTGGCGCTCGATCTCGAAGTCGACGGCCAGCTTTCGCTCGGCGCCGCCCACGACATCGCCAGCGCGCTCGAAGCGGCGATTGCCGAGGAGCTCGGCACAGAGGTCGAGGTCGACACCCACATCGAGCCGTTGCAGCCCTACGGACAAGGCGGCCGCGATGCTTCGGGCGAGCGCGTGGCCGCGGTGCGCGCCGCGCTCGCCGATGTCGCGCGCAAGGTCGGGCCAGTCGGCGACATCCATGAAGTCCGCGTGCGTGAGACGCCCGCGGGCGAGATCGTGAATTTCCACTGCCTGGTCGATCCCGCGCTCAGCGTCGACGACGTGCACGCGAAGGTCGACGAGGTCGAGCGCGGGCTCAAGGCGCGCTGGCCGTCGATCAAGCGCGTCATCGGCCACGCCGAGCCGAGGCGGTAATTTACCTCCCCGTCGGGGAGGTCGATCGCGCGCAGCGCGATCGGGTCGGGGTGATAGAATGGGTCGTGCAATTCGAACCGGAAGACACGACCGCGGCACCGCAAAAAGCATGCTGGTACGAGCGACCATCCTTTTGGGAGTGAGAGACAGTGATCATCGCGATTGTCGTCCTCGAGCTGATTGCGTGTTTTATTCTCGCAATGATCCTCGGTGTTGGCAATCCAGGGAGTTACCTATTCATAACCCCGGTAGAGGTTTGGCTTGCATGCGCTATGGTGCAGCTGGCCGTCCATTATTTGCCGCGAGGCGCATACGTTCGATACGGTCTCTTATTCACCGTGACACTGATACTGCTCGGCAGCGTAACACTCGAAGGGATGGACGCAATACCATATCTCCATCAAACGCTGTTTATTGCCGGCGTAGCGGCGCTACCTCAAATTTGGTGGGAATGGTCATCAAAAGCCACGGGAGATCGAGTTTTTGTGCTCGCGCTTATTGGGTTGGTCTCACTCCCGCTAGGATTTGCCGCCTGGTCCCTGGCCAATATCTGGTTGGTGAAAGCCAAAGCGGCGTCAGTATCGCGGGGCGAGCCGTACTGCATACTTCTTTCAGACCGTAAATTGTTCTCCAGTGGATCATATCATAAAGCACAAAATGATTGGAGCCTCACCGGATGGAATATGTTTACTCCCCGGGGCGCAGGTGGATCAGGCCTCTGCTGCCAATGGGATTTTCACGCGCTGCTGCTGACCGGCGACGATCAACTCTTCAACTGGTCGTATCAATCTCAACGATTCGAGAAAGTTTCGGATCGAGCTCGACGGCTGCTAGGACTAAATAATCTCACATGTCCGTGACAGGATCCTTGGCTTTCGCTTTCAAAATCGATGACGGCGAACACCGGGTCATTGTCTGACAATTTCAGACTGGGCACATGGAGTCTGTCTTAATCCCGGGAGCTGATGAAGGAGCGGACATTCCGGATTGGCCGCTTGGTGCCAGGAACAGAAACCGTGCGACTGGGGAGGTCGATCGCGCGCAGCGCGATCGGGTGGGGTCAAACATGACACCCCGCCCCGCCGCCTTTCGGCGGCGACCCTCCCCTGACGGGAAGGGAAATTACGGCACCAGGACGGCGGCGCCTTGCAGGCGGCCATCGCGCAGATCGGCAAGCGCCTCGTTGGCCCTCGCGAGCGGATAGCGGGTGACCTCGCTTCTCAGCCCCGCCCGCGGCGCGAGTTCCAAGAATTCGCGCGCGTCCTCCCGGGTCAGATTGGCGACCGAGACGATTTGACGCTCCTCCCACAGGATGCGGTAGGGGAATTGCGGGATGTCCGACATGTGGATGCCGCCGCACACGACCCGGCCGCCTTTTCTCACTGCGCGCAGCGCATTCGGGACGAGCGCACCCACCGGTGCGAAGATGATCGCCGCGTCGAGCGGCTCCGGGGGTGTCTCGTCCGAGTCGCCGGCCCAGACCGCCCCGAGCCCGCGGGCGAAATGCTGCCCCTTCGCGTCGCCGCTGCGGGTGAACGCGTAGACCTTGCGGTTTTGCCAGACCGCGACCTGGGCGAGGAGGTGCGCGGCGGCGCCGAAGCCAAAGATCCCCAGTCTCTCGCCCTCGCCCGCCATCCGGTAGCTGCGCCAGCCGATCAGGCCGGCGCACAGCCAGGGCGCAATCGCCGCATCCTCGACCGCCTCGGGCAGCGCAAAGCAGTAGCGCGCGTCGGCGACGGCATGAGTGGCGTAGCCGCCGTCGCGGGTGTAGCCCGTGAACAGCGGCCGGTCGCACAGGTTCTCGCGCCCGCTGCGGCAATACGGGCAGATTCCGCAGGTCCAGCCGAGCCAGGGAATGCCGACGCGCGCGCCCACGCCAAGCCCGGAAACGCCCTCCCCGATCGCCGCAACGCCGCCGACGATCTCGTGTCCCGGAACGATCGGCAGCTTCGGGTCCGGCAGCTCGCCGTCTACCACGTGGAGATCGGTGCGGCATACGCCGCAGGCTTTCACCTCGACGAGCACTTCCCCGGGGCCGGGTCGGGGTACCGGCCGCTCCCGCAGCATCAGGGGAGCTCGCAGCCGCTCGAGCACCATGGCATGCATGTGAGGCATGAGCGCTCGCCAATCTACTTTCCCCCGCCCGACCGACAGCTTACATCAACGCACCGCCCCCAAGGCTCAAAGGTTCCATGCGCACCGAGACCGCCAAACCCGTTCGCCTCGAAGATTACCGTCCGCCCGATTGGCTCGTGGAAACGGTGGATCTCGACGTGGCGCTGCACCCTACCGCGACCCGGGTGCGCGCGACCCTCTCGCTCAAGCCCAATCCGAGCGGCCGGGAAAACGCGCCGCTGGTGCTCGACGGCGAGGAGCTTTCGCTCCTCTCGCTCTCCCTCGACAATTTGCCGCTTGGCCCCGAGCATTACGCCGCGACGCCATCGAGCCTGACCATCGCCGAGCCGCCGCGACGGCCGTTTCGGCTGAGCATCGAGACGCTCGTCAACCCCTCGGCCAACACGCAGCTGATGGGGCTCTATCGCTCGGGTGGGAGCTATTGCACGCAATGCGAGGCCGAGGGGTTTCGGCGCATCACCTATTTCCTCGACCGCCCGGACGTGATGGCGGTCTACACCACCCGGATCGAGGCCGAGAAGACCGAGGCGCCGGTGCTGCTCGCCAACGGCAATCCGGTCTCGAGCGGAAACATTGCCGGGACCGATCGCCATTTCGCGGTCTGGCACGATCCGTTTCCGAAACCCTGCTATTTGTTCGCGCTCGTCGGCGGCAAGCTCGCCTGTGTGGAAGATTCTTTCCGCACCATGTCCGGCCGCACGGTGGCGCTGAAAATCTTCGTCGAGCCCGGCAAGGAGGGCCGCTGCGCCTACGCCATGGACAGCCTCAAGCGCGCCATGCGCTGGGACGAGACGCGCTACGGCCGCGAGTACGATCTCGACGTGTTCATGATCGTCGCAGTCTCCGACTTCAACATGGGAGCCATGGAGAACAAGGGGCTCAACATCTTCAACGACAAATACGTGCTGGCGTCGCAACAGACGGCGACCGACGCCGATTTCGCCCACATCGAAGCGGTGATCGCCCACGAATATTTCCACAATTGGACCGGAAACCGCATCACTTGCCGCGATTGGTTCCAGCTCTGCCTGAAGGAAGGGCTGACCGTATTCCGCGACCAGGAGTTCTCGGCCGAGCAAAGGTCGCGCGCGGTCGAGCGGATCGGCGACGTGCGGGTTCTGCGCGCGCACCAGTTCGTCGAGGACGCCGGTCCGTTGGCGCATCCGGTGCGGCCGTCGCTCTATCACGAGATCAACAATTTCTACACCGCGACCGTCTACGAGAAGGGCGCCGAGATCGTGCGCATGCTCAAGGTGCTGCTCGACGACGACGGCTTTCGCAAGGGCATGGATCTCTACTTCAGCCGCCACGACGGCCACGCCGCCACGGTCGAGGATTTCATCGCCTGCTTTGCCGACGCGAACGCGACCGACCTTTTGCAGTTTCTGCGCTGGTATGCGCAGCCCGGCACCCCGGAGCTCAAAGTGACGGGCAGCTTCGATAAGAGCGCGCGCAGCTTTCGTCTCGACCTTGCCCAGACGCTGCCGCCGCGGCGGGGCCATCCGGTCAGCGAGCCGATGGTCATTCCCCTCGTGCTGGGTCTGATCGGCAAGGATGGCCGGGATTTGCCGCTCGTGACTGCCGACGGCCGGCGCATCGAGCGCGGGATGGTCGTCGTATCGCGCCCGGCGGAGCCGTTGGTGTTCGTAGACATTCCGGAGCGCCCGGTGTTGTCGCTCAACCGGGGTTTCTCGGCTCCGATCAAGGTTTTTGCCGAAACTTCGGCCGAGGATCTGCAATTCCTCGCCGCCCATGATTCCGATGCGTTCAATCGGTGGGAGGCGCTGCAGGTGCTCGCGACCTCGCTCCTCGTCGAAGGCGTCGCCGAGTTGCGCTCCGGCGGGCGGCTGCGGGTCGACCAGGCGCTGATCGACGCGCTCGAGGCGACGCTCTCGGATCCCGACCTCGAGCCGGCGTTCGCCGCGCAGGCGCTGAGCATGCCGGCGGAAGCCGATATTGCCCGCGAGATCGGCGAGGACGTCGACCCCGACGCGATCTTTCGGGCGCGAAGGGGGCTGCGGCGGAGCATCGGCGAGAACCTGGGCCCTTTGCTCGAGGAACGCTATGCGCGCATGAACGACCGCGGCCCGTATCGTCCGGATCCGGCAAGCGCCGGACGCCGGGCGCTGAAAAACGCCTGCCTCGACCTGCTCGCCATGTCCGGCAAACCGGACGCCATCGGCGTGGCCGAGCGGCAATACGAGAGCGCCGACAATATGACCGACCGCATGGGCGCGCTGGCCGCGCTGGCGCTCCACGACGTTCCCGCGCGCGCCCGCTGCCTGGAAGATTTTTATCGCACCTACGAGTCCGACCCGCTCGTCGTCGACAAATGGTTCGCACTGCAGGCCTCGATTCCGGAGCCCGGAACGCTTCCCCGCGTGCAGGCGCTCACGGCCCATCCCGCATTCTCCTTCGCCAATCCCAACCGCGTCCGCGCGCTGATCGGCGCGTTTGCGCACAGCAATCAGACCCAGTTCAACCGGCCGGACGGGGCGGGTTACGAGTTCGTGGCGCAAACGGTGGTCGATCTCGATCCCAAGAATCCGCAAGTGGCAGCCAGGCTGTTGTCGGCATTCAAGAGCTGGCGGGCGCTCGAGCCGGCGCGTCGCGGCAAGGCCGAAGCGGCGCTGCGAAGAGTAGCTGGGCTCGCAACGCTCTCCCGCGACGTCAAGGACATCGTCACCCGGATGACGGACGGCGGCGTGCGGACGACGGACAAAGGATGACCCATCCGCGGCCCGCCCCCGTCTTCTGTCGTTCGTCTTCTGTGCTGCGATATTGCGGCACGGCGAAAAGGTCGCTCGCGGACTCTCGACAAATCGCGACGTTTCGATTCCAATGAAAGTGATTCGGAGAGATGCGGCACATCGATCCGATCGCGGCTGACGGGGACATGGGGAGGCCGGAATGGCGCGCGCCGAAGCAGCGCACGCGTCGGTACGTTCGGATTCCATCAAGGGACTGGCCCAATCGATCGCCAAACCGGCATACCGGCGGCTGCTCACCGCCGAGCCGGCCCTGCGACGGGCGGTGCCCTCGCTGATCGTCGCCTTTCTCGTGACGGTCGGGATCGGCGCGATCATTCAGGTCAACGACCGCCATCGCCAGGCGGTCCTCGCCGCGCTCGAGGACATCGACGCGGTCGCCGACGTCGCCGTAGACCAGATCGAGCGCTCGGATCGGCCCGGCGAATTCGTCGAGCGCGCCTTGAGCGAGCTTGCCCGCGCCATCCCAGCGAAGGCCAATGGGTCGGAGCGCTACGTCCTGCTCGGCGATCCCGCCGGAAACCTGGTCGCGGCGGTACCCTCGCTCAGCGGCGACCTGGCTCAGAACATCCCCGAGATCCTGCGCGACGGGCGCTCGCCGCCGCCGCGCATCCGCACCGGCGCCGCGGAAATCACCTTGCCGGACGGCACCCCGGTGCTGCTCACGCTGCGCACGCTCAAAGCCCCGCTCGGGCAGCTCCTCGTCGTCCAGCCACGCGCGGCCGCGCTGGCGTCGTGGCGGTCCGACACCGTGCTCACGGTCACGCTGTTCGCCACCACCGGCTTCGTGCTGCTGATCCTGGGCTTCGCGTTTCACTGGCAATCGCTGCGCGCCCGCGAAGCCGACCTCATCTTCGACACCGTGCGCAGCCGGATCGACACCGCGCTCAACCGCGGGCGCTGCGGCCTGTGGGATTGGGACCTGGCGCGCGGCCGCATCTTCTGGTCCTACTCGATGTTCGACATTCTGGGGCTCGAGCCGCGCGACGATCTCCTCACCTTCGGCGAGGTCAGCGCGCTGGTGCATCCCGACGACGTCAAGCTCTACGAGCTTGCCGCCCAACTCGCCGAGGCGACGACCAGCGCCATCGATCGCGCCTTCCGCATGCGCCACGCCCGCGGCGAGTGGATCTGGCTCAGGGCGCGCTGCGAGCTCGTCCAGCAGGCCGGTGCGGTGGATGCGCACCTCATCGGCATCGCGGTCGACATCACCGAGCAGAAGCATCTCGCCGAGACCACGGCCACGGCCAACCTGCGGCTGCGCGACGCCATCGAGTCGATCTCGGAAGCGTTCGTGGTCTGGGACGCCGACAACCGGCTGGTGCTGTGCAACTCCAAATTCCAGAGCCTGCACGGCTTGCCGGATCAGGCGGTCGCCCCGGGCACGCCGTTCGACCTCGTCGCGAGCGCCGGCAGCCAGCCGGTGGTGCGCACGCAGATGTCCGACGCGCGCCGCAACGAGACGGCCCGAACCTTCGAAGCCCGGCTGGACGACGGCCGCTGGCTGCACATCAGCGAGCGGCGCACCAACGATGGCGGCTTCGTCTCGGTCGGCACCGACATCACCGCGCTCAAGCGCCACGAGGAGAAACTGCTCGACAGCGAGCGGCGACTGATGGCGACGGTGGCCGATCTGCGCAACTCGCAACTCGCGCTGGAGCGCCAGGCCCAGCAATTGGCGTTCCTGGCCGAGCAGCACGCCGAGCAGAAGCGACGCGCCGAGGATGCCAGTCAGGCGAAATCGGAATTCCTCGCCAACATGAGCCACGAGCTGCGCACGCCGCTCAACGCCATCATCGGATTTTCGGAGATCATGGAATCCGGCATGTTCGGCCCGCTCGGCGCCGAGAAATATCACGAATATTGCCGGGACATCCGCGAGAGCGGCAATTACCTCTTGGAAGTGATCAACGACATCCTCGACATGTCCAAGATCGAGGCCGGCCGGGCGCGGCTCGATCTCGAGGAAGTCGATCTCGAGGCGATCCTCGCCGAGACCATCCGCGTGGTATCGACGCGCGCCGAAGCCAAGCGCCTGGTGCTCGAGGTCGAGGTCCCGGCCGCGATTCGATTGAAGGCCGATCGCCGCGCGCTCAAGCAGATCGTGCTCAACCTGCTGGCCAATGCCGTGAAATTCACGCCGGAAGGCGGCCGCGTGACGGTGCGCGGCCGCGCCAGCGCCGGCACCGCGACCATCGCCATCGAGGACAACGGCATCGGCATCCCCAAGGAGGCGCTGAACAATCTCGGCAGGCCGTTCGAGCAGGTCGAGAGCCAACTCACCAAGCGCCACAAGGGCTCGGGGCTGGGCCTCGCGATCGCCAAATCGCTGATCGAGCTCCACGGCGGCGCCATCCGCATCCGCTCCACCCCGGGGGTGGGCACCATCGTGCTGGTGCGCCTGCCGATCGCCGGGAGGGGGCAAGCTGGCGCGGTTCTCTCAGAAAGCGTGCCGTCCAGCGAGACGGAGCCCGCCGGCTCGGCGGCGGCGCTGCATTGAAGCCGGCAGCGGCGGCGCTAATGTAAGTTTTAAGTTAGCATTGAACAATCGAAAGATGTTTTCTGACGAATTGAACGGCTTTAAGTTTTTGAGTTTATTGCGGTTCTTCTCAAAGAGATCGCCGTTTTGCCCCGAGAATCCGCAGAAAGCAGGCGCGGACCTGGCGCTGCGTCTCGGTGAGATGCGCGTCGAGCGTGGCGAAATCGGGGAGGTCGGCGGCCCGGGCGAGCAGGCCCAAGAGCCCCGGGCCGGCGTTCGCCGGCTCGAATTTTCCGGTGAGGCAAAGCCGCAGGATCTGCGTGAGGTTCTGATAGAGCCGCGCCGCGGGGCGCAAGATTTCGGCATCCTCGGGCGCGAGCACGCCGAAGCGTGAGGCCTTTTCGAGGGCCTTGGCGGTCGAAACATCGAGAATGTCGGGATGCGCCGCGGCGTGGACGAGCTGCAGATATTGCGCGACAAATTCGACATCGACCAGCCCGCCGCTCGCGTAGCGCAGATCCCAGCGGTCGCCCTCGCCTTTCTCCACCGCAATGGCGGCACGCATCTCCAAAATATCGGCGGCGGCGGACGTCCGGTCCCGCGGGCGGCGGAGCACGTCGGCGATCGCGCGCTCGATGCGCGCGGAAAATTCCGGCGCGGCCGAGACCACCCGCGCGCGCGTCAATGCCATGTGCTCCCAGGTCCAGGCCTCGTTCTCCTGGTAATCCCGGAAGCGCTCGATCTTCGTCGCCACCGGCCCGGAGCGTCCGGACGGCCGAAGCCGCATGTCGACCGGATAGAGCGCGCCGTGATTGGTCGGCGCGGTGAGCGCGCTGATGAGGCGCTGGGTCAGCCGGGCGAAATATTGCATTCCGGCGAGCGGCCGCCGACCGCCGGATTCGGAACGAGCCTCGTCGAAATCGTAGACCAGGATCAGGTCGAGGTCGGATCCCGCGGTCATCTCCCGGCCGCCGAGTTTGCCCATGGCCAGCACCGCGGTTTGCTGCCCCGCGAGCCGGCCGTGCGCCGCCGCAAAGGTCTCCTCCACCGCCCGATGCAGCGCCGCGATCAGCACATCGGCCAAGCGCGCGAACGCCTCCCCGGCCTGCTCCGCGGAAACCGTGCCCGACAGGATGCGGGCGCCGATCAGCACCATCTGCTCCTGCCCGAACATGCGCGCGCGGTCGAGAAGATCCTCATAGGAGCGCGATTGCTCGAGGCTGCGGCCGAGCTGCGCGGCGAGTTTCTCCGCATCCGGCAGAGCACCGAAGAATGCCGGATCCATGAGGCCGTCCATGGCCTGTGGATATTGCGCGACCATATCGGCAAGCCGCGGCGCGGTGCCCAGCGTGAGGATCAACAGCGCCAGGAGATCCGGATTGCGTAAAAGCAGCGAGATCAGCCGCGCGCCGCCCTGCAGGCCCGCGAGAAACCGATCGAAACTCGCGAGCGTGCGATCGGGGTCGTCCGCGCGCGATACGTGTCGCAGCAAGACCGGCGCCAGCTCGGCAAGCCGGCTGCGGGCGAACTCGCCCTTGAGCGACGGATAGGCGCCGGAAAACCATTGGCGCACCGTCGCCGAGGCCGCCAGCGGCTGGCGAAAACCCATCTCGGTGAGCCGGTCGAGGGTGGGCGCATCATCGGCATCGACCGGGAAGGCAAGCGCGTATTGCGGCGCCGCGGGCGCCGCAGGTGCCGCTTCGAACAGCCGCGCATAATGGCGCTGCACGGCGCGCAGGTGCCCGACCAGCGCGTCCGCAAATGCATCGCGATCGGCAAAGCCGAGGAAGCGGGCAAATCGCGCCAGCGCCTCGGGGTCCGCGGGCAGCGTATGGGTCTGCTCGTCCGCCACCATCTGCAGGCGGTGCTCGACCGTGCGCAGGAAACAATAGGCCGCGTTGAGATCGCGGGCCGCTTCGGCGTCGATCCATCCGCCCCGCGCCAGCCGGTCGAGCATTTCGAGCGTCGAGCGACCGCGCAGATCCGGATGCCGGCCGCCCGCGATGAGCTGCTGGGTCTGGACGAAGAATTCGATCTCGCGAATGCCGCCGCGGCCAAGCTTGAGATTGTGGCCTTCGACTGCGATGTCGTCGTGGCCGCGGTAGGCGTGAATCTGGCGTTTCATGGCCTGGATATCGGCGATCGCCGCGTAATCGAGATATTTGCGCCAGATGAACGGGGCGAGATCGGCGAGAAACGCCTCGCCGGCGAGGATGTCGCCCGCGCAAGCGCGCGCCTTGATGAGCGCGGCGCGCTCCCAGTTCTGTCCGGTGCTCTCGTAATAGCTCAGTGCCGCGAGCGTCGAGATTGCGATCTGGGTCGATGCCGGATCCGGGCGCAAGCGCAGGTCGACACGAAATACGTAACCGTCGGCGGTGCGCTCCTGGAGCAGCTTCACCAAGCCGCGGGTCAGGCGGACGTAGAACGGGGCCGGCTCAAGCGTCGGATCGAGCGCCGGTGCCGCAGGATCGAACAGTACGATGAGATCCACATCGCTGGAATAATTGAGCTCGAACGCACCCATCTTGCCCATCGCCAGCACGAAATAACCGGATCCCGGTTCCGGCTGCGCCGGGTCGGGCGGCGTCAGGCGGCCCTCGCGTGCCGCGACGCGCAGCAGAAAGCGCACCGCGGCGCCGATCGCGGTATCGGCAAGCTCGGTCAGCGCCCGGGTAACGCGCAGGACCGGCCACACCCCGCCGATGTCGGCGAGCGCGATCAGCAAGGCGGCTTCCGCCTTGAGCCGGCGCAGCCGCTGCATGACTTGAACTTCGTCTTTTGCTGCCGCGACGCCGGCTGCCGCCTCGGCGAGCAGCGCGGCAAAATGCGCCTCCGGCTCACAATCGAGGACGCGCAGCAGCCGCGCCGGATCTTTGGTCGCAAGCTGCCAGAGGAACGGTGAGCCCTCGGAAATTCCCTCGAGGAGCCGCCGCGCGATAGTGGCCTTCGCCAACCTCTGCTTGAGAGCTTTTCCGGCAGCGCTGCGGCCGACGTGCCGCAGCCAAGCGTCCATCGCGTGCCCGGCGCCGGCGGCCGAGCCCAGCTCCGGCGCGGCGGCGAGAAGTTGCCGCAACGCGGGCGCCGAGGGCGCCGAGGGTTTGCAGGCCGGTTTCGGCAAAATACTATCCGTCTTCACGGGAAGCGTTCGGCGGCGGTGAGCTGCGCAGATGTCTCGAAGTCATCCGCCGCGTCGTCAAGTGGATTGCGACCGAAGGCCGGCCAGCTTTTCCACCACCAGCCGTCATCTTCGATTGAGGTTCAGACTGCCTTATCGTAAACTCTGCCTTTGGGGATATCGCAGCCTCCCCACTAGATGGCGATCCCATTCAAGCGCTGCTCGCCCTTCGTTTGGAGCGGGCACATGGATGGGTTCCTCCCTGATCTTACGGTCTTTCTTATCGCGACTTTCGGCGGCGGGCTTATCGCTGGGCTTTCGGGCTTTGCGTTCGGCCTCATCGCGGCTTCAGTCTGGCTCTACATCCTCAACCCCTTGCAGACGGCAACGCTGATCATCGCATTCGGCCTTATCGTGCAAGGCTACTCTGTCTGGAAGCTCCGTCACGCGCTCGACTGGGGGAGGCTCTGGCCGTTTCTGTTCGGGGCAGCCATAGGCGTGCCGGTCGGTGTGACCATTCTGACCTGGGCAGATCCCGCCCATGTGCGAACGGGGATCGGGGTTTTCTGGTCCTCTACAGCCTATACGCTCTCTTTCGTCCTGCTGTGCGTCCGATTACGGCCGGTGGTGCGGTAGCTGACGCCGGTGTCGGTTTTCTCAACGGCATTCTTGCTGGCATCACAGGCCTTGCTGGCATTCTGGTGACGATATGGTGTGGCCTGCGCGGCTGGACCAAGGACCAACAGCGAGCGGTATTCCAGCCAACGGCTGTCGTCATATTCGTCATGACTGCCGCGTGGCTCGGGGGGAAAGGCGTGGTCTCGGCAGACACCATTCGCCTTTTCCTGCTCGGCCTTCCAGCACTCCTGCTTGGCACCTGGGTCGGTATGAAGCTTTATGGCCGTGTCCACGAAGGGACATTCCGCAAGATCGTACTGGTGTTGTTGCTCCTGTCGGGTGCCGTGCTGGTTTTTTGATTCGGCATCAAGCCCGAGTGAGTTCTGCCCTGCCCTGCCCTGCCTGGTCCGGCCCAATCGCGGGCCCTGGGTTTGCGCCTCTCTTTCCGGGGAGAATACGATCACCGGTCTCGGGGCCGCGGATTCTGCTGCCAATAGCGCAGCCCGGCTGCCCCGACTCCCGCTCCAGTGACGACTGGCAGTTGTCCGCGTTCATGATGATGGGAAGCGCCGCCGCACCAACCACCACCATGCGGTCCTCTGGGTCGCTCCAGCAATCACTGCACTCACGTCAGCATTGAGAGAATGGCCTGAATTTGATCCGATGCCGAAGCCAACAAACCCTCATAGCTGGTCTGGCCCTCGGCGGCGGCCTTCAAAATGACCTGGGCTACATGCGCTTTAATTCCTGGGGTTACCTGGTCAGCAGGAATCTTGGTCATCACCTCATCCAGGGCTGCCCGCATAGTGTGGACGAGTTCCGGACTGTAGCTCGGCATGATGCGGTCTCCGCGTTTTGCGCTGGGAGGGTTGCCGGATTGGCGCTTACCGGCCAGACACAAAGCCGCGAGTGGCATTCACGCTAATGTGACGTTTGAGTTGCTCTCGAATTCACAAAAGTATCACGGAACATCACCGTCAGATGGCGGGGCTAATATTTCGGATCGAGGTGCTCGTCCCGTTGCGCCCGTTACGCCAATTCAGAGAGGCCTGACCACTAGACCAGTGGGGCTGCTGAAGCATCTTCGGCGGGTCGATGGCATTCCTCCGAAACCACCACTCATGCGACAGACGCGATACGCCGCATTGGCCCAAGGGCTACGAGACACGATTAGCCGATTATCTGGTAAGCAAAGGTTCCGGTCATCAGCTTGGTTTCGCAATCCGATCGGCCTGCTGATGCCCGGACACCTCGGGTGGCGTCAATTACCCCCACTGGAGTCGCACGGAACGATTCGGTAACCGCCATCGTCGCACAGGGGTCTGTTCGGCCAAGATCGTTGCGCATTCCTCATCGCAAATGCTTCCGGGTCTAGTGCGGAGCCAGGGGCAAACCCGTAGCCGGAAGACCGGGGCTGCACCGACGAGTGATATGCGTGGTGCCGGGGGTGGGTCTGCGCCAGTGATGGAGAAGGACTCAACGCCAGCATCACGAGTCCGATGGCGATACCTGAGCCGGGCGTGAAGGTTGCGATATGATGCATTTTCATGACTGCTGCTTTCGAGTTCAGAGGCATGGTCCGCCGCCGCCACTCATCGCGCTTATCGCGCCCCGGCTTGGTCCTATTCGCCGCAACGTCTGCATCGGGAGGGCAGTTCTCAAGCGACGGCAGTTCACGAATCGGTGACTTTGAAGCCGTCTGCCGTATCGAACTTGAAGCCATCATTGCGAAGAAACTCGATGCCGCCTATTTGTCCGACTGGCGCCAGCAACTCGCTGAGAAAATAGCTGTGGCGTTGCGCGACTCGTCGGATAGAGTGTCACCAACCAACTAAAAGCCAGTCGGAACAGGAGTGCGTGTCATGCGGTTGGCTGTCGTGGCATCAGCCCTCATTTTGTTCACAGCGTCCACCTTTGACAGTGCATTAGCGCAAAGAGCCCCCTCAAATGAGGCTCCAGTGGGCCACCGCCAGCCCAAAGCAACTGAAGTGCCGCCAAGTCAGGGGCAGCCAGATCAGGAGACGGCCGCTGAGAAGAAACAAAAAGAACTCGACCAAGCGCTCGACAAAAAGCTGAAGAGCATATGTCGCGGCTGCTAAGGTTCTTCTCGGGCAAGTCCCGATTGGTCCTTGCCGGTCGAGCTGAGCAGGTCGAACCAGGGCATAGAGGCTGTAAGCCACCAGCAGCACACCGATCCCCACCCGCAACCGACCCGGCTGCGCCCACTCCAGCACCGCAACGCCGACCGGAACGCCGAGCGCGCTGACGACGAGAAACGGCCACAGCCGGCGCGGGTCGAGCCCGCCGCAGCTTCCACACCGCGACGCCCGGCGCGAAGAGGCCGAAGCCGACGATCAAAGCGGCGGTGTCGCTGGGCGAGAGCACATGCAGCCATGTCGCGGCTGCAATAAGCCCGAACGCAAAGCCGGCGAGGCCGGCAATGAGCGCCGCCGCAAAGGTGGCCGGAGGAAAATCGAAAGCTCGAAAGCAGGAACGCCATCCATGGCTCGCCCCCGATCGAAGCGAGCAGCGCTTGGATGGCGTGCCATCTGACGGGGAGGCTGCGGATCCCCAGGTGACACTAGCACAAGCGAGCGGGAAGCAGGCGATATTCGGTTATCACCAGCGAAAAATTCCTGTCAGCTGTTGCGCAATTGGCACACGGAAATCGCCACGCGAGTGATAGGTTTCTGCGCGCCCAAGAGGGCGCAATCACACACATCGGGGGGCGTGATGAAATCCTTGCTTCCGGCGGTTGCCGCTATTGCCGTTCTGGCGGCTTGCAATCAGGCATCGGCGCAATCGAGCAGCGACGTATTGCAGCGGCTCGAAGCTCTGGAGAAGAGCAACGCGAAGCTGCAGGAGAGCAATCTCGATCTGAAACAAGAAAATGCCGCGCTCCGCGACCGCGTGAAACGCGTCGAATCCACAAGACAGACCGCATCTGCACCGCCGACGGCGCAACCGGGTTCGACAGCGCCAACAATGAGATCAGCTCCCGGTTATGCGGGAACTGCGCCGGTCTACAAGGCGACACCGATTGCGGTGCCGGCTGCCTGGACGTGGACAGGCGCCTACGTCGGCGCGTTCGGCGGTTACGGATGGGGAACTTTCTTCCCGCCGGTGAAAAGCAACGATCCGAGCAACGGAGCCGCAAGCGAGGTCAGACTTCGAGGCGGGTTCGGCGGCGTACAGGCCGGGTACAACTTGCAGGTCGCGCCCCACTGGTTATTGGGCGTCGAGGAAGACGTCTGGGCAGGACGAATCGCCGGCCACCGGTTTCAGCCGTCCCCCAATCCGACCATCAACACCGAGATCGATTACGGCGGCACCGTCCGCGGCCGGTTCGGCTATGTGTGGGACCACGCACTGTTTTATAGCACGGCTGGGATCCTCTGGGCCGTCAATCGAGTCGAGCTGGATTTTCAACCGGGCGATAATAACGGTGTGTCGACCGTATCCCAGACGCACTGGCACTTCGGCGTTGCTCTAGGAGACGGGATCGAGGTCGCCGTCCTGCCGAACGTCAGCGTCAAGGCCGAATATCTCTTCCAGTATCTAACGAAGGAGCAGTATTTCTCTGCTACCAGTTCGTCCGACGTTGCCGGGATGGGAGTGCATACAGTAAGGGTCGGAGTGAACTGGCTGTTCCACTGAGGTCCCTCGCGCAAGCAGCGGAGCGCGCCGGGGACGATCAAGGGATCAGCGTGTCCCGGTTGGGGGAGGTTGATTGGTCGGCTGACGGGCCACAGGAATCGGTATATTAGGCCTACGTATCCCAGGGCCGGACCGATGAAGCTCGCCCGCCTGCTATCCATGCTCGATCGGCTGATCGCAGGGCTGCTGCGACTGGCCGGCTGGCTGGTGCTGCCGATCGTCGTGCTGCTGTTCCTGCAGTGGCCGCTGCGCGACATTTTTCGCGTCTATTCGCGCGAGGCCAACGATCTCGGCCAGTGGATCTTTGCCATCTACGTCGCCGTCAGCGTCACCGCCGCGACCCGCGCCGGCACCCATCTGGGCACGGACGCCGTCGCCCGCTTCTATCCGGGAACAATACGCCGGGCGCTGACGCGGCTTGGAGCCATCTTGCTGGTACCCTGGGCGCTGTACGTCGTCCTCGGCAGCAAGGACATCGTGCTCGGCTCGATCCGCGGCCTCGAAGCGTTTCCCGACACCAACAATCCCGGCTATTTCCTCATCAAAACCGCGCTGTGGATTCTGGCCGGCCTGATGCTCGCCCAGGCCGCGATCGACATCGCGCAGCCGCGTCGAAACCACTGATGCCGGCGGCAGGCCTCGGTCTCCTGGTCCTGGTCGCGCTCGGGATCGTCTTCACGGGCCTGCCGGCCTTCGTGATCCTGATCGGGGTGGGGTCGATCGGCGCGGCGTTGGCCGTGCTGACCGATACCGTGCCGCTTTCGTTGCTCGCCGCGCTCCCTTCGCGCCTGATCAACCTGCTCGAGAACGATTTATTGCAGGCGCTGCCGCTCTACGTGACCATGGGGCTGTTGCTCGACCGCCTGCCCATCGCCGACGCGCTCTATCGCGCCGGACTTTCGCTGCTGCCGCGACGGCCGTCGGCCCCGCTCGTCTCCGGCATGGCGCTGGGCGCGCTGCTCGGCCCGATGAACGGCTCGGTCGGCGCCAGCGTGCTGGCGCTCGCGCGGGTGGTGGCGCCGCGGCTCGCCGAGAGCGGCGTGCCCAAGCCGACGCAATTCGCCGCCGTCGCGGTGGCGAGCACGCTCGGCGTGGTGATCCCGCCGTCGCTGGTGCTGATCCTGCTCGGCGACGCCATGCTCTCCGCCCACACCATCGCGGTGACTTCCACCGGCCGTGCCGACCGCGTGATCAACACCCAGGACGTTTTCCACGGCGCGCTGGCGCCGGCCGCGATTTTTCTCGCGCTGTGCTTTGCGCTGTCGTGGCGCGCCGGCCGGCGCATTCCGCCAAGCGCTGCCCCCCCGCCGGTCAAATTGACCCGCAAGCAGGCGATCCTGGCGGCGATCACGCTGGTCGCGCTGCTCACGCTCTTGGGCGGCGTCGCGACCGGCTATTTCTATGCGGTGGAAGCGGCGGCGATGGGAGCATTCGTCCTGCTCAGCGCCGGGTTCGTCACCGGAGCCTTGCGCGGCGCGGTGCTGCGCGGCGTTCTCCACGATGCCCTCGCCATCACCGGCGCATTGTTCGCGCTGCTGATCGCCGCCACCACCTTGACCCTGGTGTTGCGGCTGCTGGGCACCGATCGCCTGGTAAGCGACTGGATCACCGGCATTCCCGGGAGCGAGCTCGTCGTGGTGGCGATCGTGCTCGGGGCGATCGGGCTCAGCGCATTCGTGCTCGACGCGTTCGAGATCATCTTCGTCATCGTCCCGATCGCCGTACCGCCGCTGCTGATCCGCGTGGCCGACGCCCGCTGGGTCTCCGTGCTGGTGCTGCTGACCTTGCAGACGAGCTTCCTGCTGCCGCCGTTCGGCTACGCCTTGATGATGGCGCGCGGCACGCTGCGCCAGACGCTGGGGTTCCGCGAAATGGTCCGCGCCCTGCTGCCGTTCCTGATCGCGCAATGGACGGTGCTCGCCGCCGTGCTGCTGTTTCCCCAGCTCGTCCACGTCGGCGAGAACGCCTCCGAAGCGAGCCGCACCCCCGCCACCCCGATGACCGATCAAGAGCTTCAGCGCCGCCTCCGGCAAATGCTGCCGCCGCCGCCGGAGTTCGAGCCTCCGGGACATTGATCCGGCTCCAGCCGGCCCGGCTCCGCAAAATTCCCTGTTGGTTGGGCCGGTTGAACGAAGCTTTAAACCCAAGAGATGATAGTCTCGGGTTGCTGTCCCATTTTGGACACAACCGCGTCGCAGGATCACGGCACGCGGAATGGGGGATTCGGCGGTGGGGACGCTGACGCGCGCGGTTGCGGTCCTGATGGTGTTCGGCCTCGCCGGGTGCAGCGCGCCCGGGGCCCGGTATTCTGCCGGCTACGCCCACCCTCACCGCAGTCATGAGACCGCCGGGTCCACGACCTCGGCGCGCGAACAGGTCGCGGATCTCGGCGGCGGATCGCGCGGCGTGGCGAGCTTCTATTCCGGCCGGGCCGCGACCGGCGAGCGGGTCGGCTCGAATGTGCTGACCGCCGCGCACCGCACGCTGCCGTTCGGGACCAAAGTGCGGGTCACCAACCTGAAAAACGGCCAATCGGTCACGGTGCGGATCAACGACCGCGGTCCCTTCGTGCACAACCGGTCGATCGATTTGTCCGACGGCGCCGCCGGCGTCATCGGCATGAAGGGGGCGGGCGTCGCCCCGGTGCGGATGGAAGTGATCCGCTGATCGCGCAATGCCGGCGATTCCGGGCGGATGCCGCCGGCCGGACCTTTTCCCGTCAGCTGCCGACGCTTTGTGCCGCATCGCGAACGGCCGGATGCGGCCAGACGGAGTTCCGACGCAAGCGCGCCTAATAACCCCTTGCAGTGGAGTCGCGGTCGAACAGCATCAGAAACGGTACCGGCCGGGAGAGCCGCGAGGCACGAAATTCGCCTTGATCCGCGATCACCCCATAACGGGCGCAGATCTCGTTGATCGCCTGGCTGTTGGCAACGCTCGTCGATGCCGACAGGTCGCAGGTCGAGAGAATCTGCAGAACCAGTGCGCAGAATGCGTCGAATTCGAGCTGACCGAGCCCGTAGCAAACGACCAGGAGCGGCGGATTGCTCATCGCGAATACGGATTTGCGCGACGTCGCGGTTGCCTTGAGGGTCACGAGCGCGCTTTGCGGCTCCTTGCCGCCCGGAGACAATGTCGGGGCCAACCAATACTCGATCACTTGTCGTTTCGGGACGATCGAAGCGTAGTAAGTCTCGCCGTCGAGACTATTCGTCGCCTCGATGACCACACCGGACATTTCACGCTCCGGCAGCCCGGCCTGGTTGCCGCCGACGACACCGCCGAGCAGCCGGCGCGCCGGGCCCGCTCAAAGTCAGAGCTCCTGCTTTTTCAGCCTCACGGTCCGCGAGAAATCCTTGATCGCGCGTTGCGCCTGATCGAGTTCGCGGAGGAACGTGTCCTGGTGGTACCACAGGGTGGCGCCACAGTTATCGCAGCTGAGCTGCGTGTTGGCCTTGAGCCATGCGATCCGCTTCAGCGTTCGCTGTCCGCAGCGCGGGCAGCCGACTGGCCAATCGTCGTTGTCGTCGAGCATCCGGCGCTTCTCGAGCCTCGCGGCGGCACGCCTGCACGCAGGCCAGGCCGGTGCCGACCGCCCGCCGACGATATTACGGCAATCCTCGAAAGACGACAGGGGTCGGCTGCACTGGCCCGCACCTCGTCGGCGGAATAATATCGGTTGACCCGGCAACGCCGGGCGGTGCATGCGGTCGGTTCGTCGAGGAGACGCAGGATGGCGAGCTATTGCATTGGCGATCTCAGCCGCCGTGAAATCCTGAGAATGGCCGCCGTGCTCGGCGGCGCCGGCATGCTCTTCTCGGCCAAGCTCGCTGCGGCGGAGGCGCTGTTGCGCCGTACCCCGGCCCAGATCCTCGGGCCGTTTTACCCGGTCATGAAAGTCTGGGCCAAAACCGCCGATCTGACGAGACCGCGGGATGCATCGGGCCGGGCGAGCGGACAGGTGCTCCATGTGACCGGGCGGGTGCTGAGCCTTTCCGGCGAGCCGGTCCGGAACGCGCAGATCGAGGTCTGGCAAGCCAACAGCCATGGACGCTACCGGCACCCGAGCGACAGCAATCCGGCGCCGCTCGATCCGAACTTCGACGGGGCCGCCGTGCTCGGCACCGACGCGGAAGGCCGCTATGGTTTCACGACGATCAAGCCCGGCGCGTATCCTGCCGGACCAAACACGGTGCGGCCGCCTCACATCCATTTCCAGGTGACGGGTCGAGAGGACAGATTGGTGACGCAGATGTATTTTGAAAACGAGCCCTACAACGACACAGACCGTCTCCTCAACAGCGCCGAGCGAAAGGAACTGCTCGTCGTCAGGCTGCTGCCGCCGCCTCCGGAGCTGGAACCCGACTCCAAGCTGGCGATGTTCGATATCGTGCTGTTTCGAGGATAGGTAGGCGGCCTCGACCCAGCAGCACACACTTCGCATTTCCTTCCAGGCTTTTCCGTGAAATAGTTGTTATTGAGGGAACGGCGAACAAGCATGTCCGGCAGACTTGCGAACCGGGCAGCGCATTTCGCCGACGGTTTCTTGCTCGCGCGGTGGGCGCTTGGATGGCTGAGGAACGACCGTACAGTCTGCTGATCCGTCTCGGCGTCATCCTGGCGCCGATCCTGGCCGGGGTTTTGCTCTGGTCGTACTATCATCCGCCGGTTTCGGTCTTGTCGCGGAAGCCCGCCGTTGCCATCCCCGCTCCGCTGCCCGCAAATGCCCCGAACCCGTCCGAGCTTGCTGCCGAGCCGGCCGATCCGGTTGCGACCCCCGGCGCGGCGGCTGCCGCGGGGGTGACACCGGCGGTTTCCGTCGATCCTACGGCGCCCGAAGCCGGGGCATTCCGGAGCGTTGCGCCCGGCAGCCAGACGACGGCACCGCAAGGCGGCGCCGCTGCCAGTACCGCCGCGACCCCGCCGGCGCTCGCGGGATCGAGGCAGCAACCGGCTCCCGGCCGCGAGCGCTCGAAGGCGCCGGGCGCCGGCAAACCGGAGGCGTCCTCGACACCCAGGACGCTGCAGAAATTGGACAAGCAAATCGATCGCAAGCTCAGCATTTGCACCGGCTGCTGAGCCGACGTCGTTCTCCTTCAGCTCGTCAGGCCCGGCCCCCGATCAAGTCGGGGACAGGCTCTTGTGCCGGGCATGACGATATGAACCCCGATGCATGGAAGGCGTGGATGGCGTGGATGGCCGGGACAAGGCAGAACAAGCCCGGCCATGACGATGGAAGTGTTGTCGACATTGGCATCACTTCCGGTCAAGCAAAGACGCGGTCGCCGCGTTCATCGATGATCTGCTTGCCCTTGGAAATCGAGAAGGCGATCGCGTCCTCCCGGCTCTCGTGGGTTTCGGCCCGAACGAACCGGTGTTGTTTCACCCCCTCCGGGCCGTCTTTCTCGATAATACCCGCGGTCTGATATCTGCCATCGGTTCGGTACGGCGTCGGACGGATGCGATAGCCTGCGTATTCGACAGGCGGCGCGGACGGCTCGCGGGATTCGCCTCCGCCTCGCCCGCCGAACAGGCGGCTCAACGCCGTCTTGAGCTTCGAGAACATCGGCCAGCATCCTCTCTGCTGATGCAACGGTATCGTATCATAGCGCGCTCCGGGGCGCTGCCACTCCCCCGCGTGTGCTCGGCCGCGTCTCACCATTCCAAGCTTGCGAGCAGACGCTGCATCCGGAAGATCGCCGGCGACGATGCTTCAGCCCCGCGACATCCTGCGCCGATCGAGGAAGCTCGTCAGCATGCGATGCGGCTCGTCGCCGGAAAAGCAGGCGCGAAAGCTCTCGATGCCGGACTCGATCGCGGCATCGAGCGGAAGCCGCTCCCACTCCCGCATCAGCGCCTTCTGGAGGCGAGTGGCATTCGGTCCCGCCGCCAAGATCGCGTCGATCCAAGCCTCGACCGCCCCATCGAGCTCGGCTGGAGCAACGACCTTCTCGACCAGCCCGATTTCGAGCGCCTCGGCGGCTTTGATGCTTTCGCCGAGCAGCAGCAGCCGGGCGGCTTGGCCCCATCCGATGAGCCGAGGCAGCAGCGCGGCCTCGATGACCGAAGGCATGCCGACCTTCACCTCCGGCATGCCGAACACGGCATTGTCGGACGCGACGCGCAGATCGCAGGCTGCCGCCAATTCCAGCCCCGCGCCCAGACAATAGCCGTTGATGCGGGCGATGACCGGCACCGGGATCGCGCGGATCGCCGCAATGGCGTGATGCAGCCCGGTGATGAACGCCTCCGCGCCCGCTGCATCGAGCCCGGCCATGGTCTCGACGTCGGCGCCGCCGATGAACGCCCGGTCGCCGGCGCCGGTGATCAATACGGCGCGCAAATGCGCGTCCCCGGAAAGCGGCTTTGCCGCCGCGGTCAAGGCGCGGATCGTCGCCGGATCGAGCGCATTCAGCTTGGCCGGTCGCTCGATGGTGAGCCGCGCGAACCGACCGCGCCCGTTGCGATCGATCATGCGGGCTGAAACCAGATCGGCGCCGATCGACATGGCGAGCCCTTCGTGCCGGCGTTCTGCCGCGACCCCCTAAGCTATCGAGCGCGGCTTGCATTGCAATGCGGCCGGGCGAGAGAAATTCGCCCGAAGAGCTCGGATGAGCAGCGAAACGCCTCTCGCCTGGTCGACGGGAGGAATTACAATGGCGCAGCAATCCGCGACGGAGTTTGCGTAGAACGATTGCGCGAGCTTGGGAGGTTCCCATGACCGTGAACAAGACACATGACGAATTCTACACCCTGGATCTGGAAGGCGGGTGGGAGGTTCCCGCCGGCTATCCGTCCGGAATCCAGCAAAAGATCCTGTCCGGATTCTTGGACGAGGCTCACAAGCGGCGCAGCCGCACGCGGCTGCTACGCATCGGCCCGAGCGTTTTCACGACCCAGCCGTTCGTGCACGATTATTGGGAAGAGGTGTTCTTGGTCGCGGGCGACCTCACCGTCGGCAACGACGCCAACGGCAGGGGCGGAACCCGGTTCGAGCCGTTCACATATGCGTGCCGGCCGCCCGGAGCCCAGCACGGCCCGTTCCGCTCGGATCGCGGCTGTCTGCTCTACGAGATCCACTATTACGACCCGCCGTGACCGCCGGCGGACACGCCCAGGACGAACCCGCCCTGGGCGATGGCGAGCTCTGGGCCGGGATTACCAGCCCCAGCGCGGCCCTACTCCGATTCCGATGCCGACCCCCGGCCCATAAATACCGACGCCGGGGCCGTATCCGCCGTAATAGCCGGGATACCCGCCGTAATAGCCGGGATAGCCGTAATAGCCGCGGTAATAGCCTCGCCGGCAGACCAGCGCACATCCGGGGCACGGACGATAGCAGCGGGCGACCGATTCGGTCAGATTCGTTTGCGCCAGCGCGGCGCGAACTCCTGAAGCACTCCCCGGCGTCATGGCCTCGGCGCCGCCGACCGTTGCAAAGCACAGCGCTGCCGTGATCGCGGCCGAGGCAGCGGTGGTCAGGATCATCTTTCGCATGACATTTCTCCCTCAGGCATACGGTCGGCGCAGAAGCCGGCCGCCGGTGCAATCCAACTCGAAAGACCGTGGTTTGTTCCTTTAGCACGGAATCAAGTTTGGCCCTCCAGCCTGCCGCTAGCTTGGTTAACATCGTGAACGGAGATTTCTCGCTCGATATGCTCGAAAAAGCGTCGGCTTGGCCGGGGGCCGAGGCTCATCCGGAATGCCGTCGGTGGACGCGCCGGCCACGCGGTGCGCCGCGACGACGGACGCGGCC
>WNFW01001396.1_pt1 | contig 29560 bp, 22 predicted proteins | sample 5400131 | NCBI WGS metagenome assembly WNFW01 (sample SAMN13153362, study PRJNA577476) | soil metagenome | isolation source: 20 cm soil or saprolite under grassland replicate 1 | place: USA:California | collected 2016-06-15 | reverse complement strand
GTGTGTTCCGAAAAGCAACGTGCGCTCCCAGACTCCCTCTCTGCTGGTGATTTCGCCAGTCGCGATCAGCGATTTTAGCACCTCCTCAATAAAGAAAGGGTTTCCCTCAGTCAGCTGGTATATGCTCTCTAACAGGCCGATATGGACTGCCTGGTGCATGGCAAAGATAGCCTGGAGCATCGCATCGACATCAGCACGCGCGAGTCGTTGAAGGGAGAAGTCCTGAGCCAGGTGTTCCCGGTCAAATTCGGCTAGGGAGTGCCTCAACTCTGGAGACACTTCATCACTGCGGTAGGTCAGCACAAACAAGATGGGCAGGTGTCTACAACCCCGTGCCAGGAACAACAGGAGTTCAAGGCTGCTCTCGTCGCTCCAGTGCAGATCTTCAACGATGAACAGCAGCGGTTGGTGTGTGGCGGCTCGAGTAAAAAAATGCAGTAGCAGCGCAAACAGACGGCGTTGCTCCTGTTCTGGATCGAGAGAGGATGGTACCACGAGAGGTGTATGCTCAGGAAGAAGAGGAGCCACATCAGGCAGAAACCGTGAGAACTCCTTCGCAAACGATGTCAGTTCGTTGTGTCTCGTCACAGGGGAGGAACTGGTAAAGCAAGAACGCAATAGGTCAAGAAAGGGAGCGTAGGGAAATGCGCGATCTGCCTGAAAGCAGTTCCCTTGCAGGAGCAAGAAACCCTGGCTGGCGGCGTACGTTTTCGTCTCAACTACGAGACGCGATTTGCCAACGCCTGCTTCTCCACACAGCAGGGCAACCTGTCCCCTGCCGCTTTTTACCTGATCAATGAGCAGGTGGAAGGCGGCGAGCTCGGCAGTGCGCCCGATCAAGATCGGACAAATGACAGATGTATTGAATGCTGTCGTCATGGATGTCCCTGCCTTTCACGCACGTGAGAAAGCGCCTTTTCCTGTCAAGGCGCTCTGCTTTATCCTCGCATGAGTTTCAGCTTTTCTTTCACGTGTGCTCGACTGACCTGGGTGTAGCGAACGGTGGTCTGGATGGCTGGGGTCCCTTTCATGGTCACATGCCCCAGATAATAGGCGACCTCTTCCAGCGTCCAGCCAGCCTCGCGGGCACGATGCGCAAAATCATGGCGCAAATCATGAAACGAGAGAGCAGCGATGAGTTCCCATTCCTCGTGGTTGGCCTGCCGCTTGAGGCCCCCGAACCATTGGTGAATGCCATCTTCGGTGAGACGCGGACCCCGCTGGGACGTAAAGACGTAGGGACTCGTGCGCTCACGCCTGCCATGCTGGAGGTAGTGATACAAGGGGCGACGTGCCTCGTTCAACAGATCGATGTCACGGAACTTCTCGCCCTTGTGTCCGACATGGAGCCAGCCAATCTTCGGACCCACATGCGTGTGTTCCACCAGGAGGTGTGCCACATCGCTCACACGGCATCCGGCCCAGTATCCTAGAGCGAAGATGGCTTTCCCGCGCAGGTCAGCTTCCTTCTCAAGCAGGTTGTGCAGGACGAACCGCTGGTCAGGGGACAGAATGCGTGGAGCTAACACCTGTTGTGCTTTGATTTCTACCCCGCGGGTCGGATTGCGTATCAAGGCTTGCTTCTCCTCAATGAGCCACTGGCAAAAGCCGTTGATCACCGTTTTGACACGGGTGCGGTGGCTGACGCTGTACCCTTGCTCCTTGAGGGCGGACAGGTACCGTTCCACTGCGGTCGTCGTGAGTTGGGAAGGAACAAATTGCCCGCCCTGTCCTGGAAGCTTCGCTACCCATGCAGTGAATTGGCGCAGAATCCGCACGTAGGCATCCACCGTCGCCTCGCCACATCTCGCGTCGAGACAGTCCTGCTGATAGCCATCAATCCATACTGAAGTGCCCGCGTGGGGAAAGGCAACAATGTTGGACAGTTCGGTCATTGTAGGTCATTGTCCCTCGTAAACATTTCTGCGGTGAGTTTGACGGGCTCATTTTAGGGCTGCAAGGGAAGATTTTCTCCCCGGGATCGGTCGCTGAGCACGCATAGATCTCACGAGCCAAGGCCGCGATCTCCCAACTCAGGGCAGAAGGTATTTTCTGCCATGAGTCAGTGTAGCAGCAATGCAGGGAAAATGCAAGCGGCAAGCCATCGGCATCGCAAAGAGCAAGAGACGATGCTGGGATGGTCATGTGGCTACTTTGCACCACATGTCAGCGTCGCGCATTTTGCCCCAACAAGCAGCAGCGTGTATCGAGACTACGGCCTATGATGCTGTAAAAATTGCTCTACCTGTGAACGCTCGTCGGGACGAAGAGGACGGAATGTCCCCTGATCATTGATAAAAACAACCTGCGAACCTTGAACATTGATAATCATATCCAGTTTATGATCACCATTCACATCCATAAATGTGAGTGTTACCGGAACGAGATCACTGCCACTCGTATAAAGTTGAGGTCCAAGAAAAATGCGGGCATGAGCAGCATCCCCGCCGGGAAACTCAATCACCTCTACTCGTCCGTTGAGATTTATAGCAATAAAGTGACTGGGCATGCCTGCAGTTTCGTTATGACCCACAAACTGGTCCGTTTGAAATGTTCGAGGACGGCCATAGCGGACGTCATCCAGCGTAGTACCGAACCAGTTCGCGGCAGCCATAGCCACTGTCCACAAGATCAACATACTCAACATTCCCAAACCAAGATAGAACAATGGATGAGCACGTCTTTTCATTGCCTGTTTGGCTTTAGACAAGCTTTGTGTTCCCGTTGGCTTTTGAGATCGTGTTTTGGATCCCGCTGGTGCACTGGTTCGTCGGACTGATGGTCGTCCCTGTGTATTCGTGGAAGCATTGTCCGCTTCCCGCTGCCACTCGTCAATCTCAACCTGGGTATCTGTTGAACGCGTACGAGATGCTCGTTGAACTGGTGGAACGGGCGCACTGGTCGTGGGCTTTCCAGGTTTCGCCCCTTCATCTCCTATAGGACGATGACGTAATGCACTTCGAGGAGTTGTAAATTCGGTTGATTCCAGAACTGGCATAATTCATTTTCTCCTTTTCTCGCAGATAAAAGCCACTTTCCTCAAGTGAAGAAATACCGGTTCCTGGCCAGAGGAACAACCCTCCCTATCCCCTGCAGATATCCTACACATCGCAATAATATTCGAATAAATGTTCTATTTTAACATATCATAAGTGGCAAATAATGTATAGTAAGCCTTGCGGAAAAAGTAATTACAGACGAATGGTAGCCTTTGTTTGGTTGTGGTTTGCGGTAATGGGGTAAGAGTAGCTAGTTACATAACTACGAAGGACACCCTTATTTGTGCTCAAGGATTATCTTTGTTAGTGATATTATAAACCACACCGCGGTAGTTTGACAAGGTACTATAGTGAAGATTCCTTGAGCAGCACAGTTTTTAAATCCTCTGGAAGTGGCGCCTCGAGTTCTAGCACCTTCCCGGTGGTAGGGTGGGCAAACGTAAGTTGGCATGCATGGAGGAACTGCCGTTTCAATGAGAGATTCCCACGTGTATTGGCCGACCCGTAGACTGGATCTCCTACTATAGGATGTCCTATAGCCTTCAAATGTACTCTAATCTGGTGGGTACGCCCAGTCTCCAACTCTAGAAGCAGGAGAGTATGCCGGTGAAAGCGTTCCAGTACACGAAAATGCGTGCGCGCCCCTCTACTTCCTGTAGCCATAATAGCCATTTGCTGGCGGTGGCGCGGGTCGCGTCCAATAGGGGCATCAATGCTTCCATGATCGAGGGATACGATACCTTCAACCAGGGCAAGGTAGCGTTTTACAACCTGGTGCTGCTTCATTTGCTCGATCAGTGCAGCCTGGCTACGTGCATTTTTCGCCACAATAATCAGCCCCGAGGTATCTTTATCGAGGCGATGGACAATTCCTGGACGTAAGCCTTCGACACCCTGGAGATGAGAATAGCGAGCTAACAAAGCATTGACCAGCGTATCATCCAGATGTCCAGGTGCTGGATGAACGACCATACCCGCCACTTTGTTCACGACCAAAAGGTCCTCGTCCTCATAGACGATATCAAGTGGTATCGGCCGTGGTTTGGCTCTGCTGGTTGGAGATTTAGCTGTATCTGGAAGTATACGCACTTCATCACCAGCCCTGAGTATGTAGCCGGGCTTGCTGACACGCTCGTTGACGAGGATCTTTCCATCTGCAATCAACTGCTGCACTGTAGTACGAGAGATATCGCCCAAAACGGATGCTATACAACGGTCAACTCTCTGACCTACCTCTTTTTCTCCAATATGCCAGGTACGCCGGACAAATGGGTGATCTGAAAGGATCTTATCAGGATTGCACATCTTGCTCCGTCTGAGGCAGTGAGCTATTCTGTTCTTTTCGTGGTAGAGTGCTCCTCGCTGTATCATCCACGGCTTCTTGTTTGTTCCGAGCATTCACCGATTTACGTAGACCACCGAGCAGGATAAACAGGAAGAGTAGAACCACGCCTATCGATATCGAAGCATCTGCGATGTTAAAGATGGCGAAGTGATAGCCGATCTGTGGGATACGAAAAAAAATGAAATCGACGACGTATCCGCCACGAATGGCCCGGTCAATCAGGTTACCCGCCGCCCCCCCGATAATCAGGCCAAAAATGAGCTTGAAAGCTAGCGGCCCTGTGTTGAATATACGCGCATAAAGATAGGCAATAACGCAGATGGCAACTCCAATGAGCACTGCCAGAACAATGTTATTCGCCAATAAACTGAAGGCAGCCCCGCTATTCTGGATATAGTAGATCGTGAGATAGTCGCCTATTATTGGGATTGGTGATCTAGTCTCTGGTGGACTCAGGTTAGCTACAACCAGTGCTTTTGTCCACTGGTCAAGCGCGATTACCAAAATTACGACAAGCAGAGCTAATACGTCATAGATTCGTGCGCGTTTAACTGTCAAAATGATCTTTTCTTTCTTCCAACGTCGTCAGGTGCAAGTATTGTACCTGATTCACCGCACTTTGGGAAGCCTGAGATGGTTTTGCAATTGAGACGAACGTCAATCGAGTTCAGCAGTGTACGTCTCGGTGACCCTGAGATTTCTCTCTTCCAGGCTTTCTTCGTCTTTGACGCATCGAGCAGCCCAGGGTAGCGCCTCCAAACGTTTCTCTGGTATGGGTTGTCCACAATCGACGCAATACCCATAGGTTCCGTTTTCAATACGCTTGAGTGCCTCTACTACTTCAGTTAAGAGAGCCTGCTCATTGACAAGCAGAGACTGCTCCTGCTGTATTTCTAAGAAGTCGACGGCGATCTCCTCAAAATCTTGAGGGCCATCGCTGGCCTCAATGGCATCCACGGGCCTGGGATGTGCTTCTGTTAAACTCGCAATATGTTTTACCAAATCCGCTCGTTTTGTTTCGAGTCGTCTTTTCATCAGTGTTAGATCGATGGTCATACGTCATTTGCCACCCTTTCTCTGCAATTTCTACTTCTCCTGTATTTTATCGCATTTGAAAGCCGAGGAACAGTGTTTTTCAACGCTGTGAGCGTTCTGTGATGCCCTCTGCCAATGTATACACGTTTTCATTGGGTCATTATAGCATAGACTACCCTTGACAATACGGAAGTGCGCGGCAAATGTCTAACGAATGTTCCCTTCTTCTCATTTGTGTTATGCTAGTGATGACAGTTACCGGCAAGGAAGAAGATATCTCTTAAGTCAGAAAAAACGAGGAAAATGTCATGACTATACCACAGCATCAGAACAATGTGCCTGGTGACACACCAATTATTGAACAGGATATACCCTCGGTATTTAGCGATTTCGACTTGTATCTTTTCGGCCAGGGGAAGAATTATCGGATTTACGAGAAGATGGGGGCACATGTACGTACTGTCAACGATGTTTCGGGTGTTCACTTTGCCATATGGGCACCGAACGCCCTGGCGGTCTCGGTCGTTGGAGATTTCAATAATTGGGAGCGCGGAAAGAATCCAATGCACCTGCGGCACAAGGACCTGGGGGTTTGGGAATGCTTTGTGCCTGGATTGCAGGCTGGTGCTCTATACAAGTATGCGATTTTCTCACGTTACAATAACTATACTGTCGAGAAAACTGATCCCTACGGTTTTGCCGCGGAATTGCGTCCGCTGACAGCCAGTATCGTGGCAGAAATACATCAGCATGAGTGGCAAGATGATGACTGGATTCAGCAGCGCTTGCAACGGCAACAGACAAGCTCGCCTATTTCCATCTATGAGGTGCATCTTGGCTCCTGGCGACACATTCCCGAACGGCGCGTGGAGGGTAATCCCGAAGAGAGTCGCTTCTTAACGTATCGTGAGTTGGCACATGCTCTGGCCGCATATGTCAAAGACGTGGGCTTTACTCATATTGAACTGATGCCCGTATCAGAATATCCTCTTGATGGCTCCTGGGGTTATCAGGTCACGGGTTACTATGCCCCTACCAGCCGCTTCGGACCTCCCGAAGATTTTCAATATTTCGTCGATTACATGCATCAACAAGGGATCGGCGTCTTGTTAGACTGGGTTCCTGCGCACTTTCCGAAAGATGGTCACGCACTGAGCTACTTTGATGGTACATACCTCTATGAATATGCTGATACACGCAAGGGTGAGCACAAAGAATGGGGAACGTTGGTCTTTAACTACGGGCGGAGTGAGGTACAGAACTTTCTCATCGCAAATGCGCTCTTCTGGTTACGAGAATATCATATCGATGGGCTACGCGTAGATGCCGTTGCTTCTATGCTCTATCTCGACTACCTGCGTAAATCCGGTGAATGGGCTCCTAACCAGTACGGTGGTCGAGAACATCTGGAGGCAGTAGATTTCCTGCGTAAGCTCAATGAGGCAGTATACGCCGAGCAACCTGGAACGCTGACTATTGCTGAAGAGTCTACAGCGTGGCCGTTGGTCTCTCGCCCTACGTACGTAGGCGGTCTGGGTTTTTCTATGAAATGGAACATGGGCTGGATGCACGACATGTTGGAGTATATGCACCTGGATCCCATCTTTCGTCGTTACCACCACAACCTCATCACCTTTTCCTTAATGTATGCGTATTCTGAAAATTTCATACTTCCGCTCTCACATGACGAGGTTGTTCACGTCAAAGGCTCGTTGATCAATAAAATGCCTGGCGACCTGTGGCAACGTTTCGCAAACTTACGCACATTCTTTGGGTATATGTGGGGGCATCCAGGGAAAAAACTGCTATTCATGGGTGGTGAGTTTGGACAATGGCATGAATGGAATTATGCAGAGAGCCTGGATTGGCATTTACTTGAATCACCAAGTGATCCTCATCATGCACAATTGCATGACTTTGTACGTGATTTAAACAAGATTTACCAACAAGAACCAGCTCTCAGCATCTTAGACAGCGATCCCGAAGGATTTTCCTGGATCGACGTGCACGACTCCGATAATAGTGTGGTGTCTTTTATGCGTCGCGGGAAGAATCTGGACGATACGGTCATCTTTGTGTGTAATTTCACTCCTGTTGTCCGGCATGGATACCGCCTGGGCGTACCTTTCGCGGGAGGATATTACGAAATAATCAACAGTGATGCCGATCGCTATGGTGGTAGTGGTCTGGAGAATTTGCAACCAATGCCCAGCGGTCCGCTATATTGGCAATCCTGCCCGCATTCTATACAGTTAACCTTACCTCCCCTCGCCACCATAGTATTAAAAGGCCGGCCTGACCTCGCGGAGGAGGTTCAAGATGACGAATGAGAAAAGGCATCGGGATAACCACATTACTCGCTTTTTGTTGCCGCTCATGTTATTATACTGAACGGGCGGGCCAGGGACCAATAGTCTACTTCTTACTTTTGAAAGATGTAACAGTAGAATTAGAGAAAATCAATGAGTCGTAATAGTAATCAAATGAGAAATGGGTCAAACAATCGAGGGAAAAAAGCAGCGGACCGCTATCATTCACTAAGAGGCAAGGGCCGGGGGGCGACAGAAGATGAACGATTATTAACTCGCCCTGCACAACCATTGATTAGTCCGTCTGAAGGGGTGCCACAAGAACAGCAACGAGTGGATGAACACGCTTTAGAGCGTGCCTTACATTTCGATTTTACCATCACTGATCCCTGGCGCGTGATGCGGATTATGAGTGAGTTCGTCAATGGCTTTGATGCTCTTGCTTCTATACCCCCCTGTGTGACTATTTTCGGCTCAGCACGTACACTACCTGATGATTCTGTGTACATAGCAGCAGTTGAAACCGCGCGTCTGTTGGCAAAAGCCGGCTTCGGTATCATTACTGGCGGGGGACCTGGTATCATGGAAGCAGCAAATAAAGGTGCGCAGGATGGGGGAAATCTCTCTATAGGCTGCAATATCGAACTCGCTTTCGAGCAAGTTCCTAACCAGTATCTCGATATCTCACTCGACTTTCGCTACTTCTTTGTGCGTAAGACAATGTTCGTCAAATACTCAAGTGCCTTTATCATCTTTCCTGGCGGATTCGGCACAATGGATGAGCTTTTTGAAGCACTTACACTCATTCAAACAAAAAAAGTGAGCAACTTTCCGGTGATTCTCTATGGTTCAAAATACTGGGAAGGCCTCTTAAATTGGATTCGTGAGACGATGCTGGCGGAGGAGAAAGTTTCAGTGGACGACGTAACATTGTTGCGCATTTCTGATGACCCGGAAGAAATTTGTAGGATGGTCTGTGAGGCCTATCAGGAGAACTACCATATGGAAAAACATGATCCACATCGTGAGAAGTCAATTCGTTGATGCAGTCACCCCCTCTGATCACATTATCGCTCCGCCGCAAAGGCTACAAAAGCGTCGATTTGTCTGTTCACGGCCACAGTGTGGGCATCGAGTGAGTTTGGTGTCTGGTGAGCTTGAAGACGGGTTATTTTTATTCCTGTCTTCTGACCTGGTCCCGCTGTGTGTATCTGCTCTTATGCGGCTATAGCGTCCATCAAGGATATCTTTGTACTCTCGGCTCTCTGACCAGTTCATGATTTCGCGAGCGCGTACAATGGTCAACGGGTGGGCCACCGGTACGACCAGGAGCATTTTGTAAATCCTGTCAAGCAGATTCGCGTCCACCGCTTCATAAAGTTCGGCCTGCTTTAAGAACTCACTGGCATCCAGTTGATTGCGTTGAAAAAGCGTTCCGCCGGCAAACTTCATCATTAACGAGAGCATTACCTGTGAATCCTGTACCACAAGTAAGGCAGCACGATCTCCAGTAAATTCTGACATGCGGTACCACTCAAGAAGCGCCGCTTCGAGAGAGCGTCCAACCAACCGGCCAACCCCAAGAGTCATATCACTTATCAATGTGAGTACAAGCGAAATGCAGAGGGCCATCGTTCGATAGAGGACATGTCCAGATTTGATGTGACCGAGTTCATGAGCTATGACAGCCATAACTTCATCTTCATTCATTAAATCTAACAAGCCACTGGTAAGGATAATATAGGGGCGGACATGGCCACTTGTCCAGGCATTGGGGAGCGGATTTTGCGCAACGTAGAACTCTGGTACGCGCATATCAAGAATAGCGCAGGCCTCACGCAGCTGCACGTATAATTGAGGGCATTGCGTCCTGGTCACTCGCACCGTCTGAGCAACATTTTGGATATAGGCTACGCGTTCGGGATACAACTCAATGAATTTACGTACAATAATATCAAGACCGGGTACTTTTTGTAAGGCGTTGAGTGCAGCGCGATCATAGGGGTGTTGAAGGACTGTGGAATCCAGACCAGGAAACCGTCGCCGCGCCTTAGGCTGTGCAGCAGACATGCAAGGCTCCTTCTAAGTGTATATGAATGGAGTGCCTCCTCGTCGAACTCAAGGTGACTGGCACGCATAAAGTATACCATATACCCACTAGCAGGTGTTTTTGGCGGCCTTCCCCCGTTCAGATTGATACAGGTTTATACACCCCGTTAGAAATATGCAGAGTCGGTAGAAACGATCTCTCAACTCTGAATTACCTGTGCCAGAATGCGTATTCCAGCGTCTATATCGTTAGGCGTGGCACAACTAAAGGCAATGCGTAGGTTGTGTTCGCCATCGGAAGGATTCACGAAAAACCCTTCTCCTGCCGACAGCAATACCCCCTCTTGAAGCGCCAGGCGCTTGACGTGTTGAGCAAAGACATGCTTCGGCAAACTGAGCCAGATGAAAAAGCCACCCGCAGGATGCGTCCACTCAACATCAGAAGGCATATACTTCTCTAGAGCTGACAGCGCTATGTCACGGCGCATTTTGTAGAGTGACCGCACGTACGAAATATGCGTTTCCCAATTTCCTCTCTGACAATACTCAGCAACGATTCGTGCTGAGAATGGATTCGCGCCACCTCCCATTTGCGTCGTTCCACAGTTGATACAGCGCTGGATAGCGTCCTCTGAACCGAGCAACCATCCAAGTCGCAATCCGGGTGCCAGCGTCTTCGAGAAGCTGCCAATGCTCAACACCTGCTCATCGTCCGCCGGGAATGGGAGCGTATGTCGCGCGGAACGCAGTGGAACTTCCTTTACCGACATAGCGACGCGGGCGGAGAGTGCAAAGAAGCTGGAAGGTACTGCACCGTCAAATGAGAGATCGCGATAGACATCATCCTCCACAATGAGGAAGCCATAGTGGCGAGCCATCCTGATAATCTCGTTGCGTCGTGCTTCGGATAACGTACTGCCTGTCGGGTTGTGAAAGTTCGGTATGGTATAGAGGAAGCTCGGAAATTTGCCGCTCGAGTGTAGCTGTACTACTTGTTTTTCTAGTTCGTTCGTGATGAGGCCATCTTCGTCCATGGGAATTGAGCACAACTCAATCTGATGATCCCGAAAAATGTGAATGGCGTCTACGTAGGTGGGTGCTTCAACCAGCACCACTCCTCCCGGTCTGGCATATAGCCGTACGAGCATATCTACGGCGTGAGTTGATCCTGCTACCAACATCAGGTTACCAGAATGAAGAGAGAGGCTCTGTTCCCGATTGATTTTTTCTATGAGAAAAGTGATAAGGCTTTGCGTTCCTCGCTCCGGGCCGTACTGGAGTCCTGTATAGGCTTGAGGAGAACTCAGGACGTATTCCATGGTATTGCGCAGTTCAGGGGTCAGAAGCGTCTCTGGGTCTGGATGGCCAAGCATCAGAGAAATTGTGTTCTGTGCCATTCCTTGAGGTAATTCATTTGAGGTCATTGAATACTCTTTTCGCTATCACTATCATGGATTCAGTGGTCATTCGTACATAGTGGTCGTTCTGGCATGGTCTAGTATGTGCAAAGAACAAGCTTTTCGTATTGCTCGCCATTATATCATACCTGCTCAGTGCTCTTAATAAAGGAGAGATGCAAAGGACTCAGACTTTTGATAGAGCGCGTGCCTACGCCTAAAGTCTGAGTCGAAATCAGTCATATGGCAGATGCATAGCACATCTCCAAAACCTTATACTTACCCTATCAATAGCATAAAAGCATTTTGCTGATAAAAGGAGATTACCATGAATTCAAATATGCATGAGCAAGAGTATGCTGAAATGGCAAGGCCGTTGGAGTCACTTCCGACGGAAATGGAGCTTCTCACCCAGTGGGGTTTTAACGCAGAGGAAATCGCTTCACTGCTCTGGCTTCGTCAGTGGTACCAGAATGGTGGCAGTGATCGTGCCGCAATAGTGCGTCACCTGGAATTTCTCCGGCTCCTTGTTATCAGCGGAGAACTCGAGTTGTAGCTAGAAGCATGTGAAAGAGGTTGCTTGATGTAATATACGCAATGGCTATAGGAAATGACCTGCGAAAAATCTTAAATCTTCCACCACTGCCTATGCCAGCTCCTCGCCTCTTTCAAAGTATGCAACGTCTCAACCGAAAGAATCGTCTTGCAGCGCTCAAGTTCCGACGACGTGTCAAATAAATCGGTGATGCCTAGATCAACACCGAGCAGTGGCTCCACAGCAGCAACAGTACAATATGGCACGTACGCAGCGCTATAGCCACCTTCCTGGAGCATCACCAGTCGTCCGCCGCAAACCTCTTCGGTAAGTTCTACCATGCGTTCCGATATATGGCGGAAGCCCGCCATCGTCATCATCATTTGAGCCAGAGGGTCAAGCCAGTTCGCATCCTGGCCAGCCGAAATGATAATCAACTGTGGACGATATCGTAGCCCGATAGGCACAACAAGTTGCTCAAATGCAGCGCCGTACCCCCTATCTCCCGTTCCTGCCGGTAAAGGAATATTCACAGTATAGCCAGCACCTGCGCCGCTCCCGACCTGCTCTAATTCCCCCGAGAGTTTAGGATACCAGTTATGCTGGTGCAAAGAGACAAATAAAACAGTTGGATCCTGATAAAATGCGTCCTGCGTACCATTGCCATGATGCACATCCCAATCAACGATCATGATACGCTCAAGCCCGAACACCCGACGCGCATAGTGGACAGCGATTGCCACGTTCGAAAAAACACAAAAACCCATCGCCCTATTTTTGATCGCATGATGGCCAGGAGGTCGCAAGAGAGCATATGCGTTCCGAACCTCACCGCTCATTACCGCGTTAACAGCATTCATCGCTCCCCCTGCCGCGTAGAGTGCTGCCTCAAATGAACCCCTACTCAGTGGAGTATCTATATCCGCTTCGCCCCAGGAGCCTTTCATCGACCCAACGCCTTCGGAAAGCGCGCGTATACCGGCAATATACTCACGAGTATGGTAGACGGTAAGTTCATCCTCACTCGCTGCACGAGCTAGAATTGGGGACATCTGCGCAGTCAAACCTGATCCGTCAAGAAACTGTTTGATACGTTGTGTAATGAACAAAGACGAAGGATGCGGCTCTGGAGCTAAAGTAAATGAGCCGTCGCGCATCATTACCGTGGCCTGTACGCCAGTATCATGGCCTAGATATCGTTCATCGAAGATGAGACCAGTAGTAGAAGCAAGCATCGAAGGATCCCTTTCTGGCAAAGAGACTTTATCTCATCATACAATATAGAGGAAACACCATTTCATCTTCCATATGCGACGTCACGAAGAGCTTTGTATTACCATATGGAAAAGCAGTGCACAGGAAATCAATTATTGCACACAAAGCCTGAAAGTGGTAGTATAGCCATAGATGGATCAGCATAACAACAATAAAAATAGTATAGATGACATTGATCAGCGTATTATTGAAGCGCTGCAACAAGATGGCCGTCGCCCATTCACAAAAATAGCTGCCGATCTGGGTATATCTGAGGCGAGCGTACGACAACGCGTTTCAAACCTCATCAATAACCAGGTTATGCAGATCGTTGCTGTCACTAATCCCATTAAGCTTGGCTTCTCGTTGGCAAGCATGATAGGGATTCGCGTATCTGGTGATCGCCTGATGGAGGCAGCGCAAGACCTTCCTCTCGCAAGCCCGTGTCTCTCCCTCGCCTCGGCATGCTCACAACAACCCATCCTTTGAGCAATAAGATATACGCTTTATTGAACAATTGGTTCTATTCTGCGCTGCAAACAATGACATGTCTTCCCATCTAGTGTATAATGCGAATAATGGTATGCTAACACAGGTAGAATTGAGTGCAGGTAATCGTTCTAACGTGCCCCATTGCCCATACTAAATTCGGAGAACAACGAAGGAGACACCTTCTGAAATGATGGAAACGGTTCCGTCGGGTACCATACTCCACGGACGCTATCGCATCGAGCGCGTGCTGGGCAGCGGGGGTTTTGGCCATGTCTATTTAGCCATGGACCTGAGAACGAACCAGCAATACGCCATTAAAGAATATTTTGTAACTGGCGCTAGTGGTCAGGCTCAGCTCCAGCATGAGGCACGAGTGCTGAGCCAGTTACATCACCCGAATCTTCCTGCCTTTCAGGAAGCTTTTGATGAGCGAGGCCATTACTTTGTCGTACTGAGCTATATTGAAGGCAGCGATTTAACCGATCGCATACGCATTGCACGCCAACGCAATGAGATTATACCTCTCCCCCAGATTATGGGCTGGATCCTATCAATCTGTGATGCAGTCCAGTTCCTTCATTCTCAGCAACCGGTCGTCATTCACCGTGATATCAAACCCGACAATATCCGAATTATGCCTGACGGAACGGCCATACTGGTCGACCTGGGCAACGCAAAAGCAACAGCCGATGGTGCACGAACTCTTTTTTTCATTCGTCACCAGGGCACACCCGGCTACGCTCCACAAGAGCAATACCCTGGCGGTACGGGTACGGATGTTCGTTCAGATATCTATGCCCTGGGCGCTACGCTCTATTTTGCTTTGACCTCCCACGAGCCTCCGAGCGTCTCATTACGTAATCAATCTATACAACAGGCATTGCCTGATCTACCATCTTTACAAGAGATACTGGCGAAAAATCCTCCTGAAAATAATGCAGAAGCGAATGCTGGCCGGCAATTCAGATTAGGCGTGACGAAACCCACCAAACCCGCACCACGCCATCTCCGCCATCTGGCGCAACTTGGCTCATTACCACCGCCACTGCTCGATCAACTCAATGCTATTATCAAACGCGCAATGGCCATGAAGCAGAAAGATCGCTACCCAACCGTTGCTGAGTTTAGCAACGATCTGAGTAGGGTGATGGGAGCTTTGCCAGCACCACCATCTGCCCCAATTCAACGCCCGGTGGATCCTAATAGCACTCAACCTGACCTGCCTCTCCTCTACGAGACGATTCAACGTGCAAAAGAAAATGCCGACAAGGCATCACCTGGGGAAGCGAATAACCCTCCAGCCCAGCCTGCGAATCGCCCGGCGCCAACGCCGGTATGTCCGCGCTGTGGTGAGTCCTTGCTGCAGCAGTCTTCCTTCTGTCCACGTTGTGGCTCATCACTTAATAATGTTTTTAAGGCGAGTGCCTCAACGACGGTTGCAGAACCTGATTCAAAAGTCAAAAAAACTTCACAGCAGGACAAGTCCCCTGCCTACGATGCCTCATTAGATAAAAGTATGATTATCAAACAACAAGCAGGGGAGGGAAGCGTATATCGAGTGGAACGCAGTGAAGCTTCCCAAGCCGACATAGCGATGGGGAAAGGGTATCAGGCAAAGGTTCTGACGTATCCGCAACAGCCGCAGAAACCTGCGGCCAATCCACTCGCCATTCCTTCCCAAGCAGGCCAGATGAAGCAACCAGGGGTACAAGTTCAAAATAATCCTGCCATCAAAAATGCCGTGCGATCTCCAATAGCCCCAGCAGTGTCAGCGCCACCTCCACCGCCCAAGAATAGTAATCCTCCTGCCAGGGCTTCTGGCTTCAACATGACCTTACGAATTTTCATCATTGCCGCAATAGTAGTCCTACTGGTAGTGATTGCCATAATTGTCCTGCTCCTCTCCCGTCATGGACACAGCAGCAACGCCTTACACATGAACGAACTCTTGTTTTCTTTCTGTTCACTGGTACTTCGTTTCGACACTGCAGACCAATAGGTACTTCCATGCATCGCTACTGACCGCTGAGCCAACGCTACACTTCTGTTGGTAAATCTTGGCGACTGCCCCACTCATTCCAGGAACCGTCGTAATTGGTCAAATTGGGATAGCCGAGCAGAGCCAGGCTGAATAGTATGGTGGTAGCTGCGACGCCACCATTGCAATACGCCACGATATGCTGTGACGGCTGCACCCCATCACCGGAGAACAGGTGGGTAAGTTCTTCATTACTGCGAAATGTACCGGCGGCGGGATCGATTACCTCGTCACGAGGAATGCATAAAGCGCCCGGTATATGACCTCGACGCCCATGGCCGCGTGTGATTTCACCGGTATACTGCCTACGATCACGCGCATCAATCAACACGACATCCTTTTGATCCAGGAGCGATAATACCTCAGTTGCAGTGGCGCGTAACTGTGCCTGGGTTACAGGAGTAAAGGTAGCTGTTGGATAGACAGGTATACTCTCTTCCAGTAGTCGATGTTCACGTTGCCATTTAGCAAGCCCCCCATTTAACACAGCTACCCGTTTGTGTCCATAATAATTGAGCGCCCACCAGAGCCGGGTAGCAAATTGTGAAGTAGGGTGAGCATCATAGGCAACCACCAGGTGCTGATCACCAATCCCTAAATTGCCCAGTACTTCAGCAAAGCGCGCAGGTGAAGCAATTTGAGACTCTACGGCATCGTTATGATCAACGATGTCGCTACTCCAGTCTATATACACAGATCCAGGAATATGTCCATGCTCGTACTCATCACGTGCACCCACGTACAAGGCATCCTGCACACCATCATGCTCAACTGTACGCACGTATCCTCGCATATCTACAACTCGTATATGTGGATCGTTCAGATGCTCAGTCAACCAGGAGGCCTCAACCAGTAACTCACTACGTCCCATTTGTATAACCTTTGTTGAATATACTTCCTTGCATAGCATTTCCAGATTAAGAGAAAAGCCCTGCGGCACCAGGATTATCGGTACTCACAAAGTGGGCAGGAGTGCCAAAAAACCGCAGCGCAGTAACCTTGACGACAGACATTGATGTATTTGGTGTTTGCGTTGTGATATAGCGCTGCGTAATCATCCCTAAAGGGCGCGCCAGAATGAGAGCGGCAGTCGATGCCAGGATCACATTATTGAATGAATTGAATGGGCGGCGCATTCTTGCCACAGTCATAGCAGCCAGCCCTGTGAGCAGGCCAGAAACTGCGAGATTTGTCCCACATCGCTCGTGAATAGCCAGCTCTGGATGTGTTGTACGTAACAGCGTCAGCGCTTCATTCGCTGTAGGAATAATAGCCTCGGTTGGTACGTCACCAAACACAAAGAAGCCAGCAGCAAAAGATATACCAGCAAGTCTCACATTTGGATACTTTTGACTGAGCAAGACAATGGTGGCGTGTTCAAGGGCATGATTCTGCTTAACAGCGCCTCCCAGCAATATCTGTTGCGCTACCTGAGAAACGGGGTTGAGGGAAGCCATCGGTACAATCCTTCCTAAAAAAAATATCAATATGTGGTATTGAACACCACAATTTCATCACCAAAATTGATTACGTCTCCATCATTCAATGCCACAGGCTGATATACTCGCACATTGTTAACCAGGGTGCCATTGGCACTTTGCAAATCTTCAAGATACCAGCGACCATTGTCAAAAAAGAGACGAGCATGACGTCGGGAAACAGTACGACCCTGGATGATAAGATCATTGCCATTCGTACGCCCTATCGTTGTTACAACCTGGTGGAAACGGAACGAGTGACCGCCCATCGATCCATTCTGGATGGTGAGACGAGCGAGCACTGGACGTCCATTGGGCCCCAGATAGCGATCATGAATGGCACGCCTATCGGAGAGTTCATCTCCACAGGAGGTACAATAGAGGCGGGTGCTCGGATTAGAAGCCCCACAGCGAAAGCATGATAATGTTACGACTTGTTGCTGGTTGTTATTCAGCGGCGGCTGGACAGGAGCGCTCTGTCCACTTTGTACACTCTGCCCTACTGCCGATCCCTGTCCCAGTCCGCCACCATTACTGGGCGTTGGCTGAGCAACACCACTTCCTTGTGAGTCTACTTGTATTTGAGGGAGCGCAGAAGACATGCCTGGACGCCAACGTGGAGGCATCGTAAGGTGCGAAGCTGCCAACGCTCCTGTCAGAGCAGAGATAAGTTCATCAGTCGTCTGGTACCGATCTTGCGGCGCTTTCGCAGCCATTTTCACAACTACCTGCTCAATAGGGACCGGTACACCTGCCGTACGTAACATTTCAACAGGCAACGGTTCGTTGAGATGTTTCACTGTAATCGACAGCGGGGTATCTGCGGTAAATGGCACTCGTCCAGCTAAACAGTGAAATAATACGATACCCAGCGAATAGATATCACTGCGGCGGTCTACTGCTTGTCCTGTGCCTTGTTCCGGTGACATATACTGTGGCGTGCCTATCCCTGTTCCCACCCGAGTGAGATTCGTCGTCCCCTCGAGAATTTTTGCTATACCAAAGTCAGAGAGCAAAAGATAGCCATCTTTGCGCAATAACATATTGGCTGGCTTCACATCACGATGAACAATCCCATGACTGTGAGCGCAATTCAAACCTTCCGCCGCCTGAATCATGTAATCGATAGCATCAGGATTCGGTATCGGCCTCTTTAAGCGATCTTTCAATGTACCACCTTCAACGTATTCCATAACAATATAGGTGATATTATCCTGCTCACCAAAATCATGTATCTGCAGTATGTTGGGATGAACCAATTTCGCAACAGCTCTGGCCTCTTGCACAAATCTTTTGACAAAAATTGGGTCACGTGCGTGATACGCCGGTAGTACCTTGATAGCAACATACCTATCTAGATTGGGTTGATAGGCCTTGAAAACGGTTGCCATGCCACCAGCACCAATACGTTCGACGATGCGAAACTGGCCTAAAGATCGCCCGACTAGCGCGGCCATGTCGTCGTTATTACCTTGTTGCTGAGGGTATGGATTCTCTCGTTGCATAGTAAGATGACTCCTTGCATCGCTGCTGACTTTTCTAGGCGCTTCCTTGCAGCTTGCCTGACCGTAAGTAGAAGCGCTACAAGAGAGCGCAGTTGGCAAGCGGACAAGATACCTAAGACAGCGGCGTTGCAGCGATGGCTTGCAAACACTCCTGTGTTCCCACCATCCAATTTGATCACCTATGATTATAGACCTAATTTCTGGCTGTGGCAATAGAATGAAACAGGGCGCGAGGAAACTGCGCTCATCTTGATGCCACTAGCAATAAGAACCAGCGTACTGGCAACTAGCCCTCAAGTAGCAGAGTTTCTGGGTCTTCGACCAGTTCCTTAATTCTCACCAGAAACTGCACAGCTTCTCGACCATCGACAATACGGTGGTCATAGGAAACTGCAACGTACATCATTGGGCGAATAATAACCTGACCATTGACGGCAACAGGTCGCTGTTCAATCTTGTGCATACCCAAAATACCAACCTGCGGCGCATTTAAAATGGGTGTTGAGAGTAACGACCCAAATACGCCTCCATTGGTTATGGTAAAGGTCCCGCCCTGGAGATCAGTGAGCGCAAGGCTGTTCTCCCTGGCTTTCTTCGCCAGGTTAGCAATCTCCTGCTCAATCTCCGCAAAACTCTTTCGGTCAGCATCGCGCAGTACGGGCACAACAAGACCTTCTTCAGCGCCGACTGCAATACCAATATCGTAGTAATGCTTCAGCACCATCTCGTTCCCCTGAATCTCTGCATTCAGGCGAGGAAACGCCTTAAGCGACCCTACTACTGCCTTCGTAAAAAACGACATGAAGCCAAGGGAGATGTTATGGCGCTCCTTAAAAGCATCCTTACGCCGGCTCCGCACCTCCATCACAGCACTCATATCAATCTCGTTGAACGTTGTCAACATGGCCGCGGTATGCTGCGCCTCCACCAGGCGTTGTGCGATGGTTTGCCGCCTGCGCGAGAGCCGTACTCGCTCCTCACGCCCACTTGACACAGCCATTCTGTCGGGTGTTGCCGCTCTAGGCGCTATCTGATCGTCCATAGTAGGGGTGATCCCTTGTGGTCGCCCGGTCCCTTGCGGTTGCCCTGCCTGATACCCTTCCCGCATCGCTATATCGGCTTGGGAAGCTTCACTGCGTTCCTTCCCCTCCCGCATCGCTCTGTCGGCTCCGCTCGACAGACGCTCCCCACTCCCTCGATATACGCTTCCCTCCCCTGTTTGTTGTGCCATAAAGCCAACCACGTCGTCCTTAGTCACACGTCCATGAGGGCTGCTTCCCTTAACCTGGGAAAGGTCAATATTGTATTCCGCTGCGATACGCCTTGCCAGCGGGGACGGAGGACGCTGTGCAACCTGTCCATCACTTGCCAGTTGCCCTGAAGGCGTCTTCTGCCTTTCGCTGACCACCTGTCCAGCCTTCCCAGGCTGCAACTCCCCGGACTGCCCTATAGGAGTCCCCTGTCCATTTTCTGAATCGTCCATAGTAGGGGTAGGGGCGACCCCTTGTGGTCGCCCGGTACCAATGACACCCAACACATCACCAACGGCTACTGTTTCGCCTTCCTGCCGAGCGATCTTCTGCAGAACGCCACTTTGATCGGCGGTCACTTCCACGTTGACTTTATCAGTCTCTAATTCAACCAGTGCCTCGCCCTGGGTAACCGCATCTCCTTCATGCTTCAGCCACCTGGCAATAACAGCATCGACTATTGATTCTCCTAGTGTTGGGACACGTACTTCAATGGACATACTTTCCTCCGCGTTCTTTACACTTCTTTTCATCGCTGCTGACCGTCAGGTAGACGCCGCGGAGCCTGCAGCGGCGTTGCAGCGATGGATTTCAAACTCAACGAGCTAAGGGCCTGTGCCAAAATCTGCTCCTGCTCAGCCAAAAACAGATCCATAAAACCAGAGGCGGGGCTGGCACGTTCAGGCCGAGAAATTACGTTCAACGGGATTGGGGAGGGGAGCGAATCGATAAGTGCTGAAAGACGAGGGGAGATATAGCTCCATGCTCCCATATTGCGCGGCTCTTCCTGTACAAATACAACTGCTTGTATGTGCTGATAGTGAGATAAGACGTCTTGCAATTCCTGTCCTGGGAAGGGATATAACCGTTCGACACGCACTATTGCCACATCCGTTGGGACACTTGCGTCGCCCTGTCGCCCACGCTCATGTGATAAGAGGTCAATAGCTATTTTACCTGTGCAGATCAACACTTTTCTGATGCCACCTGCATGGGACAGGGCGACAGTATCATCAATGACTGCCTGAAATGTCCCTTCTGCCAGTTCAGTCAGTGTGGCCGCAGCCAGGGTTTGACGGAGTAAGCTCTTCGGCATCATGATAACCAGGGGCCGTGGATCGCGTTCCAGGTAAAAAGCCTGCTCCCGCAACAGGTGAAAGTACTGTGCAGCCGTCGAGCAATTTGCTATGCACCAATTGTTCTGGGCTGACAGTTGTAGGTAGCGTTCCAATCGCGCGCTGGAATGTTCCGGGCCTTGTCCCTCATAGCCGTGAGGCAGCAAAAGCACAAGAGAGGATTTTTGTTTCCACTTTGCGCGCGCCGAAGAGATAAACTGATCGATAATTACCTGCGCAGCATTCGCAAAGTCACCAAATTGAGCCTCCCACAATACGAGCGTATCCGGAGCATGCACACTATAACCGTACTCAAAACCGAGAGCAGCCGCCTCACTCAGCGGGCTATTGTACATTGAAAAGGAGGCACGAGCCGAGGAGAGATGCTGCAATGGGATATAGGTTTCATTGTGTTGATCGTGCAGTACCGCGTGACGATGGCTAAAGGTGCCGCGCTCGACATCCTGGCCAGTGATTCTAATTGGGGTACCCTCGGCAAGAATTGAAGCAAAAGCCAGCGCCTCGGCATGACCCCAGTCGATGCCACCATCTGGACCGAGCGCGGTAGCCCGGCGCTGAAGTAATCGAACTAGCTTGGGGTTAGGAGTGAATCCACCAGGCCAGGTCAGCATTTCCTCATTATAGCTGGTCAACTGGTCTACCGAAACCTGGGGCACTCGCTCGGCTTCATCATGAAAACCGTCGCCATTCAACTCGTCAGACTCATCTTCAGCGAGGTCCATACCACCCTCGGCTTCCCGCTTAGCCTCCTCCAGAACTGCAAATGCCTCCTTCACCATTCTGTCTGCGTCCACTTGCGAGACCACCCCTGTCTCAATGAGATGGCGAGCATACAGTTCTCGCACCGTCGGATGTGAACGTATTATTTCGTACATACGCGGTTGCGTAAAAGCTGGTTCATCACCTTCGTTATGGCCCCAACGGCGATAACCCACCAGGTCTATCAACACATCCTTATGGAAGTTGTCCCGGTAGGCCTGACCTAAGCGTACAGCAGTAAGACACGCGTCGGGATCATCGGCATTAACATGGATGATGGGAATTTCAAAACCCTTTGCCAGGTCGCTAGCGAATTGGGTGGAACGGCTATCTTCCGGTTCAGTCGTGAAACCAAGCTGGTTGTTCACAATAATATGAATAGTCCCCCCTACCCAATAACCATGAAGTTGCCACAGGTTCAATGTTTCGGCAACAACTCCCTCACCTGGAAAAGCCGCGTCGCCATGAATAAGCACAGGTAACGCTCGATCAACATCCTGGTGGGGGCCCAATTTTTTGGGCCCTTCCGCTTCGTCAGATACGATCTGTGAAGCCCGCACCATACCCTCGATGACCGGATTGACGAACTCCAGGTGGCTGGGATTAGGGGCCAGTATTACCTTGAGGCTCTCGGACCCCTCCCGCATCGCTCTGTCGGCAAGGGAAGCTTCACTGCGTTCGGCTCGAGATACGCTCCCCTCCAAGGCTTCTTCCCTGAGAACATGTTCCGCGCCCAGGTGATATTTGACGTCGCCAGTCCAACCGAAACCGAAGGTATCCGTCAGGGGAACCCCTTCCTCATGTTTAGCATGGCCAAATTCGGAGAGAATCGCTGTATAAGACTTCCCGAGCACATGTGCCAGTACATTGAGTCGACCACGGTGAGCCATACCGATGATCACCTCGCGGCTCCCCGATTCGATCGCTCCGAGAATAATCTCATCAAGCATAGGCACAAGAACATCCGTGCCTTCGAGCGAGAAGCGCTTTTGGCCGGGAAATGTCTGGTGTAAGTAGCGCTCAAACACCTCAACCTGTGTCAGTCGTTGCAATAGTTTGCGACTGGCCGTCGGGACCACGGGCCCCTGAGTCTCTTCAAACACTTCCTTGTATCCCTGCAAAGCACTGCTAGAAGCGCTAGCGTGTATAGTAGGGTTGACCCTCGCAGTCAACCCGTCGTGAGCGTTGTAAGAATGGCTTTCAAACAGACGCAAGCCCACCGCGTCGCGCAGCCAACTTCGCTCGATTGGGCTTTTCACCTGATCAAACTCATAGCTAATTGTCCCGGAATACATAGCGCGTAGTGCAGCGATCGCTTCAAGCGCGTTACGCGCCCCTTCAGCAGCATGACCGCCAACAACAATCGGCGGCAGCAGCGCAAGTTCTTCTTCGGTTATCCCATGGGATTCGGGCAATAGGTTAGGGTCGCCCAACGGTTCAGTCCCTAACGGATCAAGATGCGCCCCGAGATGTCCTCGATCACGAATGGCGTGAGCGAGCGCCGAAGCGGCTACAACCTGAGAAACTTGAAACGGCGCGTTGCCACTCGCTCCCTCTTCTTTCGCCAACTGGGGCTGCTCCTCTTCTGCGAGGGAAGCCCAACTATCAAAAATGGCGCGTGTAACAGCATCAACACTTGCCGGATTTTGGAGATATCGTTCATATAGCTCAAGGACATAGCCTGCATTTGGTCCATAAAAAGTATCCAGGTCACGCATGAGAGTTCCTCTGTAGTCTCTGAGGTACTACCTTTCATCGCTGCTGACCGTAGGTAGACACGGCAGCGAACTGAGCTTGCCCTGAGCGTAGCGAAGGGTTGCAGCAACGGATTTCTTTCAAGGTAGGAAAAAGCCTAAACAGATATACTATTGTATTTTATCACCTCCTATGATATCATAACCGCGTTATATCTCAATGATTCTTTGACTGATCGTTCAAACGAAAAGACAAGGAAATAACCAACCATAGCAGAATAATCACAGAGGCAATGAAGGAACGAGTAAGTCGCGAGATCCTGTCAAAGAGAGTCCGGGGTAGGTGTAACCGGATCAGGAGCGTGCTCTGAAAATCATTCCTGAGTCGCTAGCCGAAACACTTCTTGCATCGCTGCTGATCGATGGATTCCGAACTATGAAGTAGGCCTAGCCGGTACCTTCCCGTTATCACGAAGGGCTGTATGTTCTCCTCATTGGAAATTTACAGTAAAACCAAGTGAGCCATGGACGCGGTAAATCAGGCCCCTACGTTGAGTAATGGCTAATAAGGGTGGTACCACGGGAATACCTCTCGTCCCTATCTATGTTGGGCGAGGGATTTTTTTTGAGCCAGGAGAGCGTCAATCAAAATGAAAACAAAATTGCTCTACCACGAAAATAGCTTTACATTTGAATGCAGTGCTACAGTTATCGCTGTTGAGGGAGATGAAGTGGCACTGGACGCCACTGTATTTTTCCCCGGTGGCGGTGGCCAAATGGCAGATAACGGAACCATCTCATGGGATAATTATCAAGTTCAAGCCAATGTTCTTGCTATGAACATGCGCGACGACGTTGTTTGGCATACGCTCAGTTGCGCTCCGCCACCCACAGGCACAGAAGTTGTGGGGACAATTGACTGGGATTTTCGCTATAAAATGATGCGCACTCACACTGCACTCCATATTCTCTGCGGCGTTATCTGGAACGAATTTGGCGTACAGGTTACTGGAGGCCAGATGTATCCAGATCGCGCAAGAATGGATTTTGCCATGGAAAATCTGAATAAAGAGCGCGTCGCCTACATCGAGCAGAAAATTAACGAAGCAGTGGAGGCAGACTACCCAATCAAAGTGTACAAGCTACCCAGGGAGAAGGCCTTCGCAATACCAGATCTGGTACGAACAAAAATAAATTTGCTCCCACCCCAAATTGAGGAAGTACGCATTGTTGAAATCGTTGGGCTTGACCTACAAGCAGACGGGGGCACACATGTGCACCATACCAATGAAGTGGGTAGCATCAAGATTACAAAAACTGAAAATAAAGGCAAAATTAATAAGCGCTTAGAGATTATGTTGACCAATTAGTGCAGGATACGTGTTGGATCCTGCCCCGATTTGTGGTGGAACCAATTTAACTCAGAGGAGACAGAAGTGTCAGTGAGCAAGGAAAAATCAGGTGTATTCCAACAAGCGACAGCCGCAGACCGCGTTGACTATCCAGCATTAGAAGCCACCGTCCAGAAGTGGTGGGACGACAAAGGCGTGCTGCGCATGTACCTGCAGCGCAATCAGCATAGCGACAAACAATATTCATTCCTGGATGGTCCTATCACCGCGAACAACCCGATGGGTGTTCACCACGCGTGGGGACGAGCCTACAAAGATCTGTATCAACGCTTTAAGACCATGCAGGGCTACAAGCAGCGCTATCAGAATGGCTTCGATTGCCAGGGACTCTGGGTTGAGGTCGAGGTCGAAAAAGATCTTGGCATGAAGAACAAGCGCGATATCGAAGCATATGGCATCGACGCGTTCGTTGAAAAGTGTAAAGAACGGGTCTTTACGTTCGCGAAACGACAAACAGAACAATCGATTCGCCTGGGTTACTGGATGGATTGGGGTAATGACTACTATACCCTCTCCGACGAAAATAACTATACCATCTGGTCTTTCCTGAAACGATGTCACGAAAGAGGACTGCTCTACAAGGGGCGCGATGTCATGCCCTGGTGCCCGCGCTGCGCGACCGGTATCTCAAATATGGAGATGGAATCAGAAGGCTACAAGGAAACCAGCCACTTGAGTCTCTATGTGCGCTTCCCATTGGGCGACCCAAGGGTCGCCCCTACTGTCGGGTCGCCCTCGGATGGAGCGATGGGGGAACAAAAGAGTGAATATCTCCTGGTGTGGACGACCACACCCTGGACTCTGGCCGCTAATGTTGCGGCAGCAGTACATCCTGATTTACCCTACGTCAAGGTAGAACAAGATGGCGAGTATTATTACCTGGCGCAGGAGCTCCTTCCAGTATTGAAAGCGCTGAAAGGTCGTGACAAAGGTGACTACAAGGTGGTGCAGACGCTGAAAGGCAGCGAAATGGTGGGTTGGAGCTATCGCGGCCCATTCGATGAGTTACCAGCAGAGCAAGGCGTTGTTCACACAATCATACCATGGAAGGACGTCAGTGCAACGGAAGGAACTGGCATCGTCCATATAGCTCCCGGTTGTGGTCGCGAGGACTTTGCTCTCTCGAAAGAATTTAACCTCGCCGTAGTCGCTCCAGTGGATGAATTCGGCGTCTATGGTGCAGGCTATGACTGGCTCACAGGACAACACGCGGCTGATGTTGGACAGCAGATCGCTGAAAACCTGGCGCAAAAGGGGCTGCTCTATCGCCCTCAAAACTATAAGCACCGCTACCCAACGTGCTGGCGCTGTAAAACCGAGCTGATCTTCCGCCTCGTTGATGAGTGGTTCATCTCTATGGAAGAGCTCCGTCATGAGATCATGGAGATGGTGCGCCAGATCACGTGGATACCAGGCTTCGGCCTTGAGAGGGAACTGGACTGGCTACGCAACATGGACGATTGGATGATCTCCAAGAAACGTTACTGGGGACTGGCGCTACCCATCTACGACTGTCCAAAATGTGGCCATTTCGAGGTTGTCGGCAGTAAGGATGAACTAAAAGAGCTCGCTGTGTTCGGCTGGGAAGAGTTTGAAGGCCATTCGCCTCACCGCCCATGGGTCGACGCGGTCAAAATCCGCTGCAGCAAGTGCTATGCCGAAGTCTCACGTATCAAAGATGTAGGAAACCCCTGGCTTGACGCAGGTATCGTGCCCTTCTCGACCTTGCACTATCGCACCGATTATCGTTACTGGCAACAGTGGTTCCCAGCAGACTTTGTGACAGAATCGTTCCCAGGCCAGTTCAGAAACTGGTTCTATTCGATGCTTGTCATGAGCACCGTTCTGGAGAACATGCCGCCTTTCAAAACACTCTTTGGCTACGCGACACTCATGGCTGAAGATGGAACGTCCATGCACAAATCAAAGGGCAACATGATCGTCTTCGACGAAGCCGCTGAACGAGTCGGCTCAGATACCATGCGCTGGCTTTTTGCCAACCATGTACCGGAACAGAACCTCAACTTCCCCCGTATCCCAACAGAGGAGGATATCGAGAAGTCAGTTCAGACTGGCTTGCCTGTTCGCCTGAGTGACAAGTGGATGCTCGTGCGCCGCACGCTCGATAAGATATGGAATATCTATAGCTTTTTCATCAGCTACGCCAATATCGACAAGTTCGATCCCACCCAGTATCAACTACCGGTGGCACAACGCAGCGAACTGGACCGCTGGATCCTTTCAGAGTTGCAGGTAACAATCAAAGAAGTCACAGAGGGGTTGGAGCGCTATGACTCCGTCAAACCTACAGCGTCTATACAGGTATTCCTGGATGATCTCTCCAACTGGTACCTGCGGCGCAGCCGAGAGCGCATCTGGAAACCAGCGCTGGACACTGATAAAGTAGCAGCATACCTGACACTCTATGAGTGCTTGACGACACTGGTGACCTTGCTCGCTCCTTTCATGCCCTTCATGACCGAAGAGTTGTATCAGAATCTCGTCCACAGCGTGAACGAGAATGCTCCTTTGAGTGTACATCTCTGTGACTGGCCTCAGGTGAAAGAGGAACTCATCGACGAGCAATTGACCAATGAGACGCATCTTGTCATGCATATCGTTGGGCTAGGTCGCTCTGCCCGCGAGAAAGCTCAGATCAGGGTTCGTCAACCTCTTAATGCGCTTTACGTGCGTGTCCCCAGTCTTGCCGAGGAAGCAGCGTTGTACCGCCTGAGTGAACAGGTACTCGAAGAATTAAACATCAAGAGACTCCTGTTAATCAACGATAGCAGCGATATGCTGTCATATACCCTGAAGCCGCAAGTCAAAGTGCTGGGACCCAAATTTGGTCACCTGGTGCAGAAAATCCTGACAAAGTTCAAAGCGTTGGATCCTCACGGCGCCCAGGAGGCTGCAAAACTGCTCCTAGAAACCGGCTCGCTCAACTTTACCGTCGATGGCCAGCAGATTGAGCTGACATCCGATGAGGTAGAGGTCGTTGCCACTGCCCGCCCGGGCTTCGTCACTGCCGAGGAACGAGGTTACATCGTCGCGCTGGAAACAACGATCACTCCACAATTACGCGAGGAGGGCCTGGTACGAGACTTGACCCATTTTGTGCAGGACATGCGCAAGAAGGCTAACTTCAGCATTGAGGATCATATCGGCCTGGCGTTCTATACGAACGTAGAACTGGCGCAAATGCTCCAGGATTATAGTAGTGTTATCGCTTCAGAAACGCTCGCCGACAACCTGCTCATCTCCATCGACCACAAAGATACGCCCTCTTTCAACGAGGTATATCGCGAGACTATCTCGCCCACCTCATTAAAGAAGCTTGACGGGTATATGGTCGAGGTAGTGCTGGGAAAATTGTAGGTTGTGGCTCCTAGGTTGTGGGGAGGGGAGCGTATATCCCTTGCCTTCGTCGAGCGAAGGATTCTGGGATTACTTCACCAATCCCTTCCTCCGCATCTGCTGCAAATCATACTCCGCCGGAGCCAAGGGGCTCACTTTGGCCTCGGCACATGCCCAGCCAATCAAGGCAAAGCCAAGATGCAGCCCCTGGACGAGGGTAGTTGGCTGTCGGGCAGTGAGCAGACTCAGGCAATCTTGGCGTAGTTCTATGGCCTTACCCTCACCGTACCGTTCGTGATACCCGCTCAAAACTGATGCATGAGGTGTAAAATCTTCATAGCGCAATTTATCGGTCGCCGCCAGCAACATAAGCCAATAACCAACCTGGCTTGCCTCCAGGACCGTATCGTTCTCCCTATCAGTATGTATATGCTCGCCAGTCTGTACATCGGCAAGTTCTTGTAATTCGTCTGCCAGCCGTGCCACCAGGTAACTATGGCTGCGCTCCTGGAGCAAACGCGAGGTATGCGATTCTTCGCTCATGTCGTTATCACGCAGGTATTGGTATACCCCGTACAATTGGCGCAGTTCAGCCTCTAACTTATGTTGTTCTTCTGTACGTGCGTAATCTATGGCTATATGAAAATCACTTTCATCGGTAGAGGATACGGCTTGCCTGGAACCATAGACAATCTCTGGATCAAAAATGCGCTCTGCTTCGACCTGGTAGGTATCATCCGCTAACAGGCGGCGATAATAGCAACTGCGATAGCCAGTATGGCACGCCGCACCGCCATGCTGTACAACCTTGATCAAGAGGCTGGTCTCTTCGCAATTCACAAAGATACCCCGTACCTCCTGCGCGTTACCAGACTGTTCACCCTTGCGCCAGATAGCATTCCGTGAGCGGCTGAAAAAGTGGGTAAAACCCGTCTCGCGGGTCAGAGAAAAAGCCTCTTCGTTCATAAATGCTACCATCAACACCTCACCCGTAGCATCATCTTGAATCACGACTGGTAGTAGCCCCTGGCGATCGAATTTTAGCATAGTCGCACTGTTACCCCTTTTGTTTGCAAATAACTCTTTACATCACCAACGCGAAACTGGCCAAAATGGAAGATCGATGCGGCCAATACCGCGTCAGCGCCACCTACAGTTAAGCCCTCATAGAAATGTTCCAGTGTGCCGACACCCCCCGAAGCTATGACAGGTATAGAGACATTGGTAGCAATCAGCGCATTGAGCATCAAATCGTACCCCTGTTGTGTCCCATCTCGATCCATGCTCGTCAGCAGAATTTCTCCCGCGCCGAGTTCCACGCCGCGCTGTGCCCACTCTAACACATCCAACCCTGTAGGAGTACGGCCGCCATGAACGTATACTTCGTAACCGCTGGGCATGGCGGGATTACTACGCGCATCAATAGCGAGCACAATGCACTGCGCTCCGAATTGTTCGGACCCGGCGCGTATCAACCCGGGCGACTGAACAGCTGCTGTATTGAGCGAGGTCTTAT
>WNFW01000337.1_pt1 | contig 29561 bp, 26 predicted proteins | sample 5400131 | NCBI WGS metagenome assembly WNFW01 (sample SAMN13153362, study PRJNA577476) | soil metagenome | isolation source: 20 cm soil or saprolite under grassland replicate 1 | place: USA:California | collected 2016-06-15 | reverse complement strand
TGCTTAACGAGTTTCTCAAAGAGCATCGCAAAGTTCAGGAATTGGAGGCGAATGCCGCCCAACAGCAAAGGAATTTCTTGGCACAGCAAAAGCAAATTGAAGCGCTTACTGCTGGCCTGCAGAAAGTGAGCGCACAGCTTGAACTGAGCAAGGCTGCACCGCAAACGGTTCTCAATAATCAGTAACAAGCGCCAGCGGTCAGGTATTGGGAAAAACAACAAACGAATCGCTATGAAAAATACTATTTTAGTAATGTGCATCATCGCCGCGTTCGCGGTTTTCAACTCGCAGGTTGATGCAGCTACACGAACCCGTGAAATAAATTTTGACGAGATGGTCCCGTGCGTCGGCGACACTGTGCATTTACACGGCCCATTTCACATTACCCTAACGTTTTCAGGTAAGAGCCTTACTAACGTACAGGCGTCCGTACACGGTATAAAGGGTCATGGCGAAAACACCGCTCACAAGTATGTGGCAGATCAAGGCAATATGATGATATCGTCGCCTTATACGGTGCGAAATGGGGTGACAAGGAGCAACATCACCGTCACGTTTGAGATTATTGGGCGTGTCGAAGGCAGCCCCGGAAACGTCATCCGTTTTTGGGCTAGACAAATTGTGCGCTTGGATTTTGGTAAGAACTTGAATCTGGACTTCGAGTCTCTCAAAGTGTGTGTAACACCGTGAATTAGATCGGTCGCGTCAGGACTCAGACCTAGTGGTCGCCATTGATTGTGTAATCCGGCCGCTTGCAAATGAAAGCGAACATTGTCGGCATTACGTGAGATGAATTGGATCTGCGTTACCGGCAAGAAGGGCAGGGTGTTACTGGTCTGATCCTGCGCGAGATTCGTCTAACACGATGTTCAAGCCAGGAGGCTTGATGTTGTGTGGCAGATCATCTCCGTCTTTCCAAGGCGGCGAAACTGGCCATCTATTAAGACGCTTATCTATCGCAATCTCGTTTTTTGTTGGCGGGTCTGAAGCGTTTTGAATCACGGTAACTATGCGGAATTCGGTTGCACGTTCAGTCAGCCTGAAGCAAACGAGGTATGAGCTGAGATCACGCTTTACTCCGGCGGCCGGACTGGTGAGAACAACGTGAAGGAGATAAAAAGGCCAATCTTTATCCACAATGTCTACCTTCTCGAAACTCGCTGAGAGAGAATGCGATACACCATCCCACACCAGGAATTGGGCTTGTTTACGTGCGATAGTATCGTTGTTAACAGGATCAGAAACCCAGTCGAGAATTCCAGCGCACATTTGGCATGTAGCGACGGTTAGTACGGTCAGTATAACAGTGAGCTGTCGCATAAGAGTTGCTAGCGGTTTAACCCCCCTGGCTTGCGTTGTGACCGCCCGATAAAAGCGGAACCATGGAAATTCTTTTAGCGGGAAGCACGACCTGACGCGACCAAAAACTTTGCGGCTGTCAGAGCTCGTCCGCCTCCTTGTGCGTCACAATCACATTGCCAGCTCAACCGAAAACCAAATCACAGGATTATGTGAATGGTAAAAAAACTGGCGTTGATGAGGCGACCAAGCCTCGACTGATCAGGGTGCCATTTAACGAATTCGTGCCAAGGTTAGAATCCCAGCGGATTGGTTCTTCAGTCGAAGTGCGCCATGGACAGAACGGGGACTTTTCGGGCGACGCGGTAATTTCGCGCATCGGCGATGCATGATTTTATTGCTAGGGCTTGATGCTTTGTGGCGCGCCGCTCGGCAAGTCGCCGATCTTCCCGCCGCCGTTCTCTGATCTTGCGATCGACGAGCGCTTTGAAGCGGTGTTCAGTCCAACCGCCGCTGAAATAATGAAGAGGGTTCCAGTTCATAGTTTCTATATTTTGGATATCGTCTTAATCTCCACGTACAAACACTTCGTATTGAGTTCGCTCGGTGGATGTGCTGTCGGTTGAGGGGAGGGAAGCCTTAAACGAGCCGCTGCAATCTTAGTTACGAGTTGCTCAATGCTAGCGAATGTGGTTCACGTATCGGCTGAATGAAGGAGCATTACTTCGATGATTTGAAAGTAGGCGATCGTTTCAAATCCGAGCCGCTAACCGTGACGGAGAAACAGCTTATCGAGTTCGCTCACAAGTTTGACCCGCAGATGTTTCACCTCAGCAGGAAAGCAGCCGAGCGAACAATCTTCAAAGGATTGATTGCAAGCGGATGGCACACGGCAGCGATCACGATGCGGCTCTTTGTGAGAACCTTGAACTTCGCTGAAGGCGCCATCGGGCTCGGCGTCGATGAACTGCGCTGGCCCAATGTGGTTCGGCCGCGCGATGTGCTCACAGTGGAGACGGAGATTGTCGATGTGCGTCCGTCGCGTTCGCGGCCCGGTTACGGAATCATTCGCCTGCGCAACGTCACAACCAATCAGCGAGATGAAGTTGTGCAGACAATGCTTGCAAGCGCAATGCTGCCGAGGCGACCAAAGGACAACAGGACTACTGACACCTGAGCACCGGTCAGGCCATTTGAAGGCCTGTTCTCGCGACAGCTTCTTTGAAATCATCAGGCACAGGGGCTTGAAACTGTTTCCATTCGCCGGTCCGCGGATGACGGAAGCCCAGCTTCCAAGCATGCAGCATTTGGCGCGGAAAATTTTTCGCGACGCGCGGCGCATAGACTTTGTCACCGAGGACGGCATGACCGAGGTGATGAAAATGCACGCGAACTTGATGCGTGCGTCCGCTGTGCAGCCGGCATTCAATTAAACTTGCATCGCCGGTCGAGCGAAGTACCCGATATTCGGTCTTAGCTGTGCGTCCGCGCTTTGTGGTGACACTCATTCGCTGCCGATGGACAGGATGTCGTCCGATTCTTTCTTCGATTACGCCGGCCGGCTTGCGCAGTTTTCCCGCCACCAGTGCGAGATAAATCTTTTCTACGTTGCGGTCGGCGAACTGTCTGGATAATTCTCTATGGGCAAGGTCATTTTTAGCTACTACCAGGCAACCGCTTGTTTCCCTATCGAGGCGGTGAACGATGCCAGGCCGTTCCTTTCCGCCGATGCCTGAAAGTGTCGTGCAATGACTAAGCAGTGCGTTGACCAAAGTCTGTTCCCGCTGACCTGCGCCCGGGTGAACTGTCAGCCCGGCCGGTTTATTGATGACGATGAGATCATCGTCTTCGAATAGAATATCGAGTGGAATTCGTTGTGGCTGTATCTCGATCTGTTCGACTGGCGGTTCTCTGACATCGATCTTGTCACCGGCTCGTACAATTTGCCTGGGCCGTGTGGATGCGTCATTGAGCCGAACGAATCCGCTGCGGATCAACTGCTGAAGCCGCGATCGCGAATATTGCGGAAGTCTCCTTGCCAGCAATTGATCAAGGCGCAGTTTCGCGTCGTCTTCTGATACGATAAGCTCGATAGGCGTCGGATCTTTCAACGTTTCCGGACTAGAGCAGAGCACGAGCATGAACATGAGCAAGAGTAAGAGCCGGAACAGGCAGCACAGCGAGGATGAACGAATCTCGCGCCTGAGAGTCAGATTTTAGACGAATCGTTGCCACAAAGGCTCTTTGGCACGATGTTTTTCTCTACATGTCACAACAAAATCCGCCACCGCCATCGTTTCCTTCACCGGAAGAGTTGAAAGCCAAGATCACGGAGTTCATGAAACAGAACTTCGGTGATCGGGTCTCGGTTGCGACCTTTGCGGAGCCGGAGCAGGCGGCGGCAGAAGACGAGGAAAAGGTCGAGAAGGCAGACCATAAGGAATTCGAATTCAACCTCCTGCCTCGCGACATTAAAGGGCATCTTGATCGGTTTGTGATAAAGCAGGATGAGGCGAAGAAGGTTCTCGCGATTGCCGTTTGCGATCATTATAACCACGCCAACTATTTACGCCGCCTCGAGAAAGAAGATGTCAGACGGGCGCAGGAGGTAGAATACATCAAGCAAAATGTGATTTTGGTCGGCCCAACCGGTGTGGGCAAAACATACCTGATCAAGCACATCGCGGACCTGATCAAAGTGCCGTTTGTGAAAGCCGACGCGACCAAGTTCAGCGAGACAGGCTACGTCGGCGGCGATGTAGAAGATCTGGTGCGCGAGCTGGTGCACAAGGCAGATGGCGACGTGAACCTGGCGCAATTCGGGATCATTTATATCGATGAGATCGACAAGATTGCGTCCGCAGGAAATTTGATTGGTCGCGACGTGAGCGGACGTGGGGTGCAAACGACGCTGCTAAAGTTGATGGAGGAAACGGAAGTGCCGGTGCGCAGCATGAACGATCTCCAGGCGCAGCTCCAGGCAGCATTCGAATTCCAAAGGCGCGGCAAAGCAAAACGCGAGACAATCAACACGCGCCATATTCTCTTTGTCGTCAGCGGCGCGTTCGAAAAGTTGAAGGAGCACGTGGCGCGTCGGGTCCGGCAAGCACAGATAGGGTTTCGAGCCGAGCCAGTTCAAGTGATGGACAACGAATTGTTCCAGCACGTCACGACGCAGGATTTCATCGAGTACGGCTTCGAGCCGGAATTTATCGGCCGGTTGCCGGTGCGCGTTGTGTGTGAAGATCTCGACGCCGATGATCTCTTCAACATCATGAAATATTCCGAGGGCAGTTTGCTTCGCCAATACGAGCGCGCGTTTCGCGCCTACGGCATCGAGATCAGTTTCGAGGATGAAGCGTTGCGTCTGTTGGCAGAGGCCGCTGCAATGGAAAAGACCGGCGCGCGCGGTTTGCTTACGGTGTTCGAAAAGTTGTTTCGCGATTACAAATATTATCTGGCCGGCTCAGGCCTGACCCAGTTGCGTGTGACCGCAGACCTCGTGCGGGAGCCGCAGCGTGTGCTCGACCGCCTAAAGGTTGAAGGACACAAGCTGGAGGCGCAAATGCTCGAAGCCGGTGCGCGTCAATTCGCCGAGAAATTCAACAGTGAGCACGGATTGGAAATTGTTTTTGATGAGACTGCGATTCGACGCCTGGTGGAGCGTGCGCAAGCTGAGCGGATGACGATGAGCAATCTGTGCGCTCATTTCTTTAAGGATTACCAATTCGGCCTGAATCTGATCAAAAAGAACACCGGCCAAACAAGGTTTGTCCTTGATGCCGGGGCCATCGACGCTCCGGACAAGTTCCTCAGCGACCTGGTGGTGCAATCCTATTATCCTGCCTCAGTCGCGCAAAAAGCTTGATAGTTGATGAAGCGGTTGTTGATCGCAACGCTCATAATTGGAGTCGCCGTGGCTGTCGCCGTCGGAGCGCTTCATGCCACAAAGTTCATGGCAGGTCTTGAAGCTGCCGTCGCACGGCCTGTGACCGACTATGCGAGCGCGACAACAGTCGTCGGCGAAAAATGGCAATACGTTTTTGTCTTGTTAATTGCTATTGGTGTCGCGTGGCTCAGGCTCAGCAACATTCCACGACGGCATAGCCGGTTATTGATTGGCTTGTTATTGATCGAGGTGGTGGGTCTTTCCTGGGTTTGCTCTCTTTATAAAATATCCTTTCAGCCGACGCCTTCTGTTCTTGCGCTCTTGTTCGCATGGGTAACGGCGGAGGGCTGGTCCGCATTTGTACGAAGGGACCGCTCGCATCTGGTGCGAACATTGTTTGCCGATCGCGTATCGAAAAAGGAGTTTCGGCAGCTGAGCGACGGAAAAACCGCATTCGATGCCGAGCCAAAAGTATACGAAGTAAGCGTGGTCGTCTGCGACGTCGCCAACAAGTTCGCATTCGAGAAAAATTCTGACCCAGTCGCCTTCGCAGACGCTAAGGGGAAATTAATTCGCGAGACGACCACGCATCTCATTGACGAAGGCGCTTACCTGCATGCCGCTGACGGGGAGGGGGTCGTTGCGTTCTTTGGATTTCCGGTTCCAAACGCTGAACATGCTCATAAAACAGTCCGCGTTGTCCTCGAAATGCTAAAGAATTTTCGCGAACGTCACCAAGGTAAGGGAGAAACTACTGATAACTGGGATGTTCGCGTCGGGATTAGTTCTGGCTTGATCATTGCCGGTACGGTGAAAGACACCGAGCGACCGCTGCTGCTGGCAAGCGGTGAACCGATCGACCTTGCCCGGAGATTCTGCGCACTGAATCATTTCTACGGGTCAAATGCCCTGATGGACACGCCCACTTTTGATCGGGTAAGTGACGCAGTTGTCGCGCGTCCGATTGACTTTGTCAGCGGATTGAATTCGCATGATCGGCTTGAAATTTACGAGCCAGTTTGGCTTGCAGAGGAAGCCAAGCCGGAACACGTCGCGCGGCGGGATGCTTTCTGGAGCGGCGTGGTTCTTTATCGGGAAAAGCGCTGGGCGGAAGCCTATAGCGAATTTCAGAAGGCACGAGGCTCAGGGGATGAAGATGATGCGCCATTGCAATTTTATTTGCGCAGGCTGGAGCCGCTTCTTCTTCAGTTGACGCAATCGCCTTTGGAACATACCCGAGCGCCTTGAGACGAACAGAATATCCGGCGGCGATCCGGAATTTGATTGCGCAACTGCGGCAAATGCCGGCAGTAGGTCCACGCTCTGCGGAGCGGATCGCTCTGTGGATGGTGCGAGCGCGGGACGATCAACCGGAGCAAATTGCGCGCGCCGTCGTAGACACACGCCAGTCTATTCGGCCATGCAATCTCTGCGGATTTTTTGCCGCTGGCGAGATCTGCGAAATATGCGCCGACTCCTCGCGCTCAACCGAGTTGCTATGCGTCGTAGAACAGCCAACCGACATTCTTCCGCTGGAGAAGACCGGCGCCTTTCGTGGCCGTTATCATTCTCTTGGAGGCAAAATTTCGCCGCTTGATCACGTGAGTCCTGAAGATTTGCGAATCAAAGAATTGCTCCAGCGCATCGAGCGCGAAAGGATTTCGGAAATTATTTTCGCGCTGCCTGCTGATGTGGAAGGTGAATCCACGACAAATTACATTGTCGATTTACTGAAGGACAAAGCGATTACGCTCACGCGTATCGCGCGCGGCATCCCGGCCGGCGGCGGCCTTGAATCAGCCGATGAATTGACGCTTTCCGCCGCGCTTTCGGGGCGTACAAGGCTGTAGGAGAAGGGTTCGCTTCCCCGGGACGCCAACGGCGTTCCAATACAGTCTCCACTGCAGAACGTTTTAACTTTTGTAACTTTTTTAACGTTGTAACTTTCTCTGCCATGTCCTGCGCCAAAATCGATCCCACGTTGCATCAGGCGCACAAGCCGCCGTGGATCAAGGTGCGGCTCCCGTCCAATCCAATTTTCTTTTCAACCAAAGCCCTCATTTCCGATTTGCGCTTGCACACCGTTTGCGAGAGCGCGCAATGTCCAAACCGCTGGGAGTGCTGGAGCCAGGGCACAGCCACTTTCATGATCGCGGGAGATCACTGCACAAGGGCGTGCGGATTTTGTGCGGTGACAACGGCAAAGCCTTTCGCGCTAGAAGAAGATGAACCGCAACGTGTGGCTGAAGCGGTTCGCCGGATGAAATTAAGACATGTCGTCATCACTGCGGTTGCTCGTGACGATCTCAGGGACGGCGGCGCCAACCATTTCGCGTGCACGATTACAGCGATTCGCGAAATGGAAGCTTCAATCGTTGTCGAAGTGCTCGTGCCGGATTTTCACGCCCAAGATTGGTGCATTCAGATCGTGCTCGATGCCGGGCCGGACATTTACAATCACAACGTGGAAACCGTCGAACGCCTGACGCCGCTAGTGCGCTCACGCGCAAAGTATCAGACGTCATTACGAGTTCTACGTCGCGCAAAAGAACTATCGCCAAATATTGTAACCAAGAGTGGCGTGATGCTCGGCCTCGGTGAGAGAGAGACGGAACTGTTTCAAACGATGGACGATTTGCGTGAAGTCGGATGCGAAGTGCTGACCATCGGGCAGTATTTGCGTCCGAGTCCGAAACACTTGCCGGTCGTCGAGTACATCAGGCCTGAGCAATTCAGTTATTACGGCGACATCGCGCGCAGGAAAGGTTTTCTCTACGTCGCCTCGGGTCCGCTGGTCCGCAGTTCCTATCACGCGTCCGATTTTCATCCGGTCACGCGCCGATGAGGAAATAGATGCGAGGCACTGTGCGTGCGCTTGCAATCATTGTCATTCCGAGCGAAGCGAAGCGGAGTCGAGGAATCTCTGGATCTAATACTGAGATGTCTCGGCTTTGCTCGACATGACAGAAACGGATGTAAGATCGCAAACCGCCGCAGTCATTCCTGCATATCAGGACGAAAAACATATCGGGGACATTGTTCGCAGAACCCGTGAACGACTCGATCACATCCTGGTGATTGATGACGGCTCGAGCGATCAGACCGCACACCGCGCGCGCGAAGCCGGCGCTGAAGTCCTTATTCACGATCAAAACCGCGGTAAAGGCGAAGCGATTAAGACAGGACTCGGACATTGGTCCGCTCGAGAAGTCACTTGGGCGATCCTTCTCGATTCGGACGGCCAGCATCTCCCTGAAGAGATTGATCGCTTTATAGCTGCGGCAGCTTCCGCGACGGAGCCGACTTTTTTCATCGGCAACCGTATGAATGACACTGCTCGCATGCCCTTCGTCCGGCGCGTTGTGAATCGTTACATGAGCAGCGAGATCAGTCGCGTTTGCGGACAAAGAATTCCCGATACGCAATGTGGTTTCCGCATGTTACATCGGCAATTGATTCCGGAGTTGCTTGGCGGCGCACATCGATTCGAGTACGAGACTGAAGTGCTCATCATCGCCAGTCGCGATGGTTACCGGATTGAGTCAGTCCCAATCACGACAGTTTACACCGATCAAGTGAGCAAGATTCATCCGGTGCGGGACACGATTCGCTTTTTCAAATTGATGTGGCGGTACCGGAACACTTCTCGTTCTGGTACTGTCGAGCCCTGACCCCCGTCTTCCAATCCTCACCGCGGCCGATGGTTGGTGGGTTTGCACCGAGCTAATTTGCATTGACGCGGCAAAACGCTCCTGCTAGACGAGCAAGCGTGATTTTTCGCGCCTTTTTATATATCGTAATCATGGCTTTTCTTATCGTCGGCTGTCCTGAACCAAGCCATGCCTTGGTCGTCTCAAACGGATTCGTCGTGTATGTGGGCGAACGACCTTATCCGAGCGACTTCGACCCCTACTACAACGAGCCTAAAATCTATCGCCAACCACGCTATTACACGTACACAAGCAAGAAGAACAAAGGCAAGAGAGTGTTTAAAACTACAAAGGTGAAGGACCAATACGGTCGCACCGTTTACAAGAAGACCACTTCTCACAAGAAAAAGAAGAAATAGCCCTCACTCCATGAAATTGCCTTTCTTTCTCTTCATCCTTCTGGTTAGCGTCGCTAACGCACTCGCGAACGATCTCGACTTTACGCTGGTGAACCAAACTGGGCGAAGCTTTGAAGGTCTCTATATCACCGCCTCTGATAACAAGGATTGGGACGCAAATCTCCTCATCAACGGGGAAGTGCTGGCTGCTGGGGGAAAAATCCAAGTGCGCTTTAAGAGGGACGCAAAATCAGAATTTTGGGATTTCAACCTGGTGGACGACGAGGGACTCTCAGTAACCTTTAATAAGATAGACCTGGCAGGCGTTGACACCGTCACGTTGAAGGACGTCAACGGCACGATCACTGCCGAAATTGAGTAGCTTACGCTCGAAAGAAGACGAACGGGTCAAATCTAAACTCCGAAATTCTTAGCGCGCACGACATTTGACATCGTCCAGGGCACTCGAGTTCATCAGCGAAAATCGCAGTGCTAGACGCGTACGCGCGGTAAGCGCACGTCCTTGCCGGGACAACTCCGCGTGAGCGGCAGACAAGGATGCGTGCGCCCCCAAATTCGCGTTGTTCTATGGATTCTCAGTGATGATCCCAAAGAGACCGTGTTCTTCGTCAGCGATTCCAGCGGTGAAAAAAACTCCTCCGCCATTCTGCGCAGGGAGCATATCCCATAGGCCATCAAACTGGAGCGGCGTGCCATCGGCGCGCATGAGCTGCTCGATGAAAGCGCCCGTCATCGGATTGTAAACGTTGATCAGGCCGTCACCGAAATTGCCGACCCACAGATTGCCTTCCACCTCAGTGAGTCCCCATGGTGCATTGAGATTCCCGTTTGAGACCAGACGCCTCAGGAACATGCCGCTAGTATCGAACACATTGATGAAGCCGCAGCCGGGACAGGCAACGTCATCGTGTTTCTTATGATCCTGCTTCGCGTAGGTCACAAAAATTTCGTTATTGAAATTGCGGACGCCAAACGGTGCATACCCAGCCGGAGGATTTGGATCGACGAAGCCGTTGGGAGTCACCTGATGAAAATTCTCATCGTAGGTTTCAACCTTGCCGGTGTGAAAATCCGTCACGAACAGAAAATTGTGACCGCCAGCAACGCCGAGCGTTGCGCCTTTATAAACGGCGCTGTTAACACCGCGGTTGGTGCCGTTGTCCACGGCGATGATGGCGTGCGTCGGGTCCAGAGTATTGTTCCAACCCGAGATGAGACCATCTTCACTGACAAAAATGAACCGAGCGGGCAACGAGGTTCCATTTTTTGTGACTTGGAAGAACGATGTGCCGTTGAAGACCACACCAGTGGGATTGCCTGTTCCTCTATTCCGCACGGCGGTGGGAATTGTGACGATCAGCGGCTGAGCTGCGCCCTGCTGATTGTAGAGTGTCGAAACACCGGTGCCGTTGTCGCTCACCCAAATCGTGCCACCCGAAGACACTGCCATACCCCAGGGATTGACAAGATTTGGATCAGTGTGCTGCGCGACACCGGGAATGTCCGATTGAAAGTTTGTCCACGAGTACGTGTCCGCACGCGCAGACGCGGCCGTGAACATTACTACTGCTACGAAGAGCAGACCGATTTTTATGCAAGAATTAGTTGTTTTCATAGGTTTTGATGATTGTTTTTTCGAGGAACAATCGCACTTCGCACCGCGATGGGGCGGGCTGCAAAAGTAACGCGGTTGTTACTTTCCGCGTACTGTTGCGGAATTAGCGCAGCAGCTTACTTCGCAGACTTCAAGAACTCGACGATCAGGCGCTGTTCCTGGCCGGTGATGTTGGCTCTGAGACGCATGTGATGGACGATCACGTCCCATTGCGCGTTAGTGTACATCGTAGGCGGCCGGATATTATGGCAGCGAAGGCAGTTGTTAGACCATAGTTCTTCCCCGGTAAGGCCCATGTAGGAATCGTTCGCAGCGGCCGCGCCTGACTCGGTAGCAGTTTTCTGTTTGTGGTTTCCTTTAGGTTCGGCCAGCAAATTCCAACTGGCGCTTACGAAGAGGAGAAGCCAGGCTGCCAGGATACAGCGAAGGAGGATTCTTATCATATGCCTCTTTCGGTTAGAAACCCATGGCTGTCTGAAAGAGCAGGGCGTTTCTATTACGCTCGCCGTTTGGCTTGTCCCATTCGTAGGCGGCTTTGATTACGGTGCTGGGGCTTAGCCAGTAGTCGAGGCCGATGGTCCAACGAGTTTCCGAAGGGTCGCCAAGTCCACTCGGATCGCCGCTTAGATGGTCCCAGCGGAAAATCAGTTCGAAATTCCTGAGAAAATCGATGTCGAGTTTGGTAGGCCGATAGGCAAGCTCTGCGTAACCGCCGTCGCGTTTCGCGGTCAATGGAAGCGGGCCAAACCCCAATGAGCCATCAGGATCATAGACGGTATGATCGACCTTGCTCCAGGCGTATTGGGCAAACAAATTGATGCGGCCTTTCAGCAGATCGGAATCGCGAGTGATCTCGAGATCAACGGACTGAACCCACGCACGCAGATCAGCAAAGGGTGTTCCCTGGAAGCCTGGCCTCGAAGTTTCAAAGCCATAACCAAATTCGATTCCGGGGAAGGGGAGAAAACCGACTCGGCCCCCAACTGCCTTATCGTCATTATTGTCCGTGTAGCTGTTGAAATCCAGAGTGCCCGCATTGCGCGGATCGAATGTATTAAGGGTAGGACCGTTGGAGACGTAGAAAGCGTAATCCGCGCGTGTCGGGCCGATGGGAAATCCTCCGCGAATTTGCGCGCCTACCGATATATTTGGCAGGACACCATGGTAAATACCAATTGGTCGGTCGGGCAGTTTGTTGATCCATTGCGGCTCGAACCGTTCGACGAAAACATTACTTGGACTGAAGAATTCTCCGGCGCCCAAGGCTATGTAATCATTGAGGAGATACGAGATTTGGGCATTCACGAGGTTCACATTGGTGCCGCCACCGCTGGGCTCGATCTCGAGCCGGCCGTCGAACAAAATTTTCGGCGTCAATTCCCAGAGAAAGATAGGATTAAAGGAAGCCGAAAATGTGGACACTTTTCCGTTGCGCTGCTCGTACATAGCTTCAGCCCAGCCGGCGAGGAGGAATTTGGTGGTCCCGAACAATGATGCCTCCAATTCTGCGACCGAAGGAACGACGCCCGTTGTAACTTCCTTGTGCAAGTCCCCCCCGACTTGAGTTTCGGTGGTCTGTACTTTTGGAGCGACCTGCTTTTGTACGTCCGCAACGGCATGACTTTCAGCGCTCTCTCGCTTTGAACCCTCACCTCTTTCTTTCTTGAGAGCATCCAACTCCTTCTTCATCGCCAGCATTTGCGCTTTTAGCTCATCGTATTCCTTTCTTGTGACGTATCCATCGGTTGCCGGGTCCTCGGCGCGAGCAACCTGACATGCGGTTATCACCAGCGCGCTTTGAATAACAGCAGCGAAATAACAACGATAACTTTTCACTTGGAAGTTACCTTCTTCCCAGTGTGCGAACGTAGTTGATCACGTTCCACCGGTCAGTGGGGGATAACCGCGTCGCGTAATTCGGCATTGGTTTTTTGCCAACAGTGATTTTCCAGAAGAGTTCGCCATCTGTTTCTGCTCTTATTGTCGGATCGGAGAGCTTCGCTGGATGAATTCCCAGATCAGCGGCGTCCGGTCCATCGCCGTTTCCGGTTTTTCCATGACAGCCCGCGCAACGTTTCAGATAGATTTTTTGTCCGGCCGCGAGTGAAGAATCGTTGACCGGCATGGGATTTTTCTTTTGCGCTTCTGCAGCAGGGGCAGTCCACTTTTCACTCGCTGCGATAAGCGCCAGCCCGAGCCAGGCTGTCAGAACTACCACGACGCTCAACCGAGGAAGCGATTTGGGAGTCATAGCAAACTCGACACCGAATTTTCGCGCGTTACGATGGCACTCCCGCTCAAGCGATGTAAAGCAAATAATCCGGATTACGATTTTGGTTAAAGTCGGCTCCAGCCACGGCGTAATCTGGATAACCGGCGCGATTAAAATCCATCATTGAAGACAGGAGAGTTCTCCACTGGGATTAATGCAGATCGTATACTTCCACCAGGGCAACTCCGATGGTACCGTTTACACCACGCACGATGGCGGTGTAGTTACCCGCTGACAGGACCCCAATGATCGCAGATTCCCTCTGATCCCCCGGAGCCAGGCCGGTATTCATGATATCCTGCACCTGGTCTTGAGTGATAATCCCGCCGATTATCGTAGTCTGCCAGTTATCATTGGAAGCAATCAAATTTCCGGTGCCATCGTGCAGTTCCAATGTGGGATCCTGCAATGGATCGGGAACGCCAAACTGACCGAGCTCAGGGCCAATGGCGCGTATGATCACTCTCTTTGTTCCCGAGCCTTGGACAATGAAACCACCAATCATCACGTTGTCCCCGGTCTGCACAAAAGCGCGAGTACTGATGTTGAAGAGAATTGAACTGGTACCGGTGGCAAGATCGTACACTTCTACAAGCGCGACTCCGGTGGTGCCATTTACACCGCGCACAATGGCGGTGTAGTTACCCGCGGGCAGGTCTCCAATGATCGCAGATTCCCTCTGGTCCCCAGGAGCCCGACCGCTATTCATGATATCCTGCACCTGGTCTTGAGTGATAATCCCGCCGATGATCGTCGTCTGCCAGTTGTCATTAGAAGCAATTAAATTTCCGCTGCCATCGTGCAGTTCCAATGTGGGATCCTGCAATGGATCGGGAACGCCAAACTGACCGAGCTCAGGGCCAATGGCGCGTATGATCACTCTCTTTGTTCCCGAGCCTTGGACAATAAACCCACCAATCATCACGTTGTCCCCGGTCTGAACAAAGCTGCGAGTGCTGATATTGCCGAGGACTGCCCCCGGTGTCGGACTTGGCGGTGGTGTAGCAGTTGGTGTCGGTGATGCGCTTGCCACCGTGACCGTGCCTACCATACCAAGGGACCCGTGCGGTGTGCAGTAATACGGAAATGATCCCACGCTGTTGAAGGTATGCGTGAACATGGCTCCCTGGTTAAGAATTCCGGAGTCCCAGATTCCATTCGGTGAACCGGGGGAACCTGACGTGGTGCTGTGACCACTCGAACTCCAGGTCCACCGCACTGTGTCCCCTGGGTTGATGGTCACTTCTGAAGGCGAGAAGCAGAAACCACAACTGGGACCAACCATCACGGTGACCGTGGCTGCGCGTGCCGCAGTCGGCCATAAAGCTAAAAATAGAGCGGCAATCACCGCTGTTATCGCGCGGACTGACGAGGTTTTCATTGGATCAAGCCATTTAGTTTTATCGATCATCGCGCATGTGCATCGCGGCATGCAATGGCGAAAAGGTGACAGGATTGTTACTCGGCGCTCCTCGCTCTGAGCGCGCATCAGACCAGGCTGCCGATCGGCTGAATTAGACGCGCTGCGGCGAGTCCGTTCCGTAAGGAAGTGGAACGCCTAAGTTGCCGACTGGATAGTGTAGCCAACGTAACGCACGGTGCGAATGAGTGGTGGATCGCCGATCCTTTTTCGCAGTCGGCCGATGAAGACTTCCACCAGCTTGGTGTCATACTCGTGGGCGTGTTCCCAAACGCGTTCGCAGAGTTCGGTGCGTGTGAATACGCGCCCCGGCTCGCGCATTAGCACCTTGAGGAGCATCAGCTCGCGCGCCGACAATTCAATCCGGCGCGAACCGCGATGCACCTGGTGATTGACCACGTCCAATGTGAGATCGCCAACGCGAAGGGTCAGCACCGGTTCTTCGGGATAGCGTCGGCCGAGGGCATTTACACGAGCCACTAGTTCGCGCATCACAAACGGCTTGGGCAGATAATCGTCAGCGCCAAGTTGCAGCCCGGTGACACGGTCTTTGACTTCGCCTCTAGCTGTGAGCATCAACACGCGGTTGGTTATGTGTTGCGAACGCAAATGCCGCAGGACGTCAAACCCATCCATTCCTGGCAGAATGATATCGAGCATGATCAAATCGAACGGTGTCTCCTTTGCTTTATCCACAGCTCGTTCGCCATTATGAACAATGACTGGGTCGTGCCCTGCCTCAGTTAGTGCGGATGCAACTTGCTTCGCTAACTGAACGTCATCTTCAACCACAAGGATGCGCATGGGAATGGAAACAAAATCGATGGTTAAAACCGGACGGTAAACTGTGCAGCAAACAAATGATTGTTGTCTCCTGGGCCGGAAGTTTCGTGCTGAAAATCATACTGCAATTTCAACTGGGCGTGTGGCGTGAAGCGATAAGTTACGGCGACGTCGATTCTGCCGAGGTCTTCACTCCAATGAACGTTATGGCCGTAGCCATCACTGACGGTCCCGAAGAGTTGTTGATTCCAGCGAAGCGCGCCGAACAACTGCGGCGTGAATTTATATTTGGCTTCGATGTAATAGGCGAACGTATCTGCGTTTCCCACACGCGGTACTTCAAAGCGTGCTTCATAGAACTCTGCCCACACTTGGAGATGATGCCAGGCGAAGCTGGCATCCTGTCCAAGAACAAATTCTCGATAATCGTCGATATCGCGCCCGGGCGGCAATGTAGGTCCGGCTTCGCGCCGAAAATACGAGCCCTCGCTTGCTGACACGCCAAAATTCCACGCCTCGTTGGGACGAAATCCGAGGCGCCCGCTGAATGTCGGATTTTCGAAACCATTCTCGGTAACATTCCACGATTCGGGACGCGAGGAGAGCGACGTATTCTTCATCTCGACGGCATAATCAAATCGACCCAGCTTGCCGGCGACAGAAATACCGCTCGCGTAACTCGGACCCCAGATGACAGGGTTGAACGAGTACTTTGCATAGTAATAAGGCCGGTAGATGAAATCCAACGGCGAATACGGAGCATATTTATCCTGAATGGCGGTAACATTTTCGTAAACCAGCGGCGCATTGATAAACGGGTTGTCCCACGACAAGTGCCTCGGCACCCAATTGCCCACTACGGTCGCGAATTTGCCGACCTGCAAAGAAAAACGCCCGTCCTGCCATGGTGTAATTCGAAGCGCGTATTCATCCAAGCGAATGTCCGCACCGTGATCGGTGGGATCGAACCCGCGATCGACTCTGCTCTGCGCGAAGAAATAAATCTGCGAGCCCAGTTGCGCGTCGAGAAACAACGTGAGACGCGGATTGAAAAGATTATCGGTTTTTGAATCGATGAGGCCGGGCGCCGGCTGTTCGAAGTTGTAAAATTCAAGATCAAGCGTGCCGCTCAATCGCACACGAACATTGTCTCGAAAGAGAGACACCGTCAGCGCGTTGTCGAGCCGGTCGAAAAAATCGTCAATGTCGAAAGCGCACGCTGTGCAAGCAAAAATGCACAGGCTGAAAAGAGGCAACTTCATGCAACTGCATTAACACCGTCCGCGGCGGAAAAGCGCACCTCAAACTCGGTCCAATCGTTTTCCGAACGAACGAGGCGCAAATCGCCGCCATGGAGCCGGGCCAGTTCCCGTGCCAAATTCAGTCCGATGCCGTGGCCCGACGCAGCCGAAGGCGTCGAGCTGTGATGAAACCGCTCGAAAATATTTTCGCCGGGTGTAATCACGCAGCCTGTATTTCCGACAGTCAGCACAACGCCACTGCCGTTGGCACATGCGCTCACGCGGATCCGACCGCCGGGCCGATTGTACTTTCGCGCGTTCTCCAGGAGATTTTGCACAACGAGCGATGTGTAGCGTTTTTCGCCGGCCACAAACAGCGCGGGTGGAAATTCCTTCTCGATCTTCACGTCGGGCGAATCCGGCAGCGCGCCAAGATCGTCCACCCATTCATCGACGAGCTGGCTAAGGTTGACTGGTGTTGACGCGATTTGAAGATGACCAGCGTCCATGCGCGACAAAAGAAGCAAATCTTCAATTACACCGGTCAACCGATGCGTCTGGTGCAGCAGTACGGACAGTTCCTCATAAATCGCAGGCTTGAAACCTTCGCGTTCGAGTAATGATTCGAGACCGACCCGAAGAACAGTCACGGGACTCTTCAACTGATGTGAAGCATCGGCAGAATATCTGGTGGAACGTTCCAATTCCTGTGCGGTCGAAGCGAGGGCCGCCTCGGCGTGTCGTCGTTTTGCGCGATTCTCCTCCGAATCGAGCGCCAGCTTTTTGACTGGTGCTGAGAATCTCAGCGCGATCAGATGGCTTGCAATGAAACCGCCTAATAAAAGCAAGGCCCCGGCACCGCTGACTTGCCACCGGAGCCGGCGCAATTCTTCCAGAGAGTAACTGAGTGGATAAACGCAAATTTCGTAGGCAGGTGGAAACAGCGAACCGGGATTGAGGCGCTTGTAAAACAAAAGCTGAGGCGCACCGCCGGCATCGACGCGAAAGTAGTTTTCATCCTGATCCGAGTTGGCGAGTGCATCTACTACTCTTTTATTCAGAGTGGTCTGCGAAGCTGTGGGAAGCGCTGGCAGATGCAGATGGCCATTCGTCCAGATACCGCTCTTCATTCCGGTGTGTTTGTCCTCGAGCTCAAGGGGTTTGAACCCGATCACGAGCGCGGAAATCACTTCGCCCGTATCGGTCGAAAAAATCGGCACGGCTATTACCTCGTCGATGGCTCTGTCACCGGCTTGGGTATTTTCAAGGACGTAACCGATTTGTTGCTTATCCGGCAATTCGCTCAGAGCAAGTTGCGCTTCAGTGTCGCCATTCAGCTCTCCAACCTCGTAAGGATTCAGCGGTTTGATGACTGCGCCTGCGCCGTCGAGGAAACGGTAAAATTTCGCGTGAAGCCATTGTGCTGCTTGCGCGGGAGGCGGTTCCTCGCTTTCCATTAAATCGCGCAGCTCGTCCTTTGCGCTTGGGTACAATAGATCGATTGCATTGTCTTCGATCGCCGCGTGAATCCGGGATTTGGCGGCCAGCGCGTTGCAACGATCCGCCAGAGCAGCGTGGCGAAGCTCCTCAAGTTTGTGCAGGGACGAAAGTTCATTCTGAAAAATCTGCTGCAGGTTTCGTTCTGCATCAGCGGTGACTTTGCGCTGCGCCAGATAAAAACCGAGAGCGGTCAGCGTCGCGACAACGATCATCATCGCGGTGAACAATCGAGTGCGAAAGCGCGCTACGCCTTTATCCCTTGTTTCAACGGCGGAGCTCATGGGAAATCAACATGCAGCGTTTGGCCGTTCTTCACATCCACTGCCTTTTCCTTAGTCGTCCTGCTGTCGATCCATGCCTTCAGCGTGTAATGACCTGGCGGAAGTTTATCTAATCGGAACCTGCCAGCAGTGTCCGTCATCACAAAATACGGTGTGTTCAACACCAGGATCAATCCGCGCATGTGCTCGTGAATGTCGCAGCGGAGGGTGACCAGACCCGGTTTATCGAAAATCACTGATGGGATCGGGCGTTCCTCCGTACGATAACGGCCAAGGTCAAATCGCTTGGCAGGGGAGTAGGAAAAAATGTTGTGATAAGTGTCATCCAGGTTTGGAAATTCAACCTTCGTGCCTGCCTCTATCGGCAGTAGCGCTGGAATGAACGTCAAATCTTTTTGCGTCACCTCTTTCGTTGGCAACGAAGCTGGACGCGGGAAAGCGCCATCCAGATAGACCACCGCAAGCGGCGGCTGCGTGGAAAGAACCCCGCCTTTGGTGACGATCTCGTAGCGTTTCGCCTGAACCGGGGCGGAACGTGACTTTGGCAGTTCCACTCGTCCCTCCACCGTGGCGCTTCCCAGAAGCGCAGCGGGAAGAACTGAAGAAATCGCGTTCAACCATAGCAAACCCCGCAGGCGCATTTTCTTCAGTGTAGCAGGCGTTTCGTCAAACGAAAAGTACTCGAGGCAGGCGCACGGGTTTGCATCATTGCTTGGTTACCTTTTCGGTTTAGCGGCGGCCATTGCGGGTAAAGTGAAAAAAATTGTTGCAACCAGACTCCAGAAAATTCCGATGGCGCATGCGATACCGAGCCCCGTGAGCGCTGGGTTTCGCGCAAGAGCGAGCGAACCAAAACCGCTCACAGCGGTCAAACCCGCGAGCAAGACCGGTTTCACTACACCTGCAACATCATGCTCGATTTCACGCGTCTTTTGCCAGACGAGCACAACATAGATTCCGTAGTCGACACCGATCGCAAGCACCAGGCGAAACGAGAGCACGTTCAGCAGATTGAGATGTGCGTGGAGCAGCTTCATTGAAGCGATCATCGCTCCGATTCCGAACGCGAGTGTGATGACCTGGATCAGCCACAAGCGAAGATCGCGATACAAGATGGCCAGCAACGATATGTCGAAGATTGCCATGAGTGCGCTGATAATCAGCAGTTGATGATGCGACCATGGCTGGAGATCTGCGAGCGCATAGCTCCAGCCTGAGATAATCATCGGAACACCAGCGACCGGGAGATCGTGTCCCAGTTGGTTGCTCTGCGCATGGGTCGAGACCGGCTGATCGGTCGTGACAAATCCAGTTGTCAGCAATGGGTCCCGGCCAAAGTAACGGTCCACCAAAAACCACCAACTCGATGATTGCGGCAATTGCGTCCGCCAGTCTGGCAGCGGCACGTTTGGATCAGCAACACGTTGTAAATCGTCAATCAATGTGAACGCCGGTTGGAACGCGTCACGGGTGAATCCCTCGGCATCGAGCGTTTGCTGCAGTGTTTCGCGCGCCGCTTGAAAATTAATCGTGCTCAGTCGCTCTCGATTTGTTTGCATCCGGCTTGGCGACGAACAAAGCGCGGCAGGCGTGGAAAAGCCTTTGATTTTGCCCTCCGCCTGGATCGCTCGCCAATGTGCAGAAATTTTTTGCCAGTAGTCATGTAGTTCCTGCGGATTCGTCGCGCGCACAATCGCCAGAACCGGTTCCCAGCGAACAGGCATCCTGCGCATGATTTCCTCGAGCGCCTGATTTGCACGGATGTTCTTTGGTTGTAACGAACGTGTGTTGGCCTCGAAACGGAGCGGGGGCACCGGGGAAAAACCAATCGCGGTTAGCAGCAACAAAATCGCAGCCGAAAAAATCAGCATCGGCGCAGGCTTGCGCACAGCCCAGCGCACATATTTCCGGACTACCTCAAAGAGCCAGTCGTGGCCAACAGCATCTTGCTGCTCTCGAACAAACAAAAACAAGATGGAGCACATAAGCAGGCCGGCTACGAAGATGCCGATCGCGATGAGAACACCCAGCTGCGAAAAAGTCATCGCGCCGCTCAAGACCAACGCAAGAAATCCCACTGCCGTCGTGAGCGCACCAAAAAAAACCGCGCGTCCAAGTTTTGCGACAGATGTGGCGATCGCCTGGTGATGTGGCTCTCCATCGGCGCGCGCCTGGTGATAGCGCCCGATGGTGAGGATTGCGAAGTCGACGCCGAGCCCAACCAGAATGGCGCAGAACGCCACGCTGATCATGCTGAGTCGCCCAAAAAGGAGCTGTCCCGCAGTCAGTGCTACGAGGCAGGAGAGCAGAAGGCAAAACGCCATGCCGACCAGTGGCAGCCATCGGCGAAAACCTGCGAAAAAAATCGCGCCTACGAGCACGACTGAGCCAAGCAACGTCGCCACCACGTCGTAGCGCATGCTCAGAGAAATCTCCGACACAAAAGCCGGTCGGCCCGTCACAAGAATTTGCAATCCCGAATGCGATTCGGGATCCCATCCGTCTGATGCGCTCGCACGAAACTCATTTACGCGTCGCATCAAACGCTGGCATTCGAAAGCGCTGACGGTGGCTTGCTTCGTCACTACCAGAAAGATGCGCATGGTGCGGTCGGGCGAGGTCAGCGGTTGTTCCTGTTCAATGATGGCGCTTTCGGCAAAAGGCTTCAGCGCCGGCGCAATCAGACCGAGCGGATCGAACGAAAGTTCGAACTCCGGCCGTGGCGAGCCCGCCTCGATTTGCTCACGCAAGCGGTGAAGACGATCGCGAATTTTATCCGGTTGCAGGATCGACATCGTCTCGTCGAACGCGCGCGGTTCCAGATTGAGAAGCAGCGGCACCGCGATTGATTGCAAATCGCGGATGCCATCGGCCGTGGACATCGGCGAACCCGCGAGCAGGCGGGAGCACCATGGTTGCTGTCGCAATCGCTCGGCAAACACTGGCGCGAACTCCTCCAACTTGTCGACATCCTTTGGATTGCAAAGAAGCGCAAAGGTCAGCTGCCGTGTTTGCTCGAAATCTCGATCGTAAATCTTGAGGCCTTGCACCGATGGAAATCTGCCGGGCAAAACGTTGAATACCTCGGAATCAAGCCGCAACGATATGACGAGGGTCGCAATGCAACCGATCGTGAGCACAGCGACGCCGGACCAAACCAGCGCGCGACGCTGGGTGATGGTTTGGGCGATGAAGTCGCTGATGCGCATGGGCAAGCCACCATTCAACACGAATCAGTGAGAAGATGCCAATGCTGCACCCACCGTGTCATGAACACCGGGCTTTAGCCCGGTGAGAGCGCGACCCTGCGCGAGAATAGCCGTTTCAACGGCTTGCCTGGGGGCTGGCATCAAATAAGCCGTTAAAAACGGCTTCGTCACAGATTGGCGTAATTACGGGCCTGAAGGCCGGTGTTAATCAAAAACGGAATAGAAACGTCTCGTTGCCGACAGCGTATCGCACGTTCTTTTGATTTGGTGCGCGAATGAATTGGTCTCGCAACCCAAGCCAACCGCGCAACTGCGGCGGCGCTTGCGCTACGGGACCAGACCAGCCCTGACGAGCGAATGCTCCTTTGATCTCTGCAAAGTCGGTATCCTGTCGGAGAGATAGCACAGTTATTCCCGGACCTTTGGAAACCGTTAATTCGAAATCGCCCGTTTTTGAAAAACGAACGAGCGCTTCACCAATCAAGGTGGTTTTCGGCGTTCGGTACATCAGCTGGCCAGTTTTGGTCTGCCAATCGGATGTTGGTTTAGAAAATGTGTGAGATGAAAGAGTTGTACAAATTGTTACGCAAAAAAAGCCAATCGCCAAAATGGCAATCAGGTAGGGGCGATTGCCCTCAATCGCCCAAGTAAGCGGCAAGAACACGCGGGCGATTCGGTGAATTGCCCCTATCTGTGACCTCATGGCCCCATGCGCACGGTTTCCATCGGCGCAACTACTTCGTCCTTTCTTGGCACCAGGGTGAGCCTCGGCGAGATCGGGTATCGGCGTTGCAGCCAAACCAAAAAATAAAATACCCACATCCGCCAGCGAATCGCGAAACTGTTGCCGACGTTTCCGCCAAGCACTGCGTTCACTGCCGGCGCAAGCCCGAGCACATTGCGCGGCGCGAGGAAAACCTCGATAAACTCCTTCGTGTACCATGCGTCCACAAACCGGAGATAAACATCCATCGCGCGATTCACCGCTTTCTCATAGCGCGCGAAAAGCCGTTTCGTCTTGCGCGGAGAATCGAGCACTTCGTTAAGCGCATCGGCAGCGAGTTCGCCGCTGAACACGGCGAGAAAAACGCCGCTGCTGAAAATGGGATCGATAAAACCGGCCGCGTCACCTGCAAGCAACCAGCGGTCGCCGTGCAATCGTGCGCTTCGATAGGAAAAATCGGCCTCTACATAAACTTGCGAGACGCGCCGGGCGTTTGTCATTCGTTTGGTGATGATTGGCTGCTCGGCGAGCGCCTCTTCAAGAAAGTCTTCGGCCTTGAGCTTTGATTTGCGAAAAGTTTCGCTGTCGAGGACCACGCCTACGCTGGTGCGCTCGGCGGTGAGCGGAATCAACCAGAACCAGCGATCGATGGCACGGATCAAGACTGTCAGCGTGCCGTCAATTCCTTCTGTGCGCCAGACGCCGTCGTAGTGCGCGAAGATGGAAAGCTTCTGAAGATGCTCGTAAGTCTTTTTAATTTTGAATTGCCTGCCCAGAACCGACGTTCGCCCGCTGGCGTCAATCAAATAACGCGCTCGGATTGAACGAGACGAACCGTTGGATCTGACTGCCAGCTCGACGTCTTCCTTCATGAACTCGACTCGGTCGACTGAAGTTTCTTGGTGCACTTTCGCACCGCATTCGGCGGCATGATCCAACAGCACCTTATCGAAATCACCGCGTGTGACCTGATAAGCGTGATCGGTCTGCGAACGATAACCGTCCTTGAAGTAAAACTTGGTTCCAGTGTCGGAGCACGCGCCGATAATTTCGCCCCCGTACTTTTTTATGAACCCGGCGCGCAAAAATTTGTCGTGCAGACCCAGCCGGTTAAACGCCTTCATGCTGAACGGCAGTAGCGATTCGCCGATGTGAAACCGCGGAAATTTTTCGCGCTCGAAAACAATCACGCGCCGCCCGCCGCGCGCGAGCAACGCTGCGGCAGTGCTCCCAGCCGGCCCTCCTCCGATGATCGCGACGTCATACATTTTGCGGCTCATCCTGCTTCACATTACCAAATTATCGAAAGCTTGCCGTAGTAAAAGCGGCGCGACAGCGCGGCACTCCAAAGAGTCTCTGCAATCGAGCGCGCGCCACCACGGCGCAGCGTCCGTGATTTGTGCTAACATCTGCGCCAGAAGATGAAGCTGATCGACAGATTCATTAGCCGCGAGCTGATCGTGAACGTTTTGTTTGCGATCGTGGTGCTGAGCCTGGTTCTCGTTGTTGGAAACATTTTCCGGAGACTTCTTCCGTTGCTCGTGAATCACGATGTGCCGATGGAATATCTGATCACGTTCATCGCATACGTGCTGCCGTTCTCTCTCATTTTCACGATTCCGTGGGGATTGTTGACGGCGATCCTGCTCGTGTTCGGGCGGCTCTCGGCAGACAACGAACTGATCGCGTTGCGCTCAAACGGCGTGAGCATCACGCGCATCTGCATTCCGCTGGGTGGTATCGCACTCGTCTGTACGGCGATCTGTGCCTGGCTCAACGTGCAGGCTGCGCCGGCTGCACAAGAAAAATTGCGCAGCACCATTTTTGATCTGGCGACTCGCAATCCCATGGCACTTTTCGGAAGCGACCAGGTGATCGATCAATTTCCCGGGCGCAAGATTTACGTCGGCAAGAAAGAGGGCAACAAGCTGGAGAACATCACTGTGTTCGAGCTGAACCAGAACTCGCTGCCGGTAAAGGTGACATTCGCACGTACGGGGATGCTCGAAGCCGATTTGCCGAACAAACAGATTCTCATGCACCTTTATCAGGCGCGTTATCAGGCGCGGGACGAAAAAGAGCCCGCCAATCTGCGAAAGATCCGGGACGGAATTAATATGGTGGAAGGGACGTTGCCCATCAGTCTTGAAGAGCTTTACGAGAAAGAGAAAAAACGGCCGAGTCGTTCCGCTTTATCGATTGAGCAATTGCTCGACCAATTGAAAAGCGAGAACCAGCGGGAGCGCAGCGCAAGCCGCACGGAAATCAACAAACGCTTTTCATTTCCATTCGCGTGTGTGGCGTTCGCAATCATCGGGGTGCCGCTGGGCGTTACCGCGCATCGGCGCGAAACTTCTATCGGGTTCGCCATGGGTTTGATTGTTGCCACAACGTATTTTCTGTTCGTGATCATTGGGGATACCTTGCGCGGAAACCCACATGCGCACCCGGAGTTGCTCGTCTGGTTCCCGAATGTTCTATTTATTGTGCTGGGCGCGCTTCTGTTCCGACGACTCGCGCGGCAATGAAAACGCTGTAGCCACGGCCCCGCGCGCCGGCGATTCGGCGGTCGTCGGATCCGTTTATCCCAAACCCAATTCAGTCGCGCGCAATTCATGCTCTGGCGAGTAGACGCGGAATAAATCGGCAGGCTAAGATGGCGCCCCTGTGCCAAAGCCCATGATGGAGCAGCTGTTCAAGTTGTCCGAGCATAAAACGACTGTGCGAACGGAGGTGCTTGCTGGTCTGACCACCTTTCTGACGATGGCTTACATCATTTTTGTTCAGCCGTCCGTGCTCTCCGGAAAGATGTTTGGCACCGATACAGGCCTGGATTTCGGCGCGGTAACCACGGCCACGTGTGTTTCCGCCGTGCTGGCAACGGCGATCATGGCGCTCTATGCGCGTTACCCAATCGCGCAGGCGCCGGGGATGGGTGAAAATTTCTTCTTCGTTTTCTCGGCGCTGCCGGCCGCGGCTGCAGCAGGTTTCTCCAACGGCTGGCAGGTTGCGCTCGGCGTGGTGTTCGTTTCCGGCGTGCTGTTTTTAATCTTGTCGCTCGTCGGATTGCGCGAGCTGATTTTCAACGCAGTCAGCCCGAGCCTGAAGAATGGTATTGCGGCAGGCATCGGGCTTTTCATTGCATTCGTCGGATTGCAGCAGGCGGGTGTGATCGTCAAAGACCCGGGCACGGCCGTAAAGCTGAATACGCATTTTGCCTCGCCTGATTTGATTGTGTTCTTCGTCGGCATGTTGACGACGGCAATCTTGCATGCGCGTCGGGCGCGCGGCTCGATTTTGTGGGGAATTATCGCCGCCACGGCATTGGCCTGTGTTTTGAAGTTTGCGCTGCCGCATATGCCGGCCGGTATCTCCTCGGCTCGCGACGTGAGCGAGTCCATGCTCAACACGCGCTTCGAATTCGCAAACGGCCTCGTTGCGCTTCCGCCATCGCTCGGCCCGACATTTCTGAAAATGGACATCGCGCATGCGCTGACGCCGACGATGCTTCCGTTTGTTTTTGTTTTTCTTTTCATGCTCACGTTCGATGCCATCGGCACTTTGATTGGCGTGTGCGAGCAAGCTGGTTTCATGCGCGATAACAGATTACCTCGCGCGAAGCAGGCCATGGTGTCCGATGCGATCGGCACGGTTGCAGGCGCAGCGCTGGGCACGAGCACAGTCACTAGTTTTATTGAAAGCGCTGCTGGCGTGGAAGCAGGCGGGCGAACAGGACTAACCGGTCTCGTCGTCGCCGCGCTGTTTTTGGTTGCGTTGTTTTTTAGTCCGCTGATTGCGATGATCGGCGCCTATCCGCCAATCACTGCCCCTGCGCTGACGATTGTCGGGGCGATGATGATGCAAAATGTGGCGAAGATTGAATGGAAGGATTTCACCGAATCAATTCCGGCGTTCCTGATCATCATTGGCATTCCACTGTCGCATTCAATTGCCGATGGCCTGGCGCTCGGATTTATCAGTTACGCAATTATCAAAGGATTTAGCGGTCGCAGTCGTGAAATTAGTTGGCTGACTTATGCCTTGGCAGTCGTGCTTGTGTTGTACTTCGTTTTTGTGCGAAGCCGAATGGGCTAAGCTGGCTAAGCCGTGCGCACGCAATCGCCAGCGCTGACAGCTTAGGCTTCCTCCGGCTCTGGTCCGAGAGAGAGTGAAGGCGCTCTCGCGGACTTGGCCGGTGCACCTTGATAAGTCGGAATACGCAGTCCAAGCGCATCCCACAAGTAAACAGCGACGCATGCCAGCACTAAAGCTGATGCGTAAGGTCGAATGAGGTGCAGCAGATCTATTGTGCGTAGAGTCGCATCAAGTTTCTTATCGATTAGCATCACATGTATGATCATTGCTGTGCTTAGGACCGAGATGACGAAGTGAACGATGCTCAACCTTATGCTGACTCCCAGCGCCACAGCGCTTACGACCGCGCCCCACATAAGGTAGCGCTCATGCATTTGGCCGAGCAGCGCGAACATCAATAGCCAGGGCGCGGCGATGGCAATCAGGACCCGCGGATCGCGAGCGCGCTGATGTCGCATCAGGCCGCGCGCACACAACGCCAATGCGCCAAGGTAAAGCAGACGCAGCGCCCATTGCAGTGTGAGATGCAACTCCAGAGATCCGATACGGCCAGACAAAACCGAATCTTTCAGTGACCACCCAATCTGGCCGAGGAGCGAGGGAAGGTTGTAGCACGAACTGATGAAAAGATAGGGATAATGCTCGGTGCCGTAGATAAAGCCGATTTGCAACCAGGCAAAGCTTCCGCCCGCAAAAGAGCCGATCACAAATATCGCGCATCCAAGAATTCCGGCGAGCCACGCGGCTGCATACGGCAGTTTGTATCGGAGCAGAAATAACAGGCTAACCAGAATGACAGGAGCAACTGATATCCAGGCTGCGGGCGTGCGAAGAAGCCAGGGTGAAACTATCAGCGCTGTCGTGGCTAGAAAGCCCGCGAGCATGTGCAGCGCGGCAAGCCATTTCCTTTGCCACAGCGGCCAGAGAAGAAAGAAAGGTGCCACGAACAATAATTGTCCTTTGAGCATTGCGCCAGCGCCAAGCAAGCAACCGCACCAAAGCCACCGATTTTTCAACGCTGCGATCGCGGCGAAAAGATAAAAAGGCAGTATCCATACGTCCCACTGTGGCCAACCGTGTGCATCTAGAATCATCGACGGTTCAAGCCATGCGACGCTCGCCGCGGCGAGACCGCAAATCCACGCGCGATGCTGCTGCGGCAAAGCATGCAGCACGGATGAGCGCGTTGGCCGCGATCGCTGCACGCACAGGTGAACTAAACAGAAGATCGCTACTGCGGAAAGCAGTTCGCACAGCAGATTGATCTTCAAAAGTGGATTGACCAGCTTGGGGTGTCCGTCGTCAATCACTGGCAATCCATTGCGTACTTGTTTAGCCCAGATTGCCATGACCAGCAGTCGCAACGGCGGATAATCCAAGTGGTAATCGTTCTCGTACGCGTCCTCCTTCACGCGGTCGTACAGCGCGAGATAGCCGCGGAAGAATCCTGACCACGAATTGGCGGTCGCTTCGTCGGGCGACAACTGCCGGGCCTCCTTCAGTATCTCGTTGCCCCAATAAAAACCGTTCACGATGTCGTGCTGATAGCGCACGTGTCTCGTGTTTTCCCCGACCCACCGTCGCAGCTGAATTCCGCCGAGGAAAATCGTTGCCACCACAAGCGCTACGAAAACGCGCCGGATAAGAACGCGAGTACGCGCCGAAGTTATTCGAAGACGCAAAAAAGATCGAATGCCCATTCGCCCAAAAGAAAAAGACAGAAACTCATTTCGACAGGTTACAGCAATTTTTGTTCGAAACTGCGTGTACCTAATCGTTCGCGAGTTCAGCGGCAGCCGCATGACGCCGCAAAATTCATCAGTCGACAATTGACTGTAATCGGCAGTACTCCAAGTTGCCGATCGCCTCACGCTCAGAGCGCAAAGCATAGGTTCACTTTGACTACACTCGACCAGACTTTGAAGAATGCCTCGGTTATGGAGTGAAGAAACTGATTACCGTGTGAACGGCTCTTCGTGTGCCCTTCACGGTGCTATGCGCGACATTCTTCGCCGTAATCGCGGTGTCCTTCGCCACGTGTCGCGCGGTGCGAACAGGCCCAGCCTGAACGCTGCCAACGCAAACAGCGAATGCGAGAATGACTGAAAATAACGCTTTCATTGTACTTAAATTTCGTAACTGAGGCGTCGGGTGCGCTTGTCTGCGGCAAAATAACTGATTGGCAGTTGCCTCGTGCGAATCGTGCGCGAAAATAGCCACTCGCGGTTTTTCAATAGGGTGATCCAGCGTAGCTCAGTGGTAGAGCGGTCGGCTGTTAACCGATTGGTCGTAGGTTCGAATCCTACCGCTGGAGCCAAAACTTGATTTGTGGAATGGTTGTCTCGCAAAATCATTTTCAGTTTGATTTCACCATCTCTGTTGACATAATGAATGCGCGGGGTGGAGCAGCCTGGTAGCTCGTCAGGCTCATAACCTGAAGGTCGCTGGTTCAAATCCAGCCCCCGCAACCAATCCTTCTTAAACCGCGGTGGCTTATCGCGTTTACGTCATTCAGAACAGCGAGGGAAAATTTTACATCGGTCTGTCTGACGATGTCGTGCGAAGGATCGCTCAACACATGCACGTGGCAAGTAAACGATCGAAAGCGATGCGATGACGCATCGCACTCCAAAGCACTTCGTGCGAAATCCTTACCAGATCGCGTTTCTGTTTCGCGAAGCTTTGGGAGTGCGGACGCGCCCTCGCGTCGCTTTCTCTTATTTCGAATCGCGTTTGCTTTTGGCGGCTACGGCGACTTCTTTGATGTGTGGCCGGAAAAATTCTGGTTGGCACAGCGAGCTGGTCGGATCCCGGTTTTGTTGAGAGGTGGTATCCGAAGAAGATGCCGGCTGGCGAACGCCTCGGTTGGTACGCACAGCACTTCGATTTGGTCGAGGTAAATTCGACGTTTTATTCTGTGCCTGAACCGCGAATGGTGGAACGGTGGTGCGCAGCAACTCCGAATGAGTTCACGTTCGATGTAAAGTTGCACCAACTGTTTTCCTTTCACTCCACACCGGCAAAGCTGTTGCCGCCGGATTTGCAACGTCGCGCAGAAACGGACGCGCGAGAGAATGTGAAATCGACACCGCATTTGCAGGAAGCAATGCTCAAAAGTTTTCTGCGTCCGATGTCGATTATCCGTAACGCGGGAAAACTTGGAG
>WNFW01000574.1_pt1 | contig 29614 bp, 18 predicted proteins | sample 5400131 | NCBI WGS metagenome assembly WNFW01 (sample SAMN13153362, study PRJNA577476) | soil metagenome | isolation source: 20 cm soil or saprolite under grassland replicate 1 | place: USA:California | collected 2016-06-15 | reverse complement strand
TATATATATATTTAGACTGTATTGCGATAAGTGTATTAATTAGTACATAATAAACTTTAGTACTTTATACCTAAAAATATTTAAATCCTTTCAGCTAAAGCCTATTAATATATTAATATATAATATATATTAATATAAAAATCGTAGTGTTAAACTACGTATATTTAAGAGTATCTCAAGGTAAGTTTCGTGCCTATATGCATTCAGCACTTATCTTTTACAAATGTAGCTTTCCTGCCGTGCCTATGTTATATATTTACTTAAGTGTAAGTAACATCCCTATCAAAATTATTATCAAAAGACAATAACCTTAATATTTTAATTATTTAATATTGGGCACATAAACAACAGGTAAACCATAGATTTATATACCCAACTCCTTTCGTACGAAGGGGCTATCCTTGTTTTACTCTAATTTCCTCTAGAAGATAGAAACCATACTGTCTCACGACGTATTTAACCCAGCTCGTGTAGCTCTTTAAACGACGAACAGTCGTACCCTTCATGATTTCTACATTCATGTGGATGAGCTAAGCCGACATCGAGGTGCCAAACTGCGCACTCAATTTGTACTCTCTGGCGCAATTAGCCTGTTCAATTTTTGTTATCATAAAGGCTCTTTATCCTTTATTTCCATCTTTCACAAAATGGTTCAGACTATGTCTTCATCTTTATTATCATAAATAAATAATTAACTATATAAAAATTATGCAACGCAAATAACATACAGCACTAACTATATTAAATTTTTTATTGGTATATAACACCTTTACTAATATTTATTACTTTTTTTATGTTTATATAATAATAATTATACTACTTAAACACTAGATACTCAACCTTTTAAACCAAAAGATCCATTACGGGTTTTAGAATTTATATTTGTATATTGTATATTAGGTTTTACATGACCTCTTAAAATAACTGAAGATAAACCTTTATAAGAAGAATCTATATTTTTTAAACTACCTTTATATTTTAATTTAAAAACAGATCTTGCAGCAGTAAGACGTCTAGTTAATCTACCTTTAGCTTCTAATCTGATACCACTTATAGATTTATGTTTAATAGTATTTAAAACACTTTTTTGAACATCTTCTTCTTTTTTAGAAAAAAAAGGAAATATTTCTTGTAATAATCTATCAAACTCATCAATATTTTTATATTTTTTAAAAAAAATATGTAATAAAGCATTTAAATTTTGAATATTATTAAGTGATAATATTTTATCATACTTAACTTTGTTCAAATTATTACTTACACTAAGTTTATTTATAAAAGGTAATCTTACCATATTTAAAGAAGATTTTAAAACCCGCAACAATCTATTACTTCTCTTTCTTAATTTTATAACAATAGATTCAGACAAAATGTCACTATTTAAGTATAAATATTCTAAATTAACAATATTAAATTCTACTTTTTTTTTATAAAATTGAGATATTAAATTATTAAATTTAAGTAAAGTAGTATTTTCAAACTTAGATCTATTTAAGTATAGTAAATTTTCATAATATACTTTTAACATTTCTTTTTCTAAAGATTTCATTAAAAAATCTTCTAACAATTTTTCCTCATAACCATTAAAATTTTCATAATTTTTTAGTTCAAATATTTCAGATAATAATTTCTTTTCTTTTTTAACTTGTTCAATAATACTTATACTTTCTAATTTTATTTTTTTAATAAAATTTGTGTTATTTAATTGTACTATTGTATCCATTTTTTTTATTTTATTAAATAGGTATTTTTTTTGTCTATTATAAATATATATGGTTATAATAATTTTTGAATTAGTATGTTTTAACTCCGCTTTACTTACAAATATTCTATTTATAGATAATCGTCTAAGTTTAATACTCTTGTTAATAAAATTTACTTTATTTTCATATTTAGGATTAAAAAGATTAAAATAAGACTTAATTAATGTAATTATCATTTTATCGATAAAAGGTAAATGTCTAAGAGAATTTTTATTATAAGCATAAATACTATTAGATCATTCAATATTTGCAGGTGGAAAATGTCTAGTGTAATCAATATTATTTTTATTATTATTATTATAACTAATATTAATATTTTTATTAAAACTTATAATATTAGTATTTTTAGATTTATAAACCTTATTGTTGTATAAGATATTAGGCATAGTTATTTATATTATTAAAATGAGGCTTATTTAACCAATTTTTTTAAGCTAAAATAATAATTTAGTCTATTTCATTAATATAGTAATATTAATTATTATACAACTATATTGTATATTATATTTTTATTTTTAAAAATAAAAATATATAAAACATAGTTATTTATTATTGATTTATATAGTTATATATATATATATATATAGATGCTGGGCATTAGTAGAAAGATTATTGTTAGCAAAACACACTTTCTAGTCGTTGAACGTACTTATTAATTATGTAACGCGATAATTATATAAAAATACAATTATATAGCTTAAATAAGTTTCGCTTCAAGTACACTTATTTATATAAATAAGTTATTCTTGAAATTAACCCAGTAAATTACCAATAATTTCTATATATGTCATATAAGAAACATTGGAGGACTAACATTTAATCCCTAGCGTAGCTTTTTCAAAAATCCAAGACCTTTCCTTTCTGCATCTTGTGATCATATGCCCCGCTTACGCGACTGATAGACATGTAGGTCAAACAGTAAAGCAAGATTAAGCCATTAAACTTAATAAGTGAAAATCAAGATCATCTTATAAGTACTTAACATAAAAAGAAAACATACAAATAAAACAATTAGAAATATTACTAACAAAATAAATAAATTATTAATTAATATTTTTATCACATCTATTTTCCATATAGTTAAAATCTTACTTGAAAAAAAAAATATATCTAACTTAATAGAAAAATAATTGAATTAGTTATAAGTAAATATATACTAAATAACAAACTAAAAATAAAAAACGTATAAATATATACACGTTTAATTGCAAGATGCAATTTTACAAAAATAACTTTGGATATACCCAGGTACTTTTTATGGGATCTGTGCCCCGCATAAACCGCCTCCTAGCAATTGTTCCCTTACTCATTTATATTATATTAAATAAATGATAGTAAAAGTAAAGCAAATAACATAATTTTTAAATAAAATAATGTTAATATTTAACTTATTGATATGATTAACTAAGTAAAGGTGTTTCAATTATATTTTATCAATTACCTTATACACTACAACTTGTCCAATCATATCCAATAACTAGCAACAGTAAAGCTGCATAGGGTCTTCTCGTCTAACTAGAGGTAAGCAGTATCTGCACTGCTATTCCAATTTCACTGAGCCAATCATTGAGACAGCTGTTGTATCGTTACATCATTCATGCAAGACCGCATTTAACGGCCAGGGTATTCCGCTACCTTAGGACCCTTATAGGTAAGGCCGCCATTGATCGGGGTTTCCTTCAAAACCATGCTTATATTAGTCAACATAGTAAATCCGTTAACCAGCCGACATTGGGCAGAAATCACACTCAATACTTTGATTTATTATCTTATTGCAAAGTGCTTTGTTTTAATTAAACAGTCGTACAACACTATTCTATGCTTCCTTTTCTTTACCTGATATTAATCAGGAGGAATGGCTCTCCTTATCCCGAAGTTACGGTAGTTAGTTTGCCGAGTTCCTTAATGATTGTTCACTCAAACGCCTTCGTATACTCTACTAGCTTACTTGAGGTAGTATCTAGGTACGGTTATGTAATGTTTACTGTTTTTCCAGAACACTCTGTCACTTTATAACAAAGGTTGTTACTATGTAAACAAGATTTTCTCATCGTTTTATCCTTTAGGTTAATAAACTTAGAGGCCGTTACTTTAATTAAATACCATAAGCTTAAGGCGAGGGTAAATTCCCTTTTTCGTTACTCATATCAGCATTATCACTTGGGTTATCTAATTTTTAATCTTAAAAAGAAAAAATCTAAGATTTGCCCAACGTTCCGCTACCCCATGAATATAGTATAAATATACTAATATTTATGGACAAGGTGTCGGTATATTGTTTAGATCCGTTAAATTTTCAATGCTATTACCTATGTATATTATAAATATAATATACTGAACCAGTGCTCTGTTACGAGGTCTTCAAAAAATGGCCGCTTCTAAGCCTATTTCCTGGTTGTATACGATAAAAACTTCCTTTATTTCACTTAACAATAATTTTGGAACCTTATTAACTCTTGTTCTGGGCTGTTTCCCTTTAGACATACAACCTTATCGTACTATGTCCGATTATTCAATATTCATCTTTGCCCTTCCGAGTGCAAATACTCACCGATAAAATCTTCACGATCCCCCGATATATACAAAGCGAATTATTTTTAAAAAAAAATAATTACAAGTTGTCTGAGATCACAGTTCTGTACCTGCTAAGATGTTATTTGAATTACCTACTTATATAGGTTTCGCGGAAAACCAGCTATCCTAGTCAGTTTTGTCTTTCACTACTTACCACAATTCATCGGATATCTTTACAACGATAACCCGTTCGGGCTTTTATAACCCTGATCATGGTAAGATCACCAGGCTTCGGGTCTAATTTTAGATACTTATTCATTATTTCATAATTGATTTATCTAGGCATTATTGCTCGCATCTAATATTAACTTGCTGACCCATTATGCAAAAGGTACGCTCTCATTATTTATTTAAATTTTACTTGAGCTGCTTATAAAACTACTATTTCAACTTAATTCCCTCTCGGTACTTTTCACTATCGCTTATATATCATATTTAGCCTTAGAGGAAGGTTCCCCTTATATTCAAACAGGTTTAAACCCATTTTACTTATTTAATATATCAGTAGATTATATGTTACTTAGTTTTTTAAACATAAATAAGGCTTAATCTTAGTAATAATAATATAAATAAATTTTATTACAATATATTTATTATAATATATTCTGATATTTATAGGCTATTCTACTTTCATTCACACTAATCATAGAATCTCGTTTGATTTATTTTCCTGAAGTTAATAAGATATTTCAATTCACTTCGTTTATTACTTAATTTCTCTAAGAGTACATGTGTTATTTAAACTTTAAGACACAAATTTAATAATCTCTCTTTGATATATAGCTATTATCCTTAATAGTTTCTTTGTATACTTGCCTACATTATTTTTAAACAATGTAGAATTAATACATTCCATATCAATGCACAATACATTACTATTATATTTTATGTTTAAATTATATTTTATATTGTCGGGTTATTATGATTTGAACATAACAACTTCTCAACCCAAATGAGATGCCTAACCAACCTGGCTCTAACCCGTATAATATTAAAATACAGAAAATATCCGATTCGAACGGATGTGATCTTTTAGATCAAATAAGTCTCAAGCTTATCACCTTAAACCACTCAGTCAATTCTCTTATATATATATATAGTTATAATTAAATAAAAATTATATTAATTATACATAGTTCTTTCAAGACTTGAACTTGAATAACGTCCTTATCAAAAACGCACTTTACCTATTAAGTTAAAGAACCCTAATTTATACATATATTAAATATATATTTTTTTTTCATCTTTATATTATAACGTAAAAAAAATACATTATAATGTATTTTTATATAATTTTTAAAACCAAGAGCACTCAGATTTGAACTGAGAAATTGAAGTTTGAAGCTTCCTATTTTGCCTATTAAACTATGCTCTTATATAATATAATATACTATAATACATAGTTATATATATATATATATATCTTATTATTATATATACATACAAAATAAAACATAATATAATTATACATAACATTAATTAATAATCGGAAATGAGATGATTCGAACATCTAAGTGTAATATATACACAATATTTAGCAAATATCTTACTATACCTGTAGCAACATTTCCTATATAAATATTTAATAAATAAATATATTTATATATTTATTTATTTAACTAACGAGCTAGGCCGGCTACGATCCGACATCTACTTCCTTGACAATATATATTAATTGGTAAGACTTATGGGATTTGAACCCATTTACTGGTGATTAAAAGTCACAGGTTTTACCTATTAAACTAAAGTCTCTTTTATTGATATTAATTAATATTTATTATATATATATATATAAATATATATATAAGGATATGGAGGAATCGAACCCCATATTTAAGATCTGCAATCAAAATGCAGTACCAACTGCTGCATATCCTTTTTAAAGATATAGTATAAAAATAATTTTAATAATAATTCATAGCTAGAATATAGCTATAGTATATATTTTTGACTTTATTATTAAACTAGATACACAATAATATATTTAATATATAATATATATCACATTAATTTGATATATATATTTAGTTAGGATATAAATAATGCAATTATTTTATATTTAATAAAATTAGATACAATATTTTTTTTATACTAAACATTAATTAATATTATATATACTATTTTTATTTTATAAGAAAAATTAAAACTATACAAAAAAAAGTATAAATATATACACCTTAATTATAATTTTTTTTTTTAATTTAGGATTCTTGCATAGGTGAACCTGGTCTAGGAGTTCCAGGTCTAGGTGTTCCAGCTCTAGGAGTTAAAGTTCCAGATTCATCTGGGAAATAAGGTCTATTCAATTGATCTTTATGTAAACCATCAAATGTTTCGCTTCATTTTTTATTAACACGTAAATAAGCTTCCCGGTTATTGGCTGTATCAAGTAAATTATTAGGAGTATAATCTTTACCTAAATTTTTATTAATATCAAGAAGTTGTTTAACACAATTTTGTTGTGCAGTTCGTACTGAATATGAAGGACTAGGTTGTCAAAAATTATCACCATGTTTTTTTCATTGTTCTAAACCTCGTTGGGCGTCATAAAGCTCTTTTAATTTATGTTGCGCTATATTTGATTTTTTATCTAGTAAATCTAAATTAACCTGTTTTAATATAGGTTCTGTTTTATAAAGTTCTAGACGTTGTTTTTGAAAGAATTCTAATCATTCTAATCTTTCAGGTGAACCTGGTATATAAACCATATCTTCTACATCAGAAGTAACTGATCCTGGTATAGGTTTCGTACCCGGTGTTCATTGATTTCATCTATTATCAGGATTAGCTTGACCAACTATAGGTGTTTGTTGAAATTGATCTAATTTTTCTCTGTCCATAAAATGTATATGAAGATTTTTTAATTCTTTACCATTATTACTTTTATTAAGTAAGTTTTCACCACTTACTTTATCATCTAAAAACATAAATGTATTAAAATCACTACTTAAAGAGTCAATTATAGTTTTAATACCTTTAAAAAAATAAATTAAAATAAATGAAATATTAGGAGTATAATCTAAAGAAAGTAAGATATATCTAAATAAAAAGATTAATAAAGAAGTTAGTAAAATAGTAATAATATTATTTTTATTAAATATTTTATTTCTAATTATATTAAAAAAAATCTTAAAATCAAAACTACTTTCTAAAGATCAATTTATATAACGATAAGGTTTAGTGGGAGTAGTATAAGGACTAATAATGAGTTTATTTTTAGTTATGCTAAACAAACCAAATAAAATCAATAATAATAAACTATTGTTAACTAAAAAAAGATATGGAGTTAATATATAAAAAATTAGTCCTATTAATATATATAAAGCATAAAATGTTATAACACCAGTATCTAAACTAGCTATATTTTTACTTAAAAGAAGTAATCCTTTTTCTAAACCATAAGGTCCTAATAATTCAACAGAACCTTTATCAATAACCTTAGTTGTTTGACCACCTAATTTTAAGATAATACCAGTAATATATTTATTATAAAAGAGTTCAATTAAGAAACGCTGATTAAAAAAACTAAATACATTATAACCAAAATTAGAAAATTTAAACAATAGAAGTAATTTAGGTAATAATTCAGATAAAACTATAGATAATATACTTAATAATATAGTAAATATTAAAGGTAATAATTTAAAAATAGTAGTAACAGCAAATTCGGTGTCAAGCATAATTTCATGTGAAGGATGAATAAATAAACTATTATCTGCAAAAAAACCAGAACCTAATCCTATAAAAATATCTTTAGTTATATAACCAAAGAATATAGAGAAAATAGCTAAAATAATTAAAGGTAAACTCATGAAAATGTCACTTTCATGAGCTTGTTTATAATTAATTAAAGGTCCATTAGGATTAGTTAAAAAAGTTAAATATAAAATTTTAACTGAATATAATGTAGTAAACATAGCACCAATAGTAGCTATAAAATAAACAACAATACTAGAAAAATAGAATTGACCATATGCTGATTCAAGTATAAAATCTTTAGAATAAAATCCAGTCATGAAAGGGAAAGCCACTAAACTAAGAGAAGCTATTAACATAACTGAATATGTTAAAGGTAAAAATGGCCTTAATCCACCATATTTTCTAAAATCTTGATTGTCAGCTACAGCATGTATTACAGCACCAGCTCCTAAGAAAAGAAGACCTTTATAAAAAGCATGATTAACTAAATGGAATAAAGCAATATTATATGATGATAAACCTATAGCAATTACCATCATACCTAATTGACTCATAGTAGAGTATGCTATAACTTTTTTAATATCTTGTTGAAATAAACCTATAAGAGAACTAAATATAGTAGTAATAGCTCCTATTCATAAACATAGTAATAAAACAGTAGAACTATATTCTATTAAAGGAGATGTTCTCATTAATAAATATACACCAGCTGTTACCATAGTAGCTGCATGTATTAGTGCAGAGACAGGTGTAGGACCTTCCATAGCCATAGGTAATCATACATGCAATCCTACTTGAGAACTTTTAGCCATAGCACCTATTAATAAACATATACCAACTATAGTAACAATATTTTCACTTATATATGGAGCTAATGAAAATACTGTAGAATAATCTATATTACCAAAAGATCATAATATAGCAAACATACCTATTGTTAAAAAGCAATCACCTACCCTATTTGTTAAAAAAGCAGACATAGAACTTTGATTTGCAGCTATTCTAGTAAATCAAAAACTTACTAAAAGATATGAACAAATTCCTACACCTTCTCAACCAACAAACGTTAATAAAAAATTATTAGCTGTAACAAGTATTATCATCATAAAAGTAAATAAACTTAAATAGCTAAAAAATCTTTGATTATGGGGGTCATTATTCATATATCCTATTGAATATATATGTACTAAAGAAGATACTATTAATACAGGTATTAACATAGATACTGTTAAAGAATCAAAATAAAAACCTCATAGTATATTAAGGGATTCTGAATCAATTCACCTGAATAATTGTATAGATACTGGTATATTATTTAAACCTACTTCAATGAAAGCTAATATAGCGATTAATGTAGTTACTATTACAGAACTACATGTTATTATTTGTGCTCCTTGAACTCCGATTTTTCTTCCAAAAAATCCTGAAATGATTGATCCTAATAAAGGTAAGACAATTATAGCTAAATACATTATTTATATTCTATTGCAATACTTCCTCTTAATCTATAAAAAGCTACTAGAATACCTAGGCCTATAGCTGATTCTGCAGCAGCTATTGCTATAATATATATAGCAAATGTTTGACCTAATATATCATCAAAGCTAAGTGAACTTATCAATATTAAAATTGTTATAGATAATAACATTATTTCTATTGAAATAAGCATTAATATTATATTTTTTCTATTTAAAACGAATCCTAGGATTCCTATTAAAAAAAGTATAAGTGATAAATTCATTTTTTTTATTTTTTTTTATTTAAACATAACTACATAATATATGCATAGATATTAATATACAAAAGCTAATTAGTTATTAAGATAAATATAAATCTTTTTTGTAAATGATATATTTTTATATATGAGATAATTTATTTTAAATCTAAATATATTAAATATAGTTATTATGATTATTATTATTATAATAATTATAATAATTTACATTTTATTGAGTATTATATATATTAATTTCTCTGTTTGATTTTTCATTTTATCAATTAATTGATAAAAAAAAATCATCTACTTATTGTTTATTTAACTTTTTTTAGTATATTAATAAAATTTTTAATTTTTATTCCTTTTTTTCTCTTGACTTTTTTTTAGTAAATGGATCTTTATATGTTTTAATTACTTTTCTAGTAATATAGGGTTATTATTACATATAATATTACAATATAATAAATAGATTTTATTTTTATAATATAGGAATATTATGATCCATAATATACAAGAGATGATACTGAATAATGTAATCCATCTAATATAGGAACTGGATATATACCTAATATAACTACAAATATAGTTAATGTTAATAAAATGAAAAATTCACGTTTATTTAAATCAGGTATACTAACTTGAAATCATTTAGACAATGATCCTCCAAATGCTATACGATTAAACATAAATATTGTATATCCAGCAGAAAATACAATTGAACTACTAGCAATAACACCTAATAAAGGTAATCTTTCAAATATACCATATAAAGACATAAATTCACCTACGAAATTTAAAGTAAGAGGAACACCACAATTCCCTAAAGATAAAATGAAAAATAAAATAGAAAATAAAGGCATAATTTGAGTTATACCTCTATAAAAAGTAATTAATCTAGTAGATGATCTATCATATAAAATACCACCAGCACAAATAAATAAACCAGAAGATACAAAACCATGAGCTAAACCTAAAATAATACCACCTTCTATACCTTGAATAGTATTACTAAATACACCTAAAAGATATACAGCAGCATGACATACAGAAGAATATGCAATAAGCTCTTTAACATCAATAGTTCTTAAAGTACTAAGACTAGCATATATTATAGTTATAACACCTATAAGATATACGATGTAAGTATAATCTAAAGAAGCTTTAGGTAATAAAGGTAAAATTAATCTAAGTATACCATACAAACTTAATTTTAAAACTATGGCAGCTAAAATAATACTACCACCTAATGGTGATTCAACATGAGCTTTTAAAAGTCAAGTATTTAAAAAAATAGTTGGAGTTTTAACAGCAAAAGCTATGAATATACCATAAAATAAAAATAATTGTGTATAGTAATTAAAATTAGTTTTATATAAAGCATCAAAATCCGTAGTTCCCATTATGGAAGATATTGTAAGAATAGATAATAATAAAAATAAAGATCCTAATAATGTATATAAAAATAAGTAAAAACTAGCTCTTACTCTATTACTAGAACCAAATAATCCTATTAATATAAATAAAGGAGGTAATATACTTTCAAAAAATATATAAAACAATAATATATCTAACACTAAAAAAACAGCTAATAATAAAGTTTCTAATAATAAAATTATTATTACATATGATCTAATATTTTCAGTTATTGAACTTCAATTAGATAATAATGAAATAGGTATAATTATAGTTGTTAATAATACAAAATATATAGATAAACCATCTATACCTAAATAAATGTCAAAAGAATTTATTTGGTGATATTCTTGTACAAATTGAAATTGGTTTGAGCTAAAATCAAACAATATAAATATTATTAAAGAAATAAATAAATTTATTATAGATGTAGTTAAAGCAATAACTTTAATTTGTTTAATTTTTCAATTAGATAAGTAGTCATAAAACGTACTTATAGAAAGAACAAATATACCTAATATAGGTATTAATAATAAAGATAAAAGTAACATAATATGTAGTTATGCATATAAATACATATTTATATATTTATATATATAAATATCCCACACCCATTTTTATTTTTAATATATTTACCTTATCTTTTTATTTATATCACTAATATAATCTATATTAAATAGGTTATATTAATAATATATTTTAATTATTTTGTAACACCATATAAATATACATGGTTAAAGTATTATATATATATATATATATAATATTATAATATAGTATTATTATTTATTAATTTATAGTTAATTATTAAAACAATACTATATTAGTAGGCAATATATCACAGCTATATATTATACAAGGTATTAATATAATAAAAGCTATTACTAAAGGTAATAATATAATTCAACAATATGACATTAATTGATCAAAACGTATTCTAGGGAAAGAAGCTCTAACTCATATAAAAACGAAAACCATAATACAAGTTTTTATTCCCAGAATTAAACCATATAGTATTCCTTCTGTTAACGGATTAAATAAAAAATTATTATTATTATTATTAATAATATCAATATAAAAATCAAAATCAATATACTGTAATATATAAACTAAAAATTTTAAATCCATAAGGTAACCACCTAGATATAATATACTAGTAAAAATACAAATTAAAATTATACTAGCATATTCGGCTAAAAAGAAAAATACAAAAATAACTGCAGCGTGTTCTGTCATAAAACCACTAACAAGTTCAGATTCAGCTTCTGCTAAATCAAAAGGAGCTCTATTAGTTTCAGCTACAGATCCTAAAAAAAAAATAATAAATATTGGAAATAATGGAATTAAAAATCAAATAGCTCTTTGTGATTCAATATTTACAGTTAAACTTAAACTACCAGTTAATAAAATAACTATTATTATAGCAGAACTTAAAATTAACTCATAACTAATCAATTGAGCTGTACTTCTAAGTGAACCTAAAAAAGCATATTTAGAATTAGCAGACCAACCTGCTAATAATATACCATAAGTAGATAATGAAGATACAGCTAACATATAAAGTATACCTATATTAAAATCAGTTATAGCTAAACCTGGTCCATATGGTATTACTGCATAACCTAATAATGAAAAAATTAAAGTTATTATTGGACCAAGAAAAAATAAAATTAAATTAGCTTGTGTTGGAGATACATATTCTTTTAATATAAGTTTTAAAGCATCAGCAAATGCTTGTAAAAGACCATAGTATCCTACAATATTAGGTCCTATTCTTCTTTGCATACTAGCCATTGTCTTTCTTTCAGCTATAGTTACAAAAGCTACAGTTAATAAAATAGGCACAATTACTAATATAACCTCTATAATTGAAATAAATGTGGGTATATATAACAAAATAAGTTATTTAAACATCTATTTTTCTAAAAAAACAAAAATAAAGCTAAATTAAATACATTATATACTATTATATTTTATTAAATATAATAAAATTGTATAGTATAAAGATAAAAATATAATATAATATATTAAAATAGGATGTTATAGATTATTTTCTAATGAAAAAATTTAATTAATGTTTTTAATACTATTAATTATATAGCAATATTTTATAGTACTAAATTTAATATTAAAATATTACTTGTTATTATTACTTTTATACAACATGATATTATTAAAGATAATAGTAAAAAATATAATGTATATAAAATATACCTTTAATTTATACATATAAAGTATAATAAATTAAAAAAAATATTAAGCAACATATAGTAATAAGAAAGCCATCATTAAAGCAAATAATCCTGTAGCTTCTGCAAAAGCGAAACCTAAAATAGCGTATGAAAATAATTGTCCTCTTAATGAAGGGTTTCTTGCAACACCTAAAATTAAAGCACCGAAAACTACACCTATACCTACACCAGCTCCTATTAAACCTGTTGTAGCTAAACCTGTACCTATAATTTTTGCAGCTTGTATCATTTATTTTATAATCATAATATATTGTAGATAGGAAACCTATAACTAATTTAAAAGATTTATTTATTTGTTAATTTTTATTTTTATTTAAAGCCAAATATTAATGCAATGTAAAATATATATATATTAATTTTTTACATTTTTATTATCAGAACGAGTCACATTAGAATCATTATTTATATATTCGTATTCATTAGTATATCTAAGACCATTAATTCTTAAAGATTTAATATGAATCAATCTATCTTGTTCAATAAGATCCATTCTATTTTTAAAAACCACTTCTTCATCATATAATAATTGTTGTAATAATTCTGTTATTGATGTATTTTGTTTTAATTCTTTTAATCTATTTAAATGTCTATCTTCTTCTTGTATAGCCAAATTTTTGAAAAATTGATCGACTTGATCTAAGTTTATAGCATAATTTAATTTACCTGAAGATATAGATATATGTATATCTTCAATATGTGATAAATAACTTTCAATATTTTCATTTGAAAATTTATTATTATTACTATTATATTTACTCTTTAAATAATTAATATCAGCATCAGTATAAATATTAGCATTAAAATATTTATTAAGACTAGAATAATCATTATTATTAATATTAGATGAAATAATAGTATAAGTATGAATATCTTTTAATCTTTTATCATTTGATTTGCCATTTTTAATTATTAAGTTAGGTTCACGTATATATTCTACTATAGCTTGTATAATTGATTTTAATAATACGCATAAAAAAATAAATATAAGTGAAATATCTGTAACATAACCGAAATAATTAAGGTAATATCTAATACAAAAAATAATTATACCTGATATTAACAAAACTATTAACCTATTGAAATTAAAAATCTTTATTTTTAACGCTGTTAAATTTTTTAATCTAAATTTTTTCATTGATTTATTATTATTATTATTATTATTATTATTATTATTTTAATATATATATATATATATTTAGTAGTAGCTATTAATTTAAAAATATTAAACTAAGAATATTTAACTAAAAAAAATAACTTTTCCCTTTTTCTTATTAAAAAAGTAAATTAAATTATATTTATAACTACTTAGACGCGTACAAGAATCGAACTTGTATTCTTTGTGTCCGTAGCACAATGCTATAACCCTTAAGCTAACGCGTTTATTATAAGTAGTTTAGTAAGAATAAATATTAATCTAATTAGAGCCCTTAAGATGAATCGAACATCTATAAAAATATTAACAGTATTTCGCTCTACCGTTGAGCTATAAAGGCTTAAATATAAAAAGTATTAATAATAATATTTATTTTATTATTTAATACATATGTATATATTAAAAATCAACCATTCCTAATATGTTTTATGTTTATTTTATAATATATATAATAATATATATTATATTACACTATTATTTTAACAAATTCTTATCCAAGACTCGAACTTGGGTCTAGATATTAGAAGTATCCTGCTCTACCATTAAGCTAATAAGATTATAAGTTTTTCAAATAACTTTAATAGTTAATTATTAATTAACTATTAAAATAACTTAAATAGTTAAATAACTATTTTTTAGTGTTATCTTTTGTAGTTTTTGAAGAAAGATCATCCGATTTACTTGTAGTTAATTGTTGATTTGATACCTCTCTATTTGATCCTAGATCAGGTGCAGAGTAACTATTTACTAAAAGATTAAGATTTTCAGATCTATCTCTATCTTCTAGTTGTCTATATTGTATTTCTTCAGCTTCAGAAGTAGTAAAAGAAAATGAACTAATATCTCTTCTCATTACTTCAAATGAGCTTGCTGAACTATAACTATCTCTTATACTACTTTTATCACTACTTTTGTCACTACTTTTATCACTACCATTATCATTACCTCTATCAACACCTTTACCTTTATCAAGACCTTTACCTTTATCATCATTAGGATGATTAGATGATTCCATAGAATGTACATGAAGATTTTTTAATTCTTTACCATTATTACTTTTATTAAGCAAATTTTCACCACTCATTTTATCATCTAAAAGCATAAATATATTAAAATCACTACTTAAAGAGTCAATTATAGTTTTAATACCTTTAAAAAAATAAATTAAAATAAATGAAATATTAGGAGCATAATCTAAATAAAGTAAGGCATATCTAAATAAAAAGATTAATAAAGAAGTTGTTAAAATAGTAATAATATTACTTTTATTAAATATTTTATCTTTAATTGTGTTAAAAAAATTACTTTGTATAGGTAAACTTACAAATGCATGAGGTTTAGGTGGACTAGATAAACATCATTCTAAAGAATTATAAATTCTATTTAAGAGAGTTTGTAATGAATCACTAAAGAATTGTGGTATTAATCAAGGATATCTTGATGTAACTTTACCTTCTATTAATTGTACATAAAGTATATATAAAAATAGTCAAGTCGCTACAACTGATACAATAGAACCAAGACTACTTACTGAGTTTCATCCTGCAAAAGCATCAGGATAATCACTAATTCTTCTAGGCATTCCTTGTAAACCTAAAAAATGTTGAGGGAAGAAAGTAAGATTAACACCAACAAATAAAATTCAGAAATGAACTTTACCTAATCATACGTTGTAATCTAATCCTAATATTTTAGGTATTCAAAAATATCATGCACTAAATAATGCAAATACTGCACCCATAGATAAAACATAATGAAAATGAGCTACAACATAGTAAGTATCATGGAAAGCAATATCAAGAGAAGCATTAGCTAAAACAACACCACTTAATCCTCCTACAGTAAACATAAATACAAATCCTAAAGCAAATAACATAGATGGTGTTAATTGAAGTGATCCACCATAACATGTAGCTAATCAACTAAATATTTTAATACCAGTAGGAACTGCAATAATTAAAGTAGCAGCTGTAAAATAAGCTCTTGTATCTATATCTAAACCAACAGTATACATATGATGACTTCAAACAACAAAACCTAAAACACCAATAGACATCATAGCATAAACCATACCTAAATATCCAAATACATTTTTATTAGAATTAGCTGAAATAGTAGTACTTATTATACCAAAACCTGGTATAATTAAAATATATACCTCAGGATGTCCAAAAAATCAAAAAAGATGTTGGAATAATATAGGATCACCACCACCTGCTGCTTCAAAAAATGATGTATTAAAATTTCTATCTGTTAAAACCATTGTAATTGCACCAGCCAGTACAGGTAAAGATAATAATAATAAAACTGCTGTAACTACAACAGCTCATCCAAATAAAGCTAATTTATGTAATTTAATACCAGGACTTCTCATATTTAGTATGGTTGTTATGAAGTTCATTGCTCCTAATAGACTACTTATACCTGCTAAGTGTAAACCAAAAATAGCTAAATCTACACTAGGTCCACTATGACTTTGTATTCCAGCTAATGGAGGATAAAGAGTTCAACCTGTTCCAGCTCCATTTTCTATAAGACTAGAAAATATAAATAATAACAAACTAGGTGGTAATAATCAATAACTTATATTATTAAGTCTAGGAAATGCCATATCTGGACCACCTACTAATAATGGTAATAAAAAATTACCAAATCCACCTATAAGAGCTGGCATAACCATAAAAAATATCATAACAATAGCATGTGCTGTTATAATACTATTATATAATTGACTATCCGCTATATATTGTACTCCTGGTGCTGATAACTCTAATCTGATTAAAACAGAATAAGCTGTACCAACTAATCCTGAGAATAAAGCAAATATTATATATAAAACACCTATATCTTTTGCATTTGATGATAAAAATCATCTTTCTGTTCATAATGATATAGATCCTTTTATTATGGACCTATCTGATTTTTCTTTTGAAATTTCACTATTATTTATTTCAGTAATATATTTAATATGATGGGAACCTATCATACAAATATAGGACAGTGATATCTATATTTTTTAAATAATATATTATATTATTATTTTTTATTATTATTATTATTATAATAATAATAAAGTATAGACTTTTTTTTAATTTAAATATTAATCTTAGATAGTAAGAATTTAAATATTAACTTTAGATAGTAAGAATATTAAATTTAGCTAATATAAGTAATATATTATATTAACAATAATATTTATTAATATAGTATATTATATTAAAACTAAATAATTAAGAACCTCAATAATATATAGATATAAAAAGAAATAGTCATACAACATCAACAAAATGTCAATAAAGTATAGCTGATTCTAATCCTAGATGATGATTATCAGTAGACTGATAAGCTAATACACGTCATAATCCTACAGAAAGAAAAGCTGTACCTATAATTACATGTAATCCATGAAAACCAGTACCAAAATAAAAACAAGATCCAAATGTTCCATCAGATATAGTAAAAGAAGAAACTGTATATTCAATACCCTGTAATGCAGTAAATATAATAGCTAATATAATTGTAAATACTAAACCATATAAGGCTCCACTTCTATTACCTTGTATTAAAGAATGATGAGCATAAGTAACTGTAACACCAGACGATAATAATATTACTGTATTTAATAATGGTAATTCAAAAGGATTAATTGATTCTATACCCATAGGTGGTCACTGAGCACCTAATTCAATATTAGGAGATAGTGCACTATGAAAAAAAGCTCAAAATATAGCTAAAAAAAAAAGACATTCAGATACTATAAATAAACCTACACCCATATTTAAACCTCTTTGTACAGATAAAGTGTGATCTCCTAAATAAGTACCCTCTGATATTACATCACGAAATCACAGTGACATAGAACTAATTACTAATATTACAGCTAATATTAATAAGTACTCTGCATTATTAAAGTTATGTACCATTAAAACAAATGTAGTAGTTAAAGTTAATAAAGCAATACTAGTAAATATAGGTCAAGGTGATGGAGATACTAAATGAAAAGGATGAGCTTGAAAATTACTTCGGGTTAAATTTGTCATTTTTATAATTTTTATTTATTATTTTTATTTTTAAATATATAATATCTAAAATATTTTTTTTTAATAAAAAAAATTTAATGTTTATATTTATGTTTATAATATAGTGAGTTTATTTTTTATAAAACATATAAAGCATATAGAGAATTAAAATTTTTATTCTTTTTTTGCTTTTCTTTTCTTTTCTTTTATTTATTTATTATTTTTTAATACATTATGCTTAATATGATAGATAACCATATAAGACTTAATAGGGAATAAGAGATTTGAACTCTTAACCTTTCGTGTGTAAAACGATTGTTCTACCATTGAACTAATTCCCTTTAAATAATTATTATTTTACTTTTTAAATTAATTAAATAATAACTTTTATAAAACTAAATTTTAATTTTTTTGTTTTATTGTTATAACAATAGCACCTACCATAGCTAATAATAATATTATAGAAGTTATAATTAATCAAATAGAATAATTAGTATACATTATATTACCTAGACTAGATATATGTGTAGTTTCTGCCAAATTACCATCTCATAATTTAGATGTTACAAATGCTATTTCATCTTTGTCATTTAAAAATTTAAAAACCTTATTAAAATAATTTGTATTATTTAATAAAATATCATTAAATGATGTATTTAAATTTTCAGTATAACTAGTATAAGATGCTATACTATATGGTAATATTTCATACATAGGTGTATAAAAAGATATAGCTATTATAATAGCTAAAGGTATAGTATTACTAGTAGAACTTAATAGTTCAGAAACCCTAATATTTATTAACATTAATATAAAAAGGAATAATATTGACACAGCTCCTACATAGACTAATAAATAAGATATACCTATAAAATTTAAACCTACCATTATTAAATAAATTGATATACTTAAAAATAAACCTATTAAAAATAGAATAGATACTATAGGATTTTTACTAATAATAACAAATACACCACATAATATAGCAAGTAATGAAAGAAAATCTAAAATTTCGACTCTATAACCATTAGTATAAGTTTCATTTAAAACAAAAAGACTATTCATTGTATTACTATTATATCTCTCTCTCATATATATATATATATGTATTACATTTATATTAGCTATTAGTTTTAAATATTAAACCGAGAATATTTAACTAAAAAAATAACTATCCCCTTTTTTTTATTAAAAAAGTAAATTAAATTATATTTATAATTATATAGATGCGTACAAGACTCGAACTTGCATTCTTTGTATATATATTATATAACAATACTATAACCCATAAGCTAACGCATTAATTTATATATTATAAAAACTTTAAGTTTTTATATTGTGTTTATATAATATTTGATATATTCAATAATATTTATAATTACTATCTAATGTAATAAAATAAGGTATTTAACTTTAATGTATATATATATATATAATTGACCAAAAAATAACATATAATTAAATAGGAAGAAAAGGAATTGAACCTTCGGTAACTTAATGTTATTGAGTTTACAGCTCAACCCGTTAACCAACACACGGAACCTTCCTTATATATATGGGGGGTATTGTTAATTTTTATTAATCCCGTGCAACTTCCACTACACGAACCGTATTTCGACTTAACACTAATTAGAGTCACGCATACGAAAATTAAATATTAACATATATAAGCCTAATTACCTATATTATATATTAATACTTAACCAAACTTATTGCACATACTCTTTTCAGCGCCTGACGAGTAGTTAGTACCTATCTGAGATTAAATCCACCGTGACATGGTGATTCACGATTACTAGTAATTCCTTTTTCATGTAGTCGAATTACAGACTACAATCCATATTATATCTTATTTTAAGAGATTAGCTAAAATTCACATTTTTGCATCTTTTTGTATAAGCATATGTGGCACGTCTATAGCCCACAATATTAAGGTCATGTTGACTTGTCTTAGTCCCTTTTATCATTTCCAATATAGCGGTGAACTACTTTATAAAAAAAAATATATAAATAAAGCAAGGGTTTACGTTAATTTAATGGAACTAACCAAAATCTCACGACATTAACTGAAGACAGCCATGCAACGCTTGTATTAAATAAATTAATATTCAAATTGTGGTAAGGTTTTTCGTGGGTCATCGAATTAAATAACATACTTCACTACTGGTTTCAGAAACGGTCTAATGATTTCAGTTCCTGCGTTGCCACATTACTCTTGAGGTGGAATGCTTACACTTTTATTTATAAACTAAAAATTAATCTAGTTTATGGCATTCATAATTTTCTGCCTGGACTACTAGGGTATCTAATCCTGCTTGCTACCCAGGCCTTCGTCCCTCAACGTCAGTTATTACATAGAAGGTTGCTTTCGCCGTTACCAGTCCTTAAAGTATTAAAAAATTTCATCTCTACACCTTAAATACTCACCTTCTCACATAAAACTCTAGTAAATCCGTACCTTTTTGGCTAGAAATACCGTCTAGGTACCCTTTAAACCTATTAAAGATGAATAACACTAGTCTTCCACGTCTTACCGCGACTGCTGGCACGTGATTTGGTCAAGACTTAAAGATAAAAAATTGTCATAATCATTTTTTTATCTAGAATTTTATTCGATATAATCGATGCTATATTAACTATAAGCTAATATAACTAGCTAATGCTATACATTCTTCCAAATTAATGGTTCAGCCGTTAGGCTATTGACCAATATTCCTCACTGCTGTACTATACGTATTGGGCTTTTTTCAGACCCAATGTGGTCGATCGACCTCTCGGTCTCGACTACGGACTTTTAAGCTAGTTAAGTCATTACCTTAACTACTACTTACCCGAAATATTTATTAACATCTTAAAGCGGAATTTAATTTCCTTTCTTTTATATAAGGGATTTTTCCCCTACTTTAAGGTAGCCAAAATATTATATACTCACCTGTACACCACTTCTAATTATATTTAATAATATAATTAGACGTTCGATTAGCATGTGTCAAGCATTTGGACAGCGTTCATTCAGAGCCATCATCAAACTCAACTTTATTTTGTTTATATTCTTTTTATTTACTTTAAAAGAATAAAAAAAAGTTAATGATTAATAACCAACCATTCCTAATATGTTTTATGTTTATTTTAATGTATAAATAAACAAATAAAATTATTATTTTTATTATATATGTATTTTTTTTTAAATTATATATGTATAAATTGGATATATATAAGCCGATTTATGTTATTGCATATTTATCTAAAAAAAGACTTCAAAATGAGTATATAAGTTCGCAATCATATTATACTAGACAAAATAATTATACATATTATTTTATTTATTTAGAAGTAATATAATTTATATTTTCTATTGTTAACTAAGATTTTAACCTTTATATATATATATATACATTTGTTTATTAAGTCTCGGACTTTCCTATAGTCTTTTATTAAAAAGATACTTAAAATAAGATAACTCTTATAATTAATGCAATATATATCACAATTTTTTTTATTTATTTAAATTAATACTATAATTATTAATTAAATCTGGTACTTATTATTTATATTAATAAAAACATATAATTTTATACTAATAAGATTAATTATCTTATTAATTAGTATTGTAAAATTTAATGTAAATCCATAGCATCTTTAATATAGGAAGAAGTTAATACTACAAATACTTGTGCTTGAATAAATGCTATAGCCAATTCTAAACCTGAAAATGCAATAATAAAAGCTAAAGGTATTAAACCTAAAAAGAAAAATATGAAACCAGATGTCATTATATTATATGTAAACCCACTTAGAATATTTAATAACATATGACCTGATAAAATATTAGCTCCTAATCTTAGACCAAGCGATACATTTCTAGATAAATATGAAATAAATTCTATTAAAACTAACAAAGGTAATAAACCTAAAGGACAACCCGCTGGTACGAATAAAGAAAAAAATTCTAAACCATGTTTTTGAAAACCTAAAATTGTTGCACCTAAAACTACTGTAAAACTAATTGAAAATGTTAATATAAAATGAGAAGTTGAAGCAAAGCTATATGGAATCATTCCTATTAAATTATTTACTAAAATAAAAATAAATAAAGTGTATATAAAAGGAAAATATATTTGTCCTTTGCTTGTATTTATTTGATTTATTACAATACTATGTATTGTAGCATACATTGACTCTTGACTTATAGATCAACAATTTGAAACAACTTTATTATAATTTGTAGCTATTAAATTTAATAATAATGCTATTAAAGCTCCTATTGTTAAATAAAGACCTATATTAGTTATAGCCAAATTTATATTACCTAATATAGGTGCATTTAAACATAATAAATCTCTAACTTCAAATTGGTCTAAAGGACTGGCTACTATTGCAAATTTATCTACTAACATTAATGAAGATTCTTTATTTAAAGAATATTTTTTAAAAAATTAATATGTTAATTTATATATATTATAAAAATTAATTCTAAAATTATAATATTTATTAACACTTAGAAAAATATTGTATATGTTTTAATTAAATAAAAAGGATTATATATATATATATATAATCTAACTATATAATGTATATATATATACATTATAATATTATTAATACTTATACATAAGATATGGAAGAATCAAACTTCATATTTAAGATTTGCAATCAAAATGCAGTACCAACTGCTACATATCCTTTTTAAAAGTATAGTATAAAAATAATAATATATGTTTTATAATTTATTTACTATATAATTAAACTAAATTAGTATAGTGTTTAGGTAATTTAACTAAACTATTACTATAATTAGATAATTCAACTAAGCTATTTTCAAATAAGCTAACTAAAGGTACTATAATTAAAAAATATAAAAAAAATAGTATTGTTGATATTTGCCCTAATTCTATAAATGGTGATTCAACATGTTTAGCACCTAATAACATTAATATTAAGAAATTAGCTACAAAAATAAAGAAAACTATTTTACTTAAAGGTCTAAATTGTATACCTCTTGATCTAGACATATCAGTAAAAGGCATAATTAATAATATTAAAAGAGCAGAAAACATAGCAATAACACCTAATAATTTATTAGGTATAGATCTTAATATAGCATAAAAAGGTAATAAGTATCATTCAGGTACTATAGCTGGAGGTGTTTGCATTGGATTAGCCATAACATAATTTTCACTATCTCCTAATAAATTAGGCATATAAAAAACGAAAATAGATAAAACTAAAATAAAAATAAAAATAGTAATTAAATCTTTAAAAATATAATAAGGAGCAAAAGGCAATCTATCATAATTACCTGATACACCTAAAGGATTACCTGATCCTGCACTATCATGTAATGCTATTAAATGCATTAAAGCTAATGCAGCTAATACAAAAGGTAATACATAATGTAAAGAAAAAAATCTATTCAGTGTAGCATTGTTAACACTAAATCCACCTCAAATAAATTCAACTATATCTTGTCCAACTCAAGGTATAGCACTCATAAGATTAGTTATAACTGTGGCACCTCATAATGACATTTGTCCATATGGTAAAACGTAACCTAAAAAAGCTGTAGCCATCATTAATATAAATATAATTGTACCTATAGTTCAAACTAAAGTTCTAGGAGATCTGTATGATCCATAATATAGACCTCTACCTATATGTAAATAAACCAAAAAGAAAAAAGCTGAAGCAGTATTAGAATGTAAATAACGAATTAATCATCCATTATTTACATCACGCATAATATGTTCAACTGAATTAAATGCTTCTAATACATTTGGGTTATAGTGCATAGCTAAAGTTACACCTGTAACTATTTGTATAACTAAACAAAAGGCTAATAAAGAACCAAAATTTCATAAATAACTCAAATTAGATGGTTGTGGTGAATCTATAACATAAGAATTAACCATTTTTAACAAAGGATGACTTTTTAAAATACGCATTTTTTATTATTTATTATATTTTTATAATTATTTGGTATAATACAATATTATATTTATAATATCTTAATTATTTAATTCTAGTAATTAGTATAATATAAAGATACATAACATTAAAAATAATTTACTTTACAAAAATATACAATTTTAATAAATGTATATTATATATTATTATTAATAATAATAATAAATACTAGTAGCCTTTAATTATACTTTATTAATTTAGACTTTATTTTATTTAAAATAATCTTATTTAAAAAATTTTTTTATATTAAATATTAATTATATTATTATTTTTATTATCAATGTAAAATAATATAGAAAAATATCTAATATATTTATATTCACTATTTATCTAATTATAATTATATATATTTTATATAATTATAATTTACTTATAAAAAGACGTGTTATAAATAATTGTAATCTACTAGGTAATATATACTTTGAAAAAATATATATCATTAATACTAGCAATATAAAAGCAAATATTACTTCATTTACAAAAAAAAAAGGAACCAATTGTGGCATTATATTTTCTACTATTCAATATATCTTGATACTAACAATATACTGTTTCTGCATCATTATTTAATTAAAAATATAGGTTTTAAAAGTAAAATTTAAGGCTTTTAGTTATACTTAAGCTTAAATATGAAATATAAATAATATATTATTATATATATATAATATATTATTGTTCAGATAATCAAGATAAGAATTTTTCAATAGATACTGATTCTATTACAATAGGCATAGAACTGTGCAATACACCACAAATTTCAGAACATTGTCCATAAAATACACCTTCTCTATTTATAAGAACAGACATTTGATTCAAACGCCCTGGATAAGCGTCAGATTTAATACCTAATGCAGGACAAGCAAAACTATGTATTACATCTGCAGCAGTAACAATAAATCTAACATGTGTTAATTCAGGAAGAATAACTCTATTATCTACCTCTAGCATTCTTAAAGCTCCATCATCTAAATCAGATTCTGGTATTAAATATGAATCAAATTCAATGAATTCATCATCATTATTTAAGAAATCTGGATATTGATAACTTCAATATCATTGATGTCCTTCAGCTAATACAGACATAGCTGGATCACTTACCTCATCCATTAAATATAATAATTTAAAAGATGGAAAAGCAATAAGTATTAAAATTAAAGCTGGTGTAATAGTTCAAATTAATTCAATTAAAGTACCATGATTTAAATATTTATGTGATATAGGTGATTTTACATTCATGAAATTTATAATTATTGAAATAATTATTCAACCTACACCAAATAATATTATTAATAAATAAAACATTATATTATCATGTAATTCTTCTAATCCTTCCATTTGTGGTGATGCACTATCTTGAAAATATAAACCTCAAGGTTTTGGTGCATCACAATATTCATAAATATATGTCATTAATAAAATAAGCATTAAGCAAGTATAGTTAAGTGTTGATTATATTTTTAAAATAATTATTTAAGGGTCGGGTCATATTACCTCATTTTAAAGTAAAGTTTAACACGATGTTTATGTTTAATAAAGTTTAAATAAAACATATATTAAACATATTTTATTTTAACAATTTGTAAATAAACATTTACATATTATTAAAAATAGACACTAATGGACAGTATTTTTAGATCGAAACTTATATACTAAATAATATAGTATTTATTTTATATATACCTATATACAGCTAAATTATAGCACCTATTGTAACATATTTTATTTAACTTTTTTTATTATTTAAAGGTTGAATATAAGTTCAAATATCTTTTATTTTATTATCATAATTATATATATTATTTATATCTGTATTTTGTCTTGAACTAATTTTTAAAGCACCTTTACCTAATTCAAAAACAAAACCAATAGTAAGAATTATTAATAAAATAATAACAATAATTAAACCATAAATAGAATTAATATAAGCACTCACAATATAAGGATAAATCAATAAAATTTCTAAATCAAAAAGTAAAAATAATATTCCATATATGAAGAAAGAAATATGAAATTGAGTTCTATTTTGATGAAGAAATGAATAGAAACCACATTCAAAAGGTGATGATTTTTCATGATAGGGATTATGAGGAGCAAATATTAAGTTAAGAGCTAATAAAATAAAAGCTAATAAAGGAATAAGAATAAAAAAAAAGGTTGTACTAGTCATTTAAGGATTAAACAATATTAATGCTAATATATTAGCCATACTTAATCATTCTTGAGGGATGAATATAAATAATAATATTATTAAAGTTAAAATTGATATAGTTATAGTTAAAGAACTTGATAATATAATATGTTCAATTTTATATATTACTTGTTTAATATGTGTAGTTTTATAAAAAATATTACCAAAATATCTACAATACATCAACATTATATTCATTTTGTAATCAGATTTGTCAAAAAATACTTGTTTTATAATAGCTAAATAATAAACAGCACTAATAACACTAGTTAATATAGCTATTAAAACTAAAAAAATATAACCATTATCTAAAGCGGCAGATAAAACCATTTGTTTAGCAAAAAATCCTATAAGAGGTGGTATACCAACAAAAGAAAATATAGTTATAGTTAAACTTAAAGCTAAAATAGGATTTACAAAAAAATAACCTTTTAATTGACTAATTAATTGTATAGGTGATAGATTTTTGTCTAACAATTTATTAAATTCTTTATCATCTTTATTATCATTAACATAATAAAATAAAGAAAATCCTATAGTAACTAGTATAATAAATGCATTTAAATTAGAAATAGAATATTGCATTAAATAAAAAATAAATGCTTGTATAGATTCTATACTATTAATACTTAAAGCTAATAATATAAAACCTACATGTGATATTGTACTATATGCAAATAATCTTTTTATTCTAAATTGAGTTAATCCAACTATTGTACCTATTATTAAAGATAATAAAGAACTTAATAATAAACCAGAAGTTCAACTAAACTGAAATGCAAATAATGAATTGCTAGTATAATGTACTAATTCTAATAAAAATATAAATATGGATATTTTAGCTATTATTGCTACAAATGTTGTCACTATTGTAGGTATTGCATCATAAACATAAGGAGATCAAAAATGAAAAGGTGCAGCAGCAACTTTAAATAAAAATCCTATAGACATTATAAGCATAGAAAAATTTATATAATAAGGTTTATATCAATATAAAATATTGTTAGTATTATCGTTAAACATATCAGATAAACTAGTAATTACATATAAACCATCAAGATTAGTAGTACCCGAATTTGCATACAATAAACATGTACCTAAAAGTATAAAACAAGAAGATAAACTACCTAATAAAAAATAAGTAAGACCACCTGATGTAGCTAACTCTGAATTTCTATATAATGTAGATAGTAGATATAAACCATAACTTTGTAATTCTATAGATAGAAAAATAGAAACTAAATCACTAGTAGATATTAAAAATGTAGCACCTATTGTAATAAACAATAATATTAATGAATATTCTATAATTGTAAATTGTTCTCCCATTTTATTTTGGACCATACATTTATAAAAAACAAATTTATAAAATAATAGTCTATGTATTGAAGAATGTTCAGGTATTAATAATTTTCTTGGATAAAAACTAGTTAGTTGTAAAATGGCCGCACTCATCAAAAATATAAATATATGAAATATTTGTGTATTAGATGTTATATGGAATAAGCCTCCATATAAACCTATTCCCTTGTCTATATATTTAATATATAAACTTACTAACCCTAGTAAAGAAGAATAAAGTAAAATTATGATGGCTATCCTAGAATAAAGTATTGATTTATCCCGTCTTAAAGTGACTGCATTAGATAATAATAATAATAACATAGAAAGTATTAACATGAACCAGGAGAGAAAATCGAATTCTCATTATTAATGCATGAAATTAAAGTTTTAACCTATTAAACTATCCTGGCTAGATTAATAAACGTAATTTTAATTTTTATTATACTAACTTATAAGGTGGATACCCTGACTTGAACAGGGAGCATATTGTGCCACATACAATTGTTCTACCCATTGAACTATATCCATCTTAATTATAAATTAAGTTTATTGTATAAATTATATACTTTTATAACTAATTAAATTCATGTTATGTTGGAGTGATTCGAACACTCAATAATAAATACCAAAAATTTAGGACTTACCTGTTAGTCTACAACATATTTAACATTAATATTATTTAATCTAAATATATAGATGACAAGACTCGAACTTGTAAGGTTAAAAACCATTCCATCCTAAGTGGAACCTGGTTACCAAATTTCAGCACACCCATTATAGTTCATATTATAATATTATAAATTAATATATGTATATACCCTTGTTATTAATATATATATATATATATATATTAATATTATCTACATAAAATGCTCGAGATAAGATTTGAACTTATAGCCTAAACATCTTCAGAGTTCCGCTCTACCAGGTTGAGCTTCTCGAGCTTATATATATTTATATAATATAATATTACTTATATAACATATGTTAAAAGTAACAATTTATATAAGCAAAATTAATACTAATAATAATGGAGAAATCAGGACTCGATCCTAAATTAACGATATGCAAAATCGCAGTTTTACCAATTAAACTATATCCCCTTTTAAGTATTAAAACTTATATATGTATATCATAAATATACCTAATTAAGTAAAATAAATTTATTAAAATATAGATTATTTGTATGAAGCTAAATATATAAATTAAATAATTAAATTATCCGAAAAACGACTTGAACGTTTACGATGTTATATCAATAAATCTTAAGATTATCCTGTCTACCAATTCCAGCACTCGGATTATATATATATTATATATATATGTATATATTTTATACATATATATATATATTTACTTAATTAATTAATATAAGGCCAGAATGATTTGAACACTCATCTGAGCTATCATGAGCAGCTTGCTTTACCAATTAAGCTATAGCCTTAAAAAGTGCGGACAAAGGATTTGCACCCTTATCAACTGGGCATGAGCCAATTATGTTTCTATTACACCAATCCGCATTATATAT
>WNFW01001485.1_pt1 | contig 29649 bp, 21 predicted proteins | sample 5400131 | NCBI WGS metagenome assembly WNFW01 (sample SAMN13153362, study PRJNA577476) | soil metagenome | isolation source: 20 cm soil or saprolite under grassland replicate 1 | place: USA:California | collected 2016-06-15 | reverse complement strand
ACGGGCTTCTTCATCAATATGTGTGACGACATAAAGGGCAAAGTAGAGTATGCGCTCCAGATTACGTGGAGAGAGATCCAGTAAGAGACCAATACGGCTCGGCGTCCCCTTGAAGTACCAGATATGGCTTACGGGAGAGGCGAGTTCGATATGTCCCATTCGCTCACGGCGTACTTTTGAGCGAGCAACTTCGACACCGCATTTGTCGCACACAATACCTTTAAAGCGCACACGCTTATACTTTCCGCAATAGCATTCCCAGTCCTTAGTTGGGCCGAAGATACGCTCACAGAATAAGCCATCCTTCTCCGGCTTGAGTGTGCGGTAGTTGATTGTTTCCGGCTTCGTTACCTCACCGTAACTCCAACCACGAATCTGCTCAGGGCTAGCAAGGCTGATACGTATTGCATTAAAATCGTTTACTTCGAGCATGATGCCTCCTGGTGTTTCCTTTCTTAGACATCACTGCACCGACACTATCGTGTCTACACTTCGTGTCAGCAGTGATGAAAGGAATTACTGATCCCCTTCGAAACCGGATATATTAATGCCCAGCTCTGGCATTACGTCATTCGAGGTGTCTTCGACAAACTGAATCTTCTGTTCATCTTCGTTGAGAACCTCTACATTAATACCGAGGCTTTGTAATTCTTTGACTAGAACCTTGAATGATTCAGGCACTCCTGGTTCCATAATATTTTCGCCTTTGACGATAGCTTCGTAGGTCTTCACACGTCCCACGACATCGTCAGATTTAACAGTCAGGATTTCCTGCAGGATGTTCGCTGCACCATAGGCTTCGAGCGCCCATACTTCCATTTCACCGAAACGCTGCCCACCAAATTGTGCTTTACCACCAAGCGGCTGCTGTGTTATCAAGCTGTATGGACCTGTAGAACGAGCATGCACTTTGTCTTCCACAAGGTGCGCCAACTTCAACATATAGGTATAGCCAACAGTAATTGGATGATCAAATGGCTCACCTGTTCGTCCATCAAAGAGTTGTATCTTACCAGTTTCAGGCAGATTGGCACGACGCAAGTATTCTTCGATATCTTCTTCTGTAGCTCCATCAAAGACTGGTGTAGCAATCTTAATACCCAGAGCATCTGCAGCCCATCCTAGATGGGTTTCCATTATCTGCCCGATATTCATTCGGTGCGGCACACCCAATGGATTCAGAATAATATCCACTGGCGTCCCATCTGGCAAGAATGGCATATCCTCAATCGGCAATACTCGCGATATGACACCTTTGTTGCCATGACGTCCAGCCATTTTGTCGCCAGCTCCGATTTTTCGCTTCTGGGCAATACTGACTCGCACTAATTGATTCACGCCCGGTGGCAATTCATCGTTCTGTTCTCGCGAGAATACCTTCACTTCAACAACTTTGCCGCGTTCACCATGGGGTACGCGCAGTGAAGTATCTTTAACTTCACGGGCTTTTTCACCAAAGATAGCTCGCAGGAGTTTTTCTTCAGCAGTGAGTTCAGTCTCGCCTTTAGGTGTGATCTTACCAACAAGGATATCTTGCGGCCCCACTTCAGCGCCTACATAGATGATGCCGCGCTCGTCAAGGTTGCGCAGTCCTTCTTCACCTACATTCGGAATATCCCGTGTAATCTCCTCAGGACCAAGCTTCGTATCCCGCGCGTCGATCTCGTATTTTTCAATATGAATCGAGGTAAACAGATCTTCACGCACGATACGTTCGCTAATAAGAATGGCATCTTCGTAGTTGCCACCTTCCCAACTCATAAAAGCAACGAGTATGTTTTGTCCAAGCGCCAGTTCTCCATCTTCTGTTGAAGAACCATCGGCAATTACCTGTCCAGCGGTGACATAGTCGCCCTTGCGAACAATTGGCCTCTGGTTGATACAGGTTCCAGCATTGGAACGCACGAACTTGCGTAGATGGAATACATGTACTTCACCCTGGTCATCTACAATCTGAATCTCACGTGATGATGAAGCAACAACCTCGCCACTTACTGTGCTCACTGCCACCTGCCCGGAGTCAATGGCTACCTGGCGCTCAATGCCCGTGCCACACATTGGCGATTGCGGGCGTAGGAGCGGCACTGCCTGGCGCTGCATATTTGCACCCATCAAAGCCCGGTTTACGTCATCATGCTCTAGAAATGGGATGAGTGCAGTTGCGACGCTAACAGTCTGTTTTGGTGATACGTCCATGTAGTCCATAGTATCAGCGGTCTCCATGACAAACTCACCTTGATAACGCGCAAGAACTCGATCCTCAATAAATTCACCTTTAGAGTCCAGCTTCGCATTTGCCTGTGCAATCCAGAAGTTTTCTTCATCGTCGGCAGTGCGGTATTCTACTTGTTCGGTAACAAAAGGCTTGATTCTCACCTCTGTATCACCTAAGGCCTTCGACAAACTCTCAAACAGCGCTTCGTCAACCCTCACACGCGTTCGTGCCTTAACAAGTACCTCGCCATCGGCAGATTTCACATCTTCAAATTCACGACCAACAACCCCTCGGAATTCGCGACCTATCAAAATCGGATTATTGGCTCGCAGACGTTTAATGACCTTGCGATAGGGAGTTTCGATAAAACCATAAGGATTGATCTGACCGTACGTTGCCAGATTACCAATCAGACCAATGTTTGGACCTTCTGGTGTTTCAATTGGGCAGATGCGGCCATAATGCGATCGGTGCACGTCACGCACATCGAAACCTGCTCGTTCGCGTGACAATCCTCCAGGTCCTAATGCCGACAGGCGCCGCTTATGGCCGATTTCAGCAAGAGCATTGGTCTGATCCATGAATTGCGAAAGCTGGCTACCACCAAAGAATTCTTTCATAGCAGCTACAACTGGCCGTATGTTGATAAGCGCATTCGGTGTAGCCTGTCCTGGCTCCTGAATGCTCATGCGCTCTTTGACCACGCGCTCCATTCGTAACAAACCAACGCGAAACTGTGTCTGAATCAGTTCGCCAACACAACGTACACGACGATTTCCCAGATGGTCGATATCATCTTTGCGCCCATGGCCATTATTTAATTCAATCAAGCGCCGAACTATATGAACCAGGTCATCCTGAGTTAGGATACGTTGGCTCTGCGGTATAGAGAGATCTAGCTTCCTGTTAAGTTTGTAGCGCCCAACGCTACCGAGATCATAACGTCGTGGATTGAAGAACATGTTTTTGACGAGCGATCGAGCATTATCTAAGGTAGCTGGATCTCCCGGACGCATCTTCTTGTAGAGTTCGAGCAAAGCCTCGTCCTCTTTCTTAACAGGATCGCGATCCAATGTAGCCTGTATGTAACGTATGTTGACATCGTTATCTACACCACTGAAGGCATCGAGAATACCCTGATCAGTAGAGAGATCAAGCTCCTCACCGTGCCATTGTTCTTTCGCCAGGCTTGCGATGGCGCGCAGCAAAGTTGTGACAGGCAACTTACGTTTACGGTCAATCTTCACTGTTAGCAAGTTCTTGTTGCTTGTTTCAAACTCTAACCAGGCACCTCGTCCAGGGATAAGTTTGGCTGCATAAAGCCTACGTCCGGTAGTAGCATCCTCATCAGCAGTATAGTAAACACCTGGTGACCGCACGAGTTGACTTACAACAACACGCTCAGCACCATTGATTATGAAAGTTCCTTCTTGAGTCATAAGCGGGAAATCACCCATGAAGATATCCTTCTCAATGATTTCGCCTGTCTCTTTGTTAGTCAAGCGAGCCTTGACTGTCAAGGGCGCTGAATATGTGGTATCGCGATCTCGACATTCGTCTTCAGAGTATTTCGGCTTCCCAAACGGCTCGGGTGGAACAATAAATTCAAGCTTTAGATTTTTACCGGTAAAATCTTCGATTGGAGAGATTTCGTCAAAAAGTTCGCGTAGACCTTCTTTCTTAAACCATTCAAAAGAATCAAGTTGGATCTGAATCAGGCCTGGCATTGGACGAATATCCGGAATACGCGCAAACGATACGCGCTCAGGAAGTGCCACGGCCCTACTGCTTACTGACATAGGTAGTGTTCTCCTCTCACTATAGGGACTATCCCTTGCGGTACTACCTTTAAACTCCGACCTATAGAGTAGATACTTCTCAAAACATTGCTTGAGTTGTAAAACCAGGAGTAAAACTCCGTTGGCAAGATGTTTTTCAAAGATCTCCAGCGTCGTTGCGGTGGTGGATAGCAAGGTCGCCCTCCCACCGGAGTACCCAGGAGGATACGATAGAGGCGATGTATCTTAAGACACTCGCTCACATGGTAACAAAGGGAACTCTTGCAGTTCCCTTTGCACCTCCTAAAAAAATGAAAATGTAAACTGAAGAAATATAGAATAATAAGCGCCCATGCTGCTACGTTAAAAAAGATTTTATGACAAGAAAAGTAACCGCCCAGTGCTTCCACAAGCGGTTACTCCTACGTCCCTACAAGTACTCGTTATTTTCAGATCATCCACGTACACATCCCCACATAATTAGACAAAAGCATTTTTCATACGTATATTAACAAAACGCTCTACAGCTTTCCCATATTGTGGTACTAATGTCACCCTACGAAGTCTTTTACACTGATAATCTGTACACGTACCATAGCCTTCCGTCGCCAAAGAAAGCTAAACTTGTTGTAGGTTTACGTGGCATTCTTAACACATGCAGTGTCCTTTAATAGGCAGTGGGGAATGATGTATCGTTAAGTGTTTTTGTTTACCTTTGGTTCTTTATCAGGTCTTGAGCTATGTGCCATATCACATACATTGCTATAGACAATCCGACACCATGCAGTATACTACTAACAAAACGATTTGTCAATAGTTCTTTTAGCTTTTTTTCTTAATCCGCAACATTTATTATATAAGCATCGTAAAGTAGTCAGCCTCTCTCTGCACAGTTTCTATCTCTGTAGCTGAATCTGAATTCCAGGCACATCCAGCATCAAAGCAGCACTTGTACAGGAGAGAGAATAGATGGTGTTGATCCTTCAAATCTAGTAGATTGAGATCGAACACGGATTCCTGTTGATGAGGTTGTGTTATGGACAGAACCAGGTCGTCCAGTAGCATTGTAGTGTGTCGATCTATTTGATAGGTTTGTGGCGCACCTATCTTACGGCAGTAAGAGAAGCACCCCATCCAGCCAATAAAGATGAATGATGTGGCAACTAGAGTCACCACAAGCCCTGCCAGACTCAATAAAATTGCAACCGCCGTACATATTACAACGAGTATTGGATGGGGTAGATGTATAGTCCAGCCTATAAGTATCTCAGGAATCAGCCCAACCAATGCGGCTATAAAACATGAGAGAGTAGTTCCGATAGCCCAATAAATACCCGAGAGATTTTTAGAAGAGAGATCACGAACAATAAGAGTAGAGCCACCCCTTTGAATGAACATGCCCTGATAAAATCCAGCCCTTACTGCATAGTAAAAACGTACGACCATGATACTCGCACCTATCAATATGAGGCTGACATAACACCAGGTCGCAAGGAGAGCATCTTGCCACTTCAAGTACGGTGTAAATCTGTGTGTGTAAGAGGACCACAATCTAACCGAAAGAACTGCACATGCAATAGCTATCGTCAAAGATGCCACAACAAGTATCCAGACTAACAAGCGCGTGCGTTTATAAGAGGTGTGGCTAAGGTAAAAAACATTGTCGTTTGTAGGCGTATCTACCATATATCCTCTTAATGAGAGCAATAGCATCAAATTGGGTAGCTGAATCATCATTTCGTCGGATATCTCTCAATACCCATTATCTTTGCTTCAAGGTTTCCCAATACTTTAGGGTGGGCTTCTCTTAAGACGAATAAAACATTTGCCTAGTTACATAAAGTGCTGAATAGAACAAACCTACAACATATCAACTTTGGCGCAATTCACCTCTAATGTCTTCAAAAAGAATCGTTTGCAAATAACGTTCTGAAGCGCTTGGAAAAATGCTAACGATTATTTTCCCCTGATTCTCAATTTTACGCGCCTCTTGTAGAGCTGCCCATGCGACAGCCCCACTACTGATTCCGACTGAGAGTCCTTCTTTATGCATAATCTGAATAGCTGTTGCCACAGCATCCTGATCAGAAACGGGAATAATGCGATCTATGAGGTCAACACGCAATGTATCGGGTTGAAAGCCTGCACCAAGCCCCTCTATTCTATGCGGGCCGGGTCGTCCACCTGAAAGGACAGCACAGGTAGCTGGTTCTACCGCAACAATTTCGACTTCGGGCTTACGTGAGCGAAGTCCTTCTGCGACTCCTGTGAGAGTTCCTCCAGTACCGACTCCAATCACAACTATATCTACTGCCCCAGCAGTATCCTCCCAAATTTCGACGGCCGTTCCTTCACGGTGAGCACGCGGGTTCGCTTGATTATAGAATTGTTGTGGGAACCAGGCGTTAGGAAGTGTGGTACGTAGTTCGATTACCTTGTTAATGGCTCCTCGCATACCTTGGTTGCCAGGTGTGAGCAGGATTTTTGCGCCAAAACGTTGCAGGAGCAAACGCCGCTCTATTGTAATCGTATCAGGCATTGCTAGAATACACATATAACCTCGAGCAGCGCTGATCCATGCAAGGGAAATGCCCATGTTACCGCTGGTTGGTTCTGTAATAATACTGCCAGGACGCAACAAACCTTGCGCTTCGGCTTCGCAAATCATCTGGAAAGCAACACGATCCTTAAGGCTACCGCCTGGATTGAACATTTCGAGTTTAGAAAGTAGGGTGTTTTGATGTGTGAGAGGTATATCAGATGCAATGCGCTTCAATTCGATTAAGGGCGTCTGGCCGATAAGTTCAGTGACATCTTTTGCCCAACGTGTCATGGCCAGACCACCCCAACCTTCGGTTAGATATAGTACATTGTTTCAGTAGTGCCAGCTAGATGTTTCTGAGCCAGTTCTTCTACGGTAGTGGAAACAAGTATACGTTGCGTCAACTCGTCGATTTGACGCCAGACATCTCTCAATGCACAACCAGGAGAAAGCTTACAAAAGCCCGGATTGGGTAAACATTCCATTGGTGGTACATATCCTTCAAGAGCTTGCATCACCTGAGCCATAGTAATCTGCGCTGGTGGCTTGGCCAACATATGACCACCCTTTGGGCCACGAACACTTTTAATCAATCCCTCTTTGCGTAAAGCCATCAAAATCTGATCGAGGTATTGTTCTGGTATGTATTGCCTGCTGGCAATATCTGCACTCTCAATAGGTCCCTGCCCATAATATGCTGCTAAATCAAGTATGGCTCGCAAACCATAATCGCCTTTCATTGTCAATTTCATAGCCAAGCGCCTTTCCAGCAGGCTAAAGCAAAATGAGTCGAAGACTTTCCCCGATTTTTAACGTTCACACCCAGCCAAAACAATGCATCCTCACTCATCTTAGTGTACAGGTACAAGAGCCAATCGATTGCTCGTAGCATATATCAGGAGCTATACGCTGTCAATGGGACCAATTTCGTGTGGCAGTTAGCATCTCAATACGAATATTCGTAAAATGCTCACGTAAAGCAGCTAATTCCACTCGTTGACCTTTCACCCGAATCCAGAGGCGCTTCTGTGGAAAATAGAATGTGATACATAAACTCAAAATAAGTAGAATGGCTGTGGGCCAGACCAGCATAGAGCCTGCATCTTTTGTGACTAGTAAAACAGTTGCCTCGCTCGCACTATTGAGCTTGATGCTCCACTTCTTATCAAAGCTCTGGCCCGATTGTCCCTGTTGCAATCTTACAACAGCTTTGTCTTGGGTTGGTGGAATATTGGGAGCGCCGACGGTAATCAGTATAGACGGATGTTGCGTCTGTGGTAGTTGTACTGATGGTCGATGGATAAAAAACACGCCAAGGGTCAGATTCGATCCCGCAATTGGAATACCTTTAGCAAACTCAACTGCCAGGTTTGACGATATATTCTCGCTCTGATCCAGGACAATGGATTCATCACAGACGATGCAACCCTGTCCGTCGGAAATAGTAATATTGACCGAGGGGACGAGGGATGATTGGTGAAAGACAATTCCCCTATACGATAGAGGGTCATTTACACGTACATGATTGCTGTGCGCGACAAGCTCCCCATCCTGATAAACACTCAGATCTGTCACATAATCGGTCGGTAAACCTGTCTTGGAATCAAACGTAGCAGTAAAGCTATTGGCACGGAAGCTAATATTGTGCAGAGTTCCACGTGGAAACACAACTGCACTTTGGCCACTGGGGAGCGCCTGATCAAAGGTAAACCCAGCCAGGTTATCGCTTAGACCGACTAGAGGCGCTGGCAGTATACGTCTGGCCTGGCTATTTGGCGCAAACCCATGCCATTGTGATAGAACTCCTGCCATTAGAAGTGTCACCAGAGCTGCGTGAAAAACAAAGGTTGATAGTGTTGCCCAGGAATTTTTATTCGCATAGAGGTATGTGACGTCTTCATCTTGAAGACTGCGAACTCGATAACCTCTCTTACGAAAGTGGGCTTGTGTCCATTGAACAGCTTGAGATGCATCGGGATGAGTGAATTCAACCCGCTCCAGAGCGTTTTGATAGAAGTTGTCGTTACGTCTGATGAGTGGATGTTTAAAATTATGCCAGATGCCTGGGGCACGATTCAAAGTACATACAACGATGCTGAGCGAGAGTACTGTAAGCAACAATATGAAATACCAACTGGAAAAGATCGTGTAGAATCGCAACCAATCAAAGATCGGCGTTAGCGAACCATAGCGAGGTAATGCATTCTGTTGTACCCAGGCCGCATACGCTACGGGGTCATTCAGTACTTCGCCGGGTGCTTGCACAAAATAGATACCGATAAAGCAGGTAATTGCGATTGAAGTAATCAGCAATATAGCTGTCCGCACTGAGCTTAGCCAGCCCCAAATGCCATCGATTGGATGCCTTACGATATAAGGCAAACGTTGCTTAAACGTTCGTTGAAACGATAGCTTATCAAGGTGGGTTTGACGTTTATTTTTTGCATATGTTTTAGATGGGCGCAAATGCTCCTCTGCTCGTTGCAGCTTTGCCGCCTTCTTTGTTGGAATCGCCATACTGGTTTATCGTCTATCTTTCCAAGTTGAAAGTTTTAACAATAAAGGGCGAAGTATTCACCCTTCTATATGATAGAGCATCGGCGCTTTTGTGACAAGCGGATTCGCTGCTAAACGCCGATCTCCTCTTCTAAAATTTCTCTATATTTTACGTTCAGTTTAATACTTGCTTACATGCTGATAAGATAATAATAAGCGCATCCTTGAATGGAATTGACTACATTGCTCAGCTACCTGAAAGTCATCTTGCTTAGGAGTAATTTCCAGTGCTTCCCTGACTTACTTACCGTTTTATTGACCCGCTTTGCTAGAAATGCTACACTTCATCAATCATACAAATGCAAGATGACACAACACCCCGAGGAGGGTTTTTATCTATGTGGACTTCTACTGTGGAGCTTAGCCCAAAACGAGTTTTTTTCACTCAGCTATTAGGACGGATCTGGCGCGGAGCATATTATTCTTCTTTCGCGCCTTTACAAGTTCAGAATCTGCCTCGACAGTCCTTACCCTCGGCAAATTGGGTGCGCGTTCGCAATCATTTGGCAGGCATCTGTGGGACTGACCTGCACATGATCTATATTGACGGGGACTTCCGTATAGCACCGGCTGCTCTTCCGGGACATAGACTTTCGTACCCTGGTCACGAGGTCGTGGGTGAGGTCATCGAAGTAGGAGACGAAGTGCGGCATCTCCAGGTTGGCGATCGTGTTACATTACAAAGTGGTCCCAATTGTATCACTTCTGGAGCACAGTCCATCTGTCGATCATGTGCTGCTGGTAATTACAGTTTATGTGAGCACGCGAACTTGCTTTCGGGTCCTGAGCCAATTGGCGGTGGCTGGAGTGAGGAGATGCTTGTTCATGAACAACAACTTTTCCGAATCTCTCCTGGAATGAATGACGAACAGGCTGTACTCTTGGAACCTTCCGCTGTAGCAGTTCATGCTGTTTTGCGCCGTCTTCCACAGCCTGATGATCATGTACTTATTATAGGTGCAGGCACAATAGGTCTACTCACTTTACAAGTTATTCATGCGCTTGTTCCTAGCGCTACAGTGAGCGTAATGGCTCGCTACCCATTCCAGATTGAGCAGGCTACTCGCATGGGAGCAACACATATCCTCTATCGTCAGGACAGCTACCAGGAAGTCGAGCGAACAACTGGTGCGAAACTCTTTACTGGCAGGTTGAATAACAAAATGTTGCTCGGTGGTTATGAAGTGATCTATGACACCATTGGAAGCAAGCAGACGATCCATGACTCATTACGCTGGGCCCGCGCTGGAGGTACAGTTGTATTAGTTGGCCTGAACCTGCATACTATGCGACTCGACCTCACCCCAATCTGGTATCAGGAAATTGATCTCATCGGAACCCTGGCTCATGGTATGGAAACCTGGCCAATTGGCACATATGATCAATGTTCTACTTTCTCTATCGCTGCTGAAATGATTGAAAACGAACTCATCCATCCCGAAAAGCTCATTACTCACCGTTTCCCACTCACCAATTACCGCGCCGCGTTTTCTACTGCCACCGCTAAATCACGTAGCCGAGCTATCAAAGTCGTATTTGATTACGCGCTGCTACCCGCATCTGTAGTACCAAATGTTCGCGCGTCGGCTCGTCAAAGACACCCTGTTACCACTGCTGCCGTATGGCCGCAAGAGCAACTGATCAAACATGAAGAAACAAATCTTGCTACCCCACCTGATGAGTATCCCGTTCAGCCTGCATCCCCATCTGCTCCAGAACCTGTTGAGATACCCGTCTCTATACCACAAAGTTCGATTGTGGAAATCGAAGAGACGCATCAATTCTTGATCGAGGAACAACCTGAGCAGATCCCCTCATTCTCAAGCGAAGAACAACCTGAACAGATTCCCTCAACGCCAACCGAAGAACAACCTGAACAGATTCCCTCAATACCAACATCAACCGAAGAACAACCTGAACAGATTCTCGCATTCTCATCTGAGGAGCAATCTAGATTCGAAGATCAAAGAATGACAAATACACCTGTCATTTCAAAGCGAAAGCGTTCTCGACAGTCTACTAAATCACAGAAGAATACCGAGGACATGCAAGCATTGGCCAGCGAGGCCATTGATAATACAGCAGCAACGGATGAGGCTCCCGATACGTTAGAAGAGTAAAAATATATATATACTTATCCGTTATTCTTCAAAAACACATAGCTTAATGGTATTACTTAAAACCGCATCATCAACGCATATTTCGGCTCTCTATGCTATGCCTTATGAATAAGCTAAAAAAGAAACCATGAGGAGTACAAATGACCAGTCAAAATCAGCAGCTACAAGGGCCCTCTCCAGTTGATCGTCCTACAAAGCACTCCGGCACAAATAATTCCTCGTGGACAATCACTCAACCAATACGCACCAACTCGCTTCCTCCGCAACAATCATCTTTACTTGAACAAAAAGATCCTGTATGGGTCACACCAACACGCCCAATGCCCGCTTCACATTACCAACGAGTTGTCCCCGCCGCTCCTTTAACTGCTGCTTCTCCATTACCAACCCATGATTTTTCGCATCCACTTCCTGTAAACTCTCCTGTGCAAACGTTCCCACTAAAGCACCACCGCCTGCGTACTGTTTTCATTTTATTCATGTTGATGCTGGCTCTACTAGTTGCGCTGAGTGCTGTTCTTGGCCCTAATTTATTTGCAAAAGTACCTGGCACAACATCAAATTCTTTATCTCCACTCGGAGCATCAGGACCATTCGTAAAAGCGCCACTCAATGCTGATCAGATGAATGCCATCATGCATCTTACAGGCTACATGAAGTACAAACAACTGGCCAGCATCTTTGTATCACATATGACACTCGACGAAGAACTTGGCCAACTCATCATGGTTGAATATGCTGACACCAGATATTCATCTGATCTCGATACCATGATCAACAAACTGCATGCTGGCGGTGTCATCATGTATGAATTCCAGATGAATACCTTTGATCAAACCAAACAAGACATTGCAGAGATGCAACAACGATCCAATATTCCTCTCCTTATTTCAACCGATGAAGAGGGAGGCCAATATGTCCATCGCTTATCCCACATCTACGGCTACCGCATGTCAGCTACAGGCATTTACAACACCGCTAACCCACAGGTAGCAACACAACAAGGGCATAAAGCGGCCCATGATTTATTAGCACTCGGTATCAATGAAAATCTTGCTCCCGATGTCGATGTCAATCTTGTAAATGGCTATGACATGGTAACACGCACCTTTGGCAACACCCCTCAGTCGGTGATCAGCTATGCTGGAGCGTATATGAAAGCATTACAGGGAGATGGTGTTGTTGCTTGCATTAAACATTATCCTGGTCTAGGGGATGCAACACCCGATGCGCATACTACTCTTCCCATCGTAAATCGCACGAGAGATCAAATCTATTCGGTTGAACTTGCGCCTTTTAAAGCCTTCATCCAGTCACCCGACAAATTACTCAATCCAGGTATGATCATGCCAACTGATGTGTTAATGCCAGCCATCGACCCCGTCTACCCGGCAGAACTGTCGCATATCTTCATGACCGATATCCTGCGCAAACAATTTGGTTACGATGGAGTTGTCTTAACCGACGCGCTCTATATGCAAGGGATTACACAAAAGTGGAATATGTACCAGGCAGCAGTAATGGCCTTGAACGCTGGCAACGATATGCTTCTCGGCCCTACAGGGGCCGATCAGATGCTTGCGACAATCGATGCAATGAAGGCAGCTTTGCAGAATGGCACGCTCTCGAAGGCACGAGTTGACGAAGCTGCAACCCGTATTATTGCTTTAAAGATGCAAGACCACCTCATGCCCGCGCTACTACCGCAGGGGTAAATGCTTACGTGAACCGAGTGAACGTCTATTTCTCCGATCTTGGTCGCGCTCGAAATTGGAGGCGAATCCCTGTTCCTCTGAAACTGAATGCATGTCGTAATTGATTTTCGAGGTAGCGCTCATAAGTGAAATGCAACGCCTGGGGATCGTTCACGAAGAAGACAAACGTCGGTGGATTAACCCGCGTCTGTGTAGCGTAGTATATTTTCATAACTCTCCCCTTAAAAACAGTGGGGTTATGACGGCGAACTGCCTCCTGCACGACCTCGTTTAGTCGAGAAGTAGGAACGCGCAGATAACGCATTTCGGAGATGTTCAATACAGCATCGAGCAATGATTGTACATGGTAGCCCGTTTTCGCTGAAGTAAAAACACTAGGAGCATAAGGAATAAATTTCAGGCCTTCAGCTATGATCTTGCGATAGCGTTCCGCGCTTTCAATTTCATCATCGGGATCAGCATAAATTCCTTCACGTTCTTCACGTCGTTGTGCCTGAGCAAGGTCCCACTTATTGACGATTACCACGACGCCCTTTGCCTTCTCATGGATCTCGCCAGCAATATGAGTATCCTGTGCTGCCAGGCCTTCGCCTGCATCGATCACGAGTAAAGCCACATCGCAACGATCAATGGCACGGCTCGCACGTAATACACTATATTTCTCCACCCCAGGGCCGACACGTCCCCTGCGACGTATACCGGCAGTATCTATCAATACGAGTTTTTTGTCTTTATATTCAAACTCAATATCTATCGCATCGCGAGTGGTTCCTGGCACTTCGCTCACAATCGAACGTTGAAAACCAAGTATGGCATTGAGCAATGACGATTTGCCAACATTTGGACGACCAACAATTGCGATACGCGTGACGTCTTCTTCCTCTTCGCCCTCGGGGTTCTCTTGCTCTGGAGGAAGCGCATCTACAATCAGATCGACCATAAAGATAATTACATCAGCTTCTTCGATAGCTAATTCTGCCTGTGCTCGCACCCGCTTCATAATGTCACCTGGTTGCCCATCGAGTCCGACCTGTCCAACGGGAATATCTGAACCTAATTCAAGACCACCTGTATCAATAAGTGTAAATTCACGACCATTCCAATCAGTGTCTCCGTAGATGCGATCGCGGGTTGTGCCAGGCATATCTTCAACGATGGCAACTCGTTCGCCAATCATGCGATTAAAAAATGTGGATTTTCCGACATTCGGTCGGCCAACAATTGCAACTAGTGGCTTCATAAAGTGCCCCTCTACCCTTTCCCATAAATGGGGCACCCCTTAGGGTGCCTTGTATAGTTCTTGCGCGGGAGTATTATAGCATAAAAAGAGAAGTCGAGGTCATTACCAGAACAACTCTGTTACAGACCGTCCATCATGAATGCGACTAATCGCGCCAGCGAAGAGCTCTGCAACCGATAATACAGTCATATGCGGCAGACGCTTATGCTCCGAGAGAGGAATAGAATCGGTGATAACAATTTCTTTGATAGGCGCGTTTTTAAGTCGATCAATAGCTGGTCCTGAGAAGATACCATGAGTAGCACAACAAAAAATATCACACGCGCCATGCTCATGTACAACTCGCACAGCTTGTGTAAGTGAGCCTGCAGTATCGATTTCATCATCTACAATCAGAGCATTTTTCCCCTCAACAGAACCTATAATTCCCATCGCTTCAGCAACACTATTATTTCCATGCCGCCTCTTCTCGACAATGGCAAGAGGAGCGTTTAAACGGTCTGCTAGCTTTCGCGCCTTTTTTGCGAAACCTTCATCGGTTGATACCACCGTGTAATTAACATGCTTTTTCTCGACAAAATAACGCGCCTGTAGAATCTCCGCTGTCAGTTCATCGACAGGTATATTGAAAAACCCCTGGATCTGACCAGCATGCATATCCATAGTTAGTACTCTATGAGCACCGGCCACTGTAATGCAATCCGCGATCAAGCGAGCAGTGATGGGTACACGCGGTTGATCTTTTTTGTCTGTGCGACCATATGCATAGTATGGGATAACGGCTGTGATCCTGGCAGCAGAAGCACGTTTAAGCGCATCAATCATAATGAGCAATTCCATGATGGAGCGGTTGACCGGCATGCAGAACGGCTGAATAATAAATACATCGCGTCCTCGTACGTTATCATTGATCTTTACAAAAATATTTTCATTACTGAACTGAAAAACATCTGCGTCTCCCAATGGTATGTGCAGATGTTTACAGATTGAAGCCGCTAGCTGACGGTTTGCATTTCCTGTAAAGACACTCAGATCTTGCATTCGCTCCTCCGGTTTTTGAGTATATCACACGCAAAAGGGTTATGTAAACTCGCATGCTTGCTCGACGAAATCTGCCTTTTTTGATGTATCTTCTCACTCGTGTATGGTACAATAGCAACGCCATTTTAATTGTACGGTTATTAAAACCCTTTTGAGACCCATTTTCGCCTTTACTTTTTTCTTATGGAGAGTGATGATGTTGGAACAATCAGATTTATTAGCAGGACTTAACGAACCACAGCAACTCGCTGTTACTACCACCGATGGTCCTGTCCTTATTCTTGCAGGACCAGGCAGCGGCAAAACCCGCGTTATCACTCATCGCATTGCTTATCTCGTCCAATATAAACATGTTTCTCCCTGGCGTATTCTGGCTGTCACCTTCACGAATAAAGCCGCAAAAGAGATGCGCGCGCGTCTCGAAATACTGGTGGGTATCAACGAATCTAAAGAGATGACCCTTGGCACATTCCACGCTATATGCGCGCGTATACTGCGAATAGAAGCAGACTATCTCGCACCAATGGGACTCAATAAATCATTTGTCATCTTTGATACCGATGATCAATCTACTCTCGTGAAGCAAGCTATTAAGGCACTAGATCTCGACGAAAAGCAATACAGACCCATTACTATTCAGAGCATGATATCGCGTGCCAAAAACGATTTACAAAGTCCAGATCAAATGGCAGAGCTTGCTTCGAAATATCTTGAAGAGGTAGCCGCTCGCGTCTATAAACAATACCAGAAGCTGTTACGCGCCAATAATGGAGTTGATTTCGACGATTTATTGATGCTGACCGAACAGCTCTGGAGGCGAGAACCAGAAGTTCTGCGCAAGTATCAGGCACGCTGGCACTATATTCATGTCGATGAGTTCCAGGATTGTAACCTGCCTCAATATAAGCTGATACGGCTGCTTGGATTCGGCTCAGACGAGAGACACGAAGGATTGGGAAACGTGTGCGTAGTAGGAGACGACGATCAGATGATATATACCTGGCGAGGGGCAAGCGCTGAAAACGTACTGCGCTTTGAACGTGATTTCCCCCATGCAAAAATCATCATGCTCGAACAGAATTACCGTTCAACCCAGACAATCCTTGACGCAGCCCAGAATGTTGTACAGCGAAATCAGTTACGCAAAGACAAACGGCTATGGACCGCTCTGGGTACAGGTGAGAAAATCATCTTGCACGAGGCGTTTGACGAGGAAGAGGAAGGGCTCTTCACAGCTCGAGAGATCAAACGTTTACAGGCACGAGGCGATATCGATAAGTTGGGAGATGTCGCTATCATGTACCGCACTAATGCACAATCACGCGCACTGGAAGAGCAGTTCCTGCGTGCCAATATTCCTTATATAGTGATTGGCAGCCGCAAGTTCTACGAACGAAAAGAAATTAAAGATATGCTGGCTTATCTACGCTTGCTTGCAAACCCCAATGATGACCTCAGCATGCAGCGTATCATCAACGTGCCCAATCGCAAGATTGGTCCTAAAACGTTGGGTGAGTTACAATTGTGGGCCAGCGAAAAGCATATCTCTATTTATGAAGCTTTACAGCAGATTAACGAGCATCCTACGCTTGGCAAAGCGGCAAAACTTGCGTTGGCAGGCTTCGGTGAACTCCTTGTTGACTTTAACAATGCCCTTGAGGAACTCAATTTGCCAGAACTGCTTGATCGTATCGCTGAACGGAGTGGTTATGGTCCTGAGCTGCGAGAGTCTCCCGAAGGTGAAGAGCGTTGGAGCAACGTGCTGGAATTGCGACGTGTGGCTGAAGACTACTCTGCAATTGAAACACACACTGCATTAGAACTCTTCCTTGAGAATGTCGCGCTTGTAGGTGGTGCAGACACCACACAAACGGGAGAAAACGGTACAATTATTAAGGAAGATCATAACGACGCTGTTACCTTGATAACACTCCACGCCGCAAAGGGCCTGGAGTATCCGGTAGTATTTATTGTTGGTATGGACGAGGGTTCATTGCCTCATTCACGTTCGTTGGATAAACCAGAGCAATTGGAGGAAGAACGCCGGCTGGCATATGTTGGCTTTACCCGTGCAATGCGACGCCTCTACCTTATTCGCGCTTACCGACGTTCTTACTTTGGTGAGGGTCAGGTGACCGAACCATCGCGGTTTCTCGAAGATATTCCCCTGCATCTCGTCTCGAGTCAGGGCCTTGCCAGTTCTCACTCGTCAGGGAGTCAGCGATCAAGTATTTCTCGTCGTAGCAGTTGGGGTGATGAGTACAACTACAATCAGGACACCCGAACGTCACGAGAGACTGGACGCGTATTTGGTTCTGGTAAACCACAGGCTAGTATTCCAAAACCACAGAGCGCTCCTCGTCCGTCAACAAAGACAACACTTTCATCGCCAAAAATACTACCTTCAGAGAAGAATAATCTCGAAGGAACCCCTTCGACACCATCCAGGCCAAAGAGCCAGCAATTCAAGCCAGGTGAGAGGGTTCGTCACGATCAGTTTGGAGAGGGGATCATCCTCAAAAGCGAAATGGAACAAAACACAGAGTTCGTCGAAGTTCAATTCCAGGGTAAACATGGTAAGAAACGCCTGAGTTTGGATTTTGCAAAGCTTGAAAAAATCTAATTGCTTCAAATTATGCTATAAAGTACCAGGCTGAAGCCTCTATTGCTTGATTACCCCCAAAGGGTCTGTAAGTTGCGTTGATTTGTTTCAGCAAGACTTTTTTATTGATTATCTTTGGGGAGGCACCCTTCATGACTTCATTCCTAATCCAGATGCGCCGGGCAATCATCTGTTTTATGTTTACTATTGTGAGCGCTCTACTTATTGCAAGTTGCGCACCACCATGGCAGCATGCGAACACAGCCATTGTCAGCAATCTTGGTTCTAAACCAACTGCCCAGCAGGTTCTTACTTCTATACCAAAAAACTTCCGTCAGGTCAGTTCCTTTCATGTAACCATGAAAGTAGACAACCTGGGCACTTCATCTGGAAGTCAGATGCAAATTCGCTCGGCTGACGGTGATGTAATTATGCCTGACAAAGTGAAAGCCCAGGCCAACGTACTGTTTTCAGGTCAACCTGTCACAATCAAACTCATCAGTATTAGTAATGTCCAGTATATCACTGATCCCATTACAGGTCAGTGGCGCGTGGTCAGAGGCGTATTGAATGCGAGCACGCTTACCAATCCTAACACCGGTATTATCTCTCTTAGTAGTAAACTACAAAATGTAACTGGACCCACACGTGACAGCGTTAATGGCATTCCGTGCTGGCGAGTCAACGGTCTGCTAGCCGCAAAATATCTGGCGTTTCTAACTGGAGGAGCCGTCCCCGCTGGCACAATGCTACAAACGAGTGTATGTGCCGGGCAATCCGATGGATTGCCCTACCAGTTGAGTCTGGTAGGGCAGGCTGCAAAAAGCGATACCTCGCAAACCTCACGCATCTTTAACATTTCTGGCTACAATGAGCATACGACTATCTCAGCTCCGCACATATAAATATCAACCATTTTAGTAAATATATGTAGTTTTTTATCCATTCTGCCCTGGCTGCTAGGTCAGGGCAAGATGAAAGACAGTTCTTATCCTTAATTTGGGGGGTCAGATGTACACATTAGAAGATGACCAGGAGACATCTGCAAGTCTGCATAAACGCGACTTCGCCAACATGTCAACAGTCCCTGTGGAAAAAGGCTTCGAAGGTGTGAACGAAAGAACACCCGACAGTTCTTCAACTACCCAGCACTCAATACTAGAGCAAATCACAAACTCGTTCAAGCAGCTTATTTCAGCTGACCAGCATGCAACCAACAAGCGTGAGAGACGCGTAGCTCTGGCAGCGCTTTTTATCGCATGTATTGGTGTCTTTATCACAGCGCTTGATCAGACAGTCGTTGTCACCGCATTGCCAAAAATTATCGCCGACCCGGGCATTAACATCCCATTTACACAGCTTGATCATGCCGCGTGGACCATTAGTGCCTATTTGCTAGGCTTCATTATTGCCATGCCTCTTATGGGACGCGTATCTGATATATATGGACGCCGCCGTATCTTTTTGCTCTGCCTGGGCATATTCGGCATCGGCTCTATTTTATGCGGCCTTGCTCCAACACTCGGTCAGAGTATCGATCTAAGCTTCCTGAGTAGCTTCGGAATTGACGTTTCCTCTCCCGGTTTAACCTTGTTAATCGCCGCTCGCTTTATCCAGGCTATTGGAGGAGGAGCCGTTGTACCGGTAGCGATGGCCATCGTTAGCGATTTCTATGGCAAGGAACGACTTGCCCTGGCGCTTGGTATTATTGGCGCTGTCACCGAAGCAGGAGGTGTGATGGGCCCGTTGTATGGTGCGCTGATTGTACAGCATCTCGGCTGGACCTACATCTTCTACTTCAATGCGCCCATCGTCCTGGCATTGATGGTTGGCGCCTGGTTTCTCATTCCAAAGGGGAAACGTTTGCGCGAAGGCATCGATTGGCTTGGCGCAATTCTGTTAGGGTCGATGCTCACTTGCCTGAGCCTTGGATTGGCCCAGCAAGGGACCGAACTTGGCCCAACAGCGGTTAATAGCACAAGTCCACAAAATAATCCAGTCTCATTGATCCTGGCCTTTGTTTTCTTGCTAGCATTTATCGTAGTTGAGTTGATACGACGATGGCGTATTCCACGTTTATCGCTCTCCAGGCGTTTTCCATTTTTGCATTTGAGGCTTGTTCAAGAAAAGCGCTGGCCTGTTGTCGATCTCTCACTATTCAAACGCTTGCCTTTCAGTGCGAGTTCATTAGTAAGCCTGCTAGTCGGTGCAGCACTCATTATCGCGATGGCCGACATTCCCCTTTTCGTCGATACAGTACTTAGCCGGCAGATAAACGAAGCCGATATACCGCTTGTTAGTGGACTTGCTCTGCTGCGTCTCACCGCTATGATCCCTGTTGGAGCTTTGCTCGGGGGCTGGCTCTCAGGTCGCATTTCTTGTCGTTTTACCGGTGTATTAGGCTTGCTCTTCATAGCCACAGGATTCTATCTGATGAGTCGCTGGCCTATGAACGTTAACTGGACTCAAATTACAATCAGCACTGTGACCACCGGATTAGGTTTTGGCCTCGTAATCGCTCCTATCAGCACAACGGCCATAAAAGCGGTACGAGCAACACAGGCAGGAATGGGTGCAGCTGTAGTGACTTCGCTGCGTATGGTGGGCATGATGCTTGGCCTGGCAGCACTGACATCCTGGGCATTAGCTTACTTCAAGCAACTGGCTTCACAGTTCCCTTCGCTGCCATTGACGGCTACGACTGACCAGTTTGCACAGTGGTCAAAGGATTATGCGAACCACCTGATCATCTCGGCGCACTCGGTATACAGCGCTGTTTTCTTCACAACTATGATACTTTGCCTGATTGCCATTATCCCGGCTTTCTTCCTATGGAGAAACAGAGCACCAGTAGAAGAGCTGGTAGCTGCCTCTAATGACCCCCTGGAGGTTACTCCATCTAAACCTGACATGCATGCAGAGGATACTATTCCAGTTGCCGATTCAGCGGCGGTAACTTTTCCTGTAACCTCTGATGTACCTGGTAATGACTACGCCGATGCAACGCCATCACTTCCCCCTCTACCTGAAAATGGTAGGGGCGAAGGTAGCGATAATAACAAACATAAAAGTCGTCGTCGCTTATTCGTTGCCATTGCCAGCATTGCGCTAGTCTTGTTTTTAGTGGCGGGAGGCGTTTTTGCTGCCTTTATTTGGCAGTCGTCTGGCAGTAACACAACAAGCAATTCTTCAACAGGCTCAACGCAAGCTTCAACAGCTACACCGATTTCTGGACCACGCATGATAGAGCTTGCATTGGATCAAACCGCTATGAGCACACTCTTCACCTCGCAGCTTGGTTTGAACCAGGGAGCAATAACCGATATGAAGGTTATACCTATCCAGAGTGACGGTGTTGTCCTCAGCTTGAAGCTGCACATCAATGCGAGTGGTATTAACCGTGTTCTGCCAATCGAGTTGCATAGCATCATCGGCGTGAATCAGCAACACAATATCACGTTACATGTCATACATCTTAAACGTGACAGTTTAGATGCAGGTCCCACCGCTGCTGCACGTATGGAGCAAGCCTTAAATCAGTTTCTACTCAGCTCATTGATGCCCTCATTACGCAATCAACTAAAGAACGCGCAGATTATCTCTGTGCATACCAGTACATCAGTCGTCTGTGGTAAGGGATCTGAAATGCTCGTGCTGTTGATCAAAGCCCCGCCCATTGCAGGAGTTGCTGCTCAACCTACTCCAACAGCGCTCTGTTTGAAAGGTCCTATTGATATCAATAAACTCTTTCCAAGTTAGACCATACTCTCAAGGAGAAAAAAATGAAGTATTTACACATTTTGCGGGTGGGTTGGATACTGGCCCTTGCAGTACTAGTTCTGGGAATCACCTGTATGACTCCCGTCCTGGCATCTAGCGGCGTCTCGCATCATACGAGGCAAACACCTGAACAAGCAAACAGTTCGTCTCTAAACGCAATTGTTTATCTTACAACAAGTAGCCTTGCATCTACATTTCAGAACCGAATCAACCAGCAGATCCCTGGTGCCGTTAACGCAGCTATTTCTAACACTGTGAGCAAATTACCTGCACAGGATCAAGGCTGGGCCACCGAGATGGCAACAACACTTATTCAACCATCTGCCGTACTCGTGAACCTCTATCCGCAAAAAGGCGGTCTGGCAATGAGACTGCGTCTCAGCCTTTATCCGGGGGACCCACAAGCCATCACTTCTAGTATGCTCATCAAATTTAGCGTGCTAAATTGGTCTACGGTACAGGTACGTGCAATTCCCTTAAATGGTGGGCCTTCGCTTGTCAATGGCCCATTGACAACCTTCCATATGCCTCTGGGTACAATGAATTCCATCTATTCAACACCTGGTTGTGGTAGTTCAGCGCTGGCCTTAAACCTGCAATTCCCGGTCGCTGTAGGGCAAACCTCCTCGCAGGTACAATACCTTGCTTCAAACATCTCAACCACGGTTACTAAGCAGCTAGTAGCCGGTAATATCAATTCTTTTATCGAAGTCCCTGCGACCTCGTTATCCTCACTAGGCAGTAGCATCGGCGCTATGCCTGTTGGCAATAGTTTCACAGCCAAAAACGTCCGTATCGTTGTTCAAGGGAGCAGTATTCATATCCTATCCGATATCTATTGGAGCGGTCTCAATATTGGTACTGCTGATAGCGCTGTCGCCCCTGGAGCAGCAGGCGGAAAACTGTTGCTACATGTGTTAAGCACCAACCTCAGCATTTTCAACCTGTTTACATTCCCTCTGAACAGCTACAATACACAAATTCAGCAGACATTGAATGCAAAACTAGGAAATGCATTGAATGGAACGTTCTATGTTGCTCAAGCTGGAATTGGTTCCAATGATCTGTTGCCATGTGTAGCAGGCGACAGTTTAGTATTAACAGGCAACATCTCTGCCTTGGGCTAGAAAAGCAGCTGGTAAGCAGAGGGTTCCAGAGACCTTAAAGAACTTCTGGAACCCTCTGCTTATGTATTTCACTGCCTACTCCCCATTTTGCCTATTGCTTTTTTCAGGATCTCCTTGTACTGTTGTGGCATCACTATTACAAGGAGATGCATCTATCATGCACACAACCGAAATGAGTAGCGACACCGAGAACATCATTCCTTTCCCGAGTACCCTCAACACAAAAGTTGAATACCATCCTACCGTACATGATCTCCCAAGCGATGAACGTCCACGCGAACGCCTACAAAATCATGGACCCCAGGCGCTCTCCAACGCGGAGTTGTTAGCGATCATCTTACGTACAGGCACCACGCGCAATAATGTCATCGAATTGGCCGGTATACTGCTCTCAAAATTCGGCGGCCTTGGGGGATTGATGCGCGCAGACTTTATGGAGCTTGGTAAAGAATACGGACTTGGGATGGCGAAGACAGCTCAACTGAAAGCTGCGTTGGAGATCGGTCGGCGCCTGAGCCTGACACAATTAGATGAGAAGTATCAGATCAAATCACCCGCTGATGCTGCTAACCTGGTGATGATGGAAATGGCTTTTCTAGATCACGAGCAGATGCGCATCCTGGTTCTCGACACCAAAAATCGAGTTGTAGAAAACATCAGTCGTTATCAGGGCACTGTCAATAGCTCCGTGCTCCGTGCCGCTGAAGTCTACCGGCCAGCAGTCATACGCAACTGCCCGGCAATCATTATTTGCCATAATCACCCCAGTGGCGATCCTACCCCATCTCCAGAGGATATTTCTGTAACGCAACAACTGGTCGCGGCAGGCCAGCATCTCGATATTGAATTGGTGGATCACCTTGTTATAGGCAATCAACGTTTCGTGAGTTTAAAGGAGCGACTACGCTGGTAGGTAGAACAAGCGCGTTTGCAACTTTCCTCAATTGCAAACAAAAAATGTATACTCAATAGCAGTCAATCAAAAGAGAATGGGCAAAGCGTCATTCAAAGAAACCAGTCAATCAACTCCTAACGGAAAAGATCTCTTTGCGCTTTCACATATCCCTTGCTGGATATGGGATAATTTTAGCAGGGATAATGTTTTTCTTTAACTCGAAGGAACGATACGATGATCGAGCAGACAGCATCTCAAAAGAAGAATTTGAGAAAAAAGTTACAAAAAAGACAACAGCGCGTACTCGAGCGACTCAAAGAGGCACGGCAAGCTCAGGCGAGGGCCTTAGAACGTTACCATCGTGCTGAGGAACGTTTAAAGAAACGCCTGGCTCGAGTACAGATCATTGAAGGACGTTTGACACTTGTGCGGCAACACTTAGACGATCTTCTTGCAAATCCTGAAACGCCCACTGTTGAAATCGAAATCCCTGCATGGGCGCAATACACTCCCCCCCCACTTAGCGATGAAGGTACATCTGGCAATACTGTCGAATCAACCAGCTTTGTCAGTGAAGCACGTGCCACTGCCACTGCCACAGAGGAAAATACTCGCAAAGCCGCAGCTCGCGCTTCAGAAAGAAATGAGACAACCCATGCTAACCTGGAAACAGCAGAAGTAGCTGAGATCGAGGCAGAGGAAGAATTTGTGGAAGCTATCACTGCTGAAACAATTGCAGAGATTACTGCTGAGCGTGCTGCCGCTGCTGAGGCCCTGGCTGAAGCAAGTAGCGCTCGCACTCGGGAGGCTCGTAGGCAAGCACAATTAGCAGAGGAAGCTTTAGGTGAGATCCGTGTCGCGATACGAAACGATCTCCTGACAGGTGAAGAAGCTGAACACGCGTTGCAAGAGGCAGAACGTGAAGTCACGAAGACACAGGCTGCCCTTGCAGATGCCGAGGCAGCCGAAGAGCAAGCACTCACTGTGGCGATGAACGCTGAAGCAGAGGCAGAGGTTGCCGAGGGCATGGCATATGCCGCTGATGATCGCAGCAACCTCTTGCTTGAAGGAGTACAAAAAGCTGACGATAATGAGTCTGACAATACACGCAAGATTCCACATACGCAGGCACAGGAGATGGAGTGAACGCCACCTATGTCTTTGAAAAAGGCATATCTCGATCTAGCACACACGAATATGAAGAAGATCTAGCTCGTCGCTGGTGGGCGCTCCCTATGAACATCAACTTACCCTTAACCAATGGTGAAAGCTGCCAGCTTATTTACGCGGGGCGTCAAGGTGGTTCTCCTGGGCCTGATATTCGTGATGCCATCTTGAACTTTACAAGTTATCGTTCGGGAACAGAGTGTGCTGCTGCAAATAATCGGGTTGAAAATACTACAGGGGATGTCGAAATTCATATTCGCGCCACAGATTGGTTCGCTCACCAGCACCACACAGATATGCGCTATAACAACGTTATGCTGCACATTGTGCTGGTTTGCGACAACAATCGACCAACAATGCGTCAGGATGGAACCATCATTCCTACCTGCTCACTCAACGATGTATCGCCGGCAGCTCTCAACCATCAATCTATGGAGTGGCCCTGCCATCAAGTAATCACGCAGTTACACGAAGCACAGCGGACCAACTTATTCACCAGGGCTGGTATGCTACGCTTTGAAATGAAGGTACAGGTATTTTTCGAATTACTCAGCAATGCTCGGCCATTTGATATCTTCAGTGCGTATGATGTGTGTCTTATTCCTGCACTTGCCGAAGGATTGGGCTTTGGGCGTGATCGTGCCTTTTTTCGTGCCGCAGGTCTTTACTTGATCGGTGTCGCCAAAGCTATTCCGGACCCACTTGGACGCGCCTCCAAACCTTCCCCTTTAGACAACAGCCGCTTGCATATGCTGCGTACGCTCGTAGAAAGATGGCGTACAACAGGCGCCTGGGAAACATTTCGTCAAGCTTTACTACCTGCGTCTCCAAACAGTGTACATCTCACACTGCGTAGGGACGACGCAAGCGTTCCCACTCCCGTCCCTACGGAACAATTGACGGGATTACATCAATTACATAATATCTTCCACGGACTCGGCATGGCACGAACCGATATACTTATTTGCAACATCGTACTACCTTTTGCCGCGGCAGTAGCTCAACAAGAGAACTATCCGGCCCTTGGTGAATATGCTCGAAATCTCTATAGCGCCTATCCTGGTCTCTCCTCAAACCAGATTACTCGCACGATGTGCAAGCAGCTCCTGTTGAAAAGCGAACCGAAAGGTGCTTGCCAGCAGCAAGGATTACACTTCATCTACGCACAAACGTGCCGTGAAAAACGATGCCAAGAGTGCTTCATCATCAGGCAGGGAGTGTGAATATGGTACAAGATCAAAATTCAGACGAACGACTCTCCCGTTTTCTAGCACACGCAGGCATAGCTTCTCGACGTCATGCTGAAGAACTGATTGCTTCCGGTCGTGTACAGGTAAATGGCGTGACCATCACGACTCAGGGAACGCGCATAAATCCTGATACAGACATCGTGCTGCTTGATCGTAAACCGGTGCGTACTCCTTCCAAACATGTCTATCTACTGCTGAACAAACCCATTGGCTACGTAAGTACTGCGCATGATCCGCAAGGCCGTCCTACTGTGCTAGACCTGCTTCCTGCAGAATTACGCGCTTTGCGTGTGTATCCTGTCGGGCGCCTGGATATCGATAGCGCTGGTTTGCTTTTGTTGACAAACGATGGAGACTTCGCATTGCATGTAACCCATCCTCGCTACTCAATGCAGAAGCATTATCATGCGTTAGTACAGGGATGTCCATCTGAAAGCTCATTACGGGCGCTACATAGAGGCGTAACCATCGTGGAAGATAAAGGGCTCAGCCATAAAACTGCGCCTGCACAGGTACATTTCTTACGGATAGCAGGAACTGATTGCTGGCTGTCACTCACCATTCACGAGGGCCGCAAGCGCCAGGTACGGCGTATGCTGGCAGCGATCTGCCATCCTGTCCTGGAATTGATACGTGTTGGTATAGGGCCAATCGAATTAGGTGACATGCCGGTAGGGAAATGGCGTTTTTTAAACGACGAAGAATTGAAAGCCTTGCAAGGTCATCCCCATACATCATAAACAGTATGATATAATCCTTTGCAGTATGTCATCCATTAACATACAGCATGGAGGGATTATGCAGCGTCCGAGGCATATCGCTATCGACGGACCCGCGGGATCAGGCAAAAGCACTGTAGGTGAACAATTAGCGCAGCGCTTAGGCTATCTCTACATAGATACCGGAGCCATGTATCGTGCAGTGACCTGGCTCGCGCTTCAAAAGGGGATAAATGCCGCAGATGGGCATGCTCTGGAAAGACTGGCGCGAGATGCCGGGATCATCATCGCTCATCCCCACGTTGACGACGGTCGGCAATATACTGTAACAGTACATGGGCAAGATGTCACGTGGGATATTCGCAACACAGAGGTCACACGGGTTGTTTCAACTGTTTCAGCACATACAGAGGTGCGCGCCATTTTGATCGCTCAACAGCGTGAAATGGCGCAACAACATGACGGAACAGTTATGGTAGGCCGGGATATCGGCGCAGTCGTCTTGCCCAATGCTGATTTAAAAATCTACTTGACAGCCAGCTTGCAAGAACGCGCACGGCGTCGTTATTCCGAGCTAGTTGAGCGCGTAAGCGAAAACGATCCAACGCTTCCCAAGATGGAAGAAGTGCTGGCGGATATTCAGCGTAGAGACGAGATCGATCATGATAACATGCGGCCAGCTGATGATGCCATTGTAATTGTTACCGACAACCTGAGTGTCCAACAGGTGCTCGAGGTCATATGCAGCTATCTGGAGGAGCCTGTATGACGCAGAATATTAATACCACCTCACCTTCGGGCAAATCCGAACCCCCACCACAACCAGTTCGTGCGGGAAAGCTTGCGAAGTCTACAAAGGCCCAGAAAAACCTCTACGAACCCTTCATTATGCCAATGTTCCTTTGGCGACTGATACGTTTTGTGGTGCGTATCATCGTAGCTATCATATTCGATGTGCATGTAGGTGGACGACAAAATGTACCAGAAACAGGCCAATTGATCCTCGCGTCCAACCACCTCTCCTGGATCGATGTCCCACTCATTCCGGCTTTTCTCAAGCGTAGAGTGGTATATATGGCTAAGGAAGAGGCTTTCAAGGCCAGAGGGGGTTGGATCGTGCGTTTTTTTGGTGCATTTCCCGTTAAACGCGGTGAAGCTGACAGGCAATCGCTTAGAGCAGCAGAGGAACAATTAAAAGCTGGCCGCATACTGTGCATCTTTCCTGAAGGAACACGCAGTAAGATACACAAATTAGGTCAAGCACACGCAGGTATGGGCATGATCGCCTTGCGTTCAGATGCACGCGTTCTACCTGTCGCGATCTACGGTAGTGAAAATGTATTCAAGAAGTTCCGACCTCGCATAACTATCATTTTCGGCGAACCAATGATCTTGACTCCAAAGGGTAAGAAAATTACCCGCGAAGATATTGACCAGTCAACAGAGCAAGTCATGCATCGCATCAGTTCCATGCTACCTCCTGAATATCGAGGGGTATATGCAGAAAAGTTAGCAGCCACAGAGGCCACCATCGAAGATGCATCCACAGAATGATAAAGTAATCTCTTTAATTGACGGACGAACACTGGGTTATGCCGAATATGGTGACCCAACAGGTAAACCTGCCTTCTTTTTCCATGGCCTACCTGGTTCACGACGACAACGGCATCCTGATGACTCGATTGCAGTCGAGCTTGGCGCTCGTATCATCACCATCGACCGACCTGGATATGGCTTATCCGACTTTCAGCAAGGTCGTAAATTGCTGGATTGGCCCGATGATGTAGCCCAACTTGCCGATGCGTTGAAAATAGATAAGTTCGCGGCCATGGGTTTATCTGGAGGTGGACCCTATCTGCTTGCCTGCGCCTATAAGATGCCTGAACGAATCACCTCAGCAACCGTCATAAGCGGTATGGGACCCATAGATGATCCAGATGCCGTAAAAGGCATGTTGCCATCTATGCGCCTGGGACTCGGAATTTCTCCAAAAGTGCCATGGGGATTGGTGAGTCTTGCGCTAAATCCCATTGCGAAAATGGTCAGCCGAAATCCATTAGGGGCCAAAAAGCTGCTGCCATCTTCAGCGCCTGAAGCAGACAAAAAGGCGTTTGCCAGACCAGATATACAAGAAGTAGATCGTCAAGATCTGGGTGAGGCCTATCGCAACGGTGCGCAAGGCGCTTTTTGGGATGTAGTAGTGCTCGCAAGCCCCTGGGGTTTCTGCCTTAAAGATGTACATAAAAAGATCTTCCTATGGCATGGCGAGGAGGATACAACTGTACCTCAACATATGGGAAGGTATGTAGCACGCAGCCTTTCAGATTGCAAATCTACATTCTATCCTGGTGAGGGCCACACCCTCATATACAATTACTGGCAGGAGATACTGGCAGTAGCTGTAGCATAAACAAAATAAAAACCAGTACCCTTATCTACGCCGGGCAAATCAGATAGAATGGGCAGCCAGGGCACCTGATCACATCTGGTTTTGGTGGGAACTCATGCCTCTCCATCCCCAAAATCGCTTGCTCTAGCTCATTGTAAAGACTCTGTTCTTTCTTCTCCGTCAATGTAATCGGGTACGTTTCGCCTGTACTCAGATTGTGCGCTTGCAACTCAATGGAGCGTCCCGGATGCTGCTGGCGCGATGCATGAACATACAACATTTCGCGTGCTGACGCTGTGGGCTTTTCCTTGCGTTTGCCGAACCGCGTACGAACATACTTGATTGGCTCGCCTGCATGCTCAGGCGCTTCAACACGATCAACCACAACTTCGATGGATTTGCCAGCAATATCCACTGTAAAGATTTGGCGAAGTTTCCAGGTTGCATCACCACTGGAGAGCAATTTACGACGGATCAACTCGCTAATCTCGTGCCCGTGTCGTTCATAGAGGG
>WNFW01000946.1_pt1 | contig 29693 bp, 25 predicted proteins | sample 5400131 | NCBI WGS metagenome assembly WNFW01 (sample SAMN13153362, study PRJNA577476) | soil metagenome | isolation source: 20 cm soil or saprolite under grassland replicate 1 | place: USA:California | collected 2016-06-15 | reverse complement strand
CGCATGGTGCTGAAGGGCGGATCGACCGAGGAGCTGCGGGAGCAGGCGGTGAAGGACGGCATGCTCACGCTCCGCATGGACGGCATGCTGAAGGTGAAGCGCGGCATCACCACCCTGGAAGAAGTCGTGAAGGAGACAGCGGCATGACCGGAGGCGCCTCGCAGTCGGTGAATCTCCGCACCTTGCTCGAGGAAATGATCGAGCGGGACGCGTCGGACCTGCACATCGTGGCGGGCGAGCGCCCCAAGCTGCGCGTGGACGGGGACATCGTGAACTCGTCGGCGGAGGCGGTGCTCACGCCCAAGGACACGCTCTCGATCGCCTACTCGGTGCTCACCGAGAGCCAGAAGAAGCGCTTCGAGACGGAGAACGAGCTCGATTTCTCGTTCGGGATCCAGAACCTGGCGCGGTTCCGCGGCAACTGCTTCAAGCAGCGCGGTTGCGTGTCGCTCGTCATCCGGCAGATCCCCTTCAACGTGCGGACCTTCGAGGAGCTGGGCCTGCCGGGGGTGGTGGCGAAGCTGGCCGAGCGGCCCCGCGGCCTGGTGCTCGTGACGGGGCCCACGGGGTCGGGCAAGAGCACCACGCTCGCGGCGATGATCGACAAAATCAACAAGGAGCTGAAGGGGCACATCATCACGGTGGAGGACCCGATCGAGTTCATCCACCGCCATCAGAACTGCATCGTGAACCAGCGCGAGATCGGGACCGACACCAACAGCTTCGCGTCCGCCCTGAAATACGCGCTGCGGCAGGACCCCGACGTGGTGCTGGTCGGCGAGATGCGCGACCTCGAGACGATCGGGGCCGCGCTCACGATCGCCGAGACCGGCCACCTGGCGTTCGCCACGCTGCACACCAATTCCGCGATGGAGAGCATCAACCGCATCATCGATGTGTTCCCGTCGCACCAGCAGGCCCAGGTCCGCGCCCAGCTGTCGTTCGTGCTGGAGGGCATCGTCACGCAGACGTTGCTGCAAAAAGCCAAAGGCCGCGGCCGGGTGATGGCGTGCGAGATCCTCATCATGACGCCCGCGGTCCGGGCGCTCATTCGGGACGAGAAGATCGAGCAGATCCCGTCGATGATGCAGGCGGGCAAGAAGCACGGGATGCAGACGCTCAACGATGCGCTGTACCAGCTGTACGTGGGCCGCGAGGTCAGCAAGGACGAATGCCTGCGGGTGACGTCCACGCCGAACGAGTTCCTGCGGATGATCGGCGAGGCGCCGCTCGACGACAGGGAGCCGCTGCCGTCCGGCGGACAGCCCGCCGTCGGCGCGGCGAAGGTGGGGGCGCGCCGCTAGTGCCGTTCCAACTGTGGCGGTCCAGCGCCGTGGCTAGTGTCATCAGGTTGGAACGGTACTAGGCGCCCGGGAGGGAGTGAGCCATGCCGGTCTTCCAGTACACCGCCCGCACGCTCAAGGGCGATCTCGTCAACGATAAGATCGACCTGCCGACGCGCGACGACGTCATCGCGCACCTGCGCAAGAACCGCATGGTCGTCGTGCAGGTCCGCGCGGCGCCCAAGGAGTTCAAGCTCAACTTCAAGTTCGGCGGCGGTGTCAAGACCCGCGACGTCGTCGTGTTCACCCGCCAGTTCGCCACGATGATCAACGCGGGCCTGCCGCTCGTCCAGGCCCTCGACATCCTGGCGCAGCAGACCGAGAACAAGGTCCTGGCCGATACGACCCGGCAGGTCGTCTATGACGTCGAGAGCGGCCAGACGCTCGCCGACGCGCTGCGCAAGCATCCCAAGGCGTTCAGCGATCTGTACGTCAACATGGTCGCGGCGGGCGAGGCCGGCGGTATCCTCGACACGATTCTGGTCCGCCTCGCCGAGTTCCTCGAGAAGAATGACGCGATCGTGCGCAAGGTCAAAGGCGCGATGATCTATCCGTGCGTCATCCTGTCGGTGGCGGTCATCGCGATCTCCGTGCTCCTCATCTTCGTGATCCCGACCTTCCAGAACATGTTCGCGTCCGTGAACCTGCAGCTGCCGTTGCCCACCCGCATGGTCATCGGCGCGAGCAACGTGCTCAAGGACTACTGGTGGGCCATCATCGGAGTCTTCGCGGGCGGCCTCTTCGCCCTGAATAGCTATTACAAGACCGCGCCGGGGCGCCTCCAGATCGATACGCTACTGCTCAAGACGCCCGTGCTGGGCGATGTGCTCCGCAAGGCGGCCGTGTCGCGGTTCACCCGCACCCTCGGCACCCTGATCTCGTCGGGCGTGTCGATCCTGGACGGCCTCGAGATCACGGCGCGCACGGCGGGCAACATGGTGATTCACAACGCGGTGATGGAGTCGCGGGCCTCGATCGCCGGCGGCGAGACGATCGCGGCCCCGCTCGCCAAGTCCAAGGTGTTCCCGCCGATGGTGATCTCGATGATCTCCGTGGGCGAGCAGACCGGCGGCATGGACGAGATGCTCTCGAAAATCGCCGACTTCTACGACGACGAGGTGGACGCGGCCGTGAGCGCCCTCCTCTCCCTCATGGAGCCGATCATGATCGTGGTGCTGGGCGTGATCGTCGGCGGCATGGTCATCGCCATGTACCTGCCGATCTTCGACATGGTGAACGCGGTGCAATAGCGCCGCAGATGATCGCCCCCGATCCCCCAAGCCCCGCCGACCCGCGGGAGCCGAGGCCGGCGCGCACGGGCACGCTGCGCCACGACACCGTCCCGATGCGCCTGTACCACGAAGCCAAGCGGCTCGGTGCCTGGGACCCGCGCAGTCTCGACCTGCGGCGCGACATCGAGCAGTGGGCTCGCTTCAGCGTCGCCGAGCGCGACGTGCTGCTGCGCCTCACCGTGCTGTTCCAGGCCGCGGAAGAGAGCATGACGCGCGACCTCCTGCCGCTCATCATGGCCGTGGTGCGCGAAGCGCGCCTGGAGGAGCAGCTGTTCCTCACCACCTTCTTGGCGGACGAAGCGAAGCACACCGAGTTCTTCCGCCGCGTGCTCGACGAAATCTGCCGTCAGTCCGGAGACCTCCAGCGCTATCAGACGCCGAGCTTCCGACGCCTCTTCGCCGAGCGGCTCCCCGACGCCATGCACCGGCTCCTGGCCGATCCGTCCCCGGCCGCCCAGGCCGAGGCACTGGTCACCTACAGCCTGGTGGGCGAAGGCGTGCTCGGCGACGCGGGCTATCATCTCTTCTCGACCGCCCTCGCACGCGGCGACTCGATGCCCGGCTTCCGCGAGGGTCTCAAGCACTCACAGGCCGACGAGGATCGGCACATGGCCTACGGCCTGTTCCTCTTGTCCCGGCTCGTGGCCGAAGCCCCGGAGGTGTGGAGCACGGTGAGCCAGCGGATGGAAGAGCTCCTGCCGCTCACGCTCGGTATTGTGAGCGAGTTTTTCGAAGCCTACGACCCCATGCCATTCGGGCTCTCACTCGACGACACCGTCCAGGATGCGATGGCCCGCTTCGCGAGCCGGTGGGCGGCTCTGGAGGGCGCGCGCGAGCAGGGGCAGGCGCTCTCAGGCGCCGTGGGAACCGAGCGGACCATCCGCGACCTGCTGGGATGGGTCGGCGAACAGCTGCAGCCGGCGCCGATCGAAGTGCGGCGCGAAGCCTCGAGTCCCGTCTACACCTTCCAGATCGGCGCGCCCCTGGGTGCGTCGGCGCTGTTGATCACGCAGGAGGTGCTCGCGCAGCACACGTCCACGGACGTGATTGCGGCGCTGCGCGCGAACCGTGTTCCGGAGCGGCTGCGGGCGGGCGGCCGGACACGGCTGACCTGCCTGAGCGCCCGGGGCAAGATCATCGTCCAGCCACCCGAATGAAGTCGGATCCCGCCTAGTGCCGTTCCAACCCGATGAGACTAGGAACGGATAGCCCCTCGGGTGTGCATCGTCGAAGGCAAGAGCCTCACGGGACTCGGCGGAGTTGGTTGGAACGGCACTAGGGACCCGACGCCGCTCCCGCGACACCCGAGAGCTCGACCCACTGCCGCGGGAACCGCGGCAGAAACTTCACGTGTCGGTTGACCACCGCCTGGACGCGGCGCCACCAGCAGAGGATCGGCTGAGGCGCTCGACCCACGCTCACCACTGCGAAGGGAATCGAGTCCGCCACCACCGTCCGAAGGTCCGGCTGGCTGAGCGAGCAGAGATCCTCCGGCGTCCGCACGCCGAAGCTCGAGTCCGGCCCCACCCACGGATGGTTGTGCCACACGGCGAGCGTGCCGGTCGGCGGGCAGGGAAACGGCGTGACGGCGTCCACGCTCGAGTGCACGATGTCCGGCATCGTGAATTCCCTCACCAGCGCCGTGTCTCCCACGACCGTGCCCTGCAGGCACAGCACCACTTCCCGGTCGAGCCCGGCGGCCAAGAGACTGAGACGCCGCAGCAGCGACGGAGCAAGCACCAAGCGTTTCAGGGGTTGGGAGTTGAGGATCGCAGAGTCGGCCGGGGTCAGCGCGGCCTGGGGCGCCGCGCGACCGGGAGCCGCCAGCGCTCCGACCATCAGCCACACCGTGATAGACACCGCGCGCCGCATGTCCCTACACAATAGCGAACTCGGGGCGCGCTCGTGCTCTTGCACTTTGCCACAGCATCAACAATAGTTCCCAGCCGCCAGGCAAAAGCCGCAAGGGGTGTAACAGCCTTGCGGCCAAGAGGTTGCGCTTGCGGCTCGTCTCGGAAGGAGCACGATTTGCCCTGGCTGACGGGTGACCGGCGGGGTTCGGTCCTCCCGACCCCGCAGAGTCTGCTGCGGTCGGTGTACGCGGGACGGCTGTGCGTCGCCATCGCGATCTACCTGACCGCGGCGCTCAAGTTTGCGGTCGCGGGTCCCCTGGACGTGCTCGTCACGTCGTTCGTGCTGGTCGCGGCCGTCGTCGTGACCATCGCCTCCTACTGGTACACCCACATCTCGCGTCGCCCGCCCGGCCGGTCGTTCCTGTACGGGCAGGCCCTGTTCGACGTCGCGCTGATCACTACGGTGGTGCACATCACGGGCGGTCCGCAGAGCGACCTGACGCCGCTGTACGTGCCGCTGATCGCGGTGACGGCGGTGCTGATGCCGCCGGCGAGCACGGGCTTGATCACGGCGCTGGTCGGGATCGTCTACTTCGCGGACGTGTTCTTCGGGCACACCACGCCGATGACGGCACAGGTTGGGCTACAGCTGCTGGTGTTCGCGGCGGTGGCGGCGGTGACCGCCTATTTCTCGAGCCGGGTGTCGGTGATGGGGGCGGAGCGGGAGGCCCTGGCGGGAGAGCTGCGCCAGGCCCGACTGGAAGCGGCGGACGTGCTGCGCAGCGTCCCGACGGGCATCGTGACGGTCGATCAAGGGGGCCACCTGTTGTACTGCAACCCGGCGGCGGAGCAGATCCTCGGGTTCAAGGAGCGTCAGTGGCGTGGGCGCCCGATCATGCCGGAGTTCGCGAAGATCGCCCCCGAGTTCTGGGCCGCGATCACGGCGACGGCGCGGCGGGGCGTGCGGGCGATGCGCGTGGAAGCCACGGTGCGACGTCCCGATCGCACCTTCCCGATCGGCGTGACGACCACGACCCTGGACGTCGAACCGGCGGGCGAGCCCCGGGTCACCGCGATCTTCACCGACATCTCGGACTCGAAGCGGCTCGAGGAGCTGCACCTGCGCGCGGAACGGCTCGAGGCGGTGGCGGAGCTGTCGGCGAGCCTGGCGCACGAGATCAAGAACCCGCTCGCGTCGATCCGCTCGTCGGTGGAGCAGCTGGGGCGGGCGAAACGGGTGAACGCCGACGAGAAGTTCCTGACGTCGCTCGTGGTACGCGAGAGCGACCGGCTGTCGCGTCTGCTCTCGGAGTTTCTCGATTTCTCCCGCGTGCGCGCCACCGAGTGCCGGCCGCTCGACCTGCGCATCGTGGCGGCCGCCGCGATCCGCCTCGTGCGCGAGCACCCGGACTGCCCCGAGGACGCGGTGATCGATCTGACGGGCGACGCGACCCCGATGGAAGGCGACGAGGACCTGTTGCATCGCGTGGTGTCGAATCTGGTGCTGAACGCCGTTCAGGCGACCGGCAAGGGCGCGCGGGTCGAGGTGCGCACCGGGCGGCCCGCCTCCCACGAGTTGCCGGGGGGCGCCGGCATCGAGAGCCCGGTCTCCCTGGCCGTGAGCGACAACGGCCCGGGCATCCCCGAGGGCCTGCGTGCCCGCCTGTTCGAGCCGTTCGTGACGGGTCGGGTGGGCGGCACCGGCCTCGGCCTCGCCATCGTGCAGCGCGCGGTGGACGCGCACCGCGGCCTGGTGCTCGTGGACTCCACGCCGGGGCAGGGCACCACGTTTACCGTCTATTTCCCCGCGGCCCGCAGAAAGGAGGAGGCAGCATGAGGGGCGCGAGTGAACTCGCGGCTCGGCGACAGCCGCGGTATGGGAGGAGCCTGCATGAGTAACCAGCCGTCGATTCTCGTGGTGGACGACGAGATGGGGATCCTGGACGTGCTCCGGATCCTGTTGAAAGGGGAAGGGTTCGATGTCACGACCGCCCAGGGCGGGAAAGCCGGGCTCGAGGCGCTGAAGGGGAACCCGCCCGACATCGTGCTCACGGACATCAAGATGCCGGGCGTCTCGGGCACCGAGATCCTCGCCGCGGTGCGCGACCAGGACCCGGAGACCCCCGTCATCCTCATGACCGCCCAGGCGTCGCTCCAGAGTGCGATCCAGGCGGTGAACCAGGGGGCGTTCTACTACATCCAGAAGCCGTTCTCGAACGACGACCTCGTCGCGATTTGCCGGCGCGCGGCGGAGCAGCGACTCCTCAAGGCCGAGAACAAGCAGCTCAAGCAGGAGATCCGGCGGCGCGAGCGCTCCGGGCTCGTGAAGCCGCTGGGCAAATCCCGCACGTTCCAGGAGGTCCTGAAGCTCGCCGAGCAGGTGGCGCCGACCGAGAGCACGGTGCTCATCCAGGGCGAGTCGGGCACCGGCAAGGAGGTCATCGCGCGCTACATCCACGAGCTGTCCGCCCGCGCGGAGGGTGGCTTCTTTTCACTCAACTGCGGCGCGCTGCCGGAGAGCCTCCTCGAATCGGAGCTGTTCGGGCACGTGAAGGGCTCGTTCACGGGCGCGGTACGGGACAAGCAGGGCCTGTTCGCCGCGGCGCGCGGCGGCACCTTCTTCCTGGACGAGATCGGCGAGATGTCGCCCGCCACCCAGGTGAAGCTGCTGCGCGTGCTGCAGGAGCGGGAAGCGATTCCGGTGGGCGGCACCGAGGCCATTCCGGTAGACGTCCGCGTCGTCGCTGCCACCAACCGCGACTTGGAGGAGGACATCAAGCGCGGCCGCTTCCGCACCGACCTCTATTACCGGCTGAACGTGATCGCCATCCACCTGCCGCCGCTGCGCGAGCGGCGCGACGACATCCAGATCTTGTGGGAGGAGTTCCTGAGTCGCATCGCGAAGGAGCGCGAGGAGCAGCCCAAGGCGCTCGCGCAGGACGCGAAGGATGCCCTGCTCGCGTACGACTGGCCCGGCAACGTCCGCGAGCTCGAGAACGCGCTCGAGCGGGCGGTGGTGCTCAGCAAGGCAACGACCATCGACCTGGCCGCCCTGCCCGACAAGCTGACGGAGCGCCGCACCGAGCCGCTGGTCGCGGAGCGGCCGCACGCGAACCCCACGCTCGACGTGATCGAGCGCGCCTACATCACCTGGGTGCTCCAGAGCGAGGGTGGCAACAAGACCCGCGCGGCCGAGGTGCTCGGTATCGATCCCTCCACGCTGTATCGCAAGCTGAGCCGGTACGAGGGAGGAGGGGGAGGGGCCGCCGCGGCGTCGGATCAAGGCGATCAAGGCGGGTCGGGGCGCTAGGTGCGCGCCGACTCGCGCCCTGTTCGCGTCGCCGTCGTGGCGGTGGTCGCCGCGGCGGCGCTCGGCCCCGTCTGGGCTTCCCCCGTTCTGGTGACGACCGACGGCCCGAGCCACGTGTACAACGCGCTCGTGGCGGACGCCGTCTTGTCCGAGCGGGCGCCGTACGCCCGTTACCTGGAGTTCGACAGCGACTGGACGCGGCCCGACCGGACGGCGCAGTTCCTGCTCATGAGCTTGGGGCGCGTGGTGGGCTTTGAAACGGCCGAGCGGGTGGTCTTCACCCTGGCCGTCGTCGCGACACTCGCCGGATTCCTTGCGCTGCTCGTGCGCTCCCATGGTGGGCAGGGGGGCGCGCCGTTGGTCGCGCTGGCGCCGGCCGCTGGGTGGCTGGCGCAGACATGGTTCGTTTGGATGGGCTTCTACGACTTCGCGCTGTCACTCGCGCTCTACGCCGCACTGCTGCTCGTGCTCGAGCGGGAGCCGACGCCGCGCAACCGGCTCCTGGCGCAGGCGGTCTTCGCCGGCCTCTACTTGACGCACTTCCTCACGTTCGCCGTGGGCGCGGGGCTCGCGCTCGCGGTACCCGCGTGGCGGGCGCTCAGCCGTCGCGGGCGCTGGCAGGACGTCGCGGTGGCGGCGCCCGCCCTCGTCCTGTTGCTCCTGGAGCTGGGCAGCGGCGGTACGGGGACCGGGGCGCTGCGAGCGGCCGACGCCTGGCTCGGCGGGCGGGGCCTTGTGATCGGCGACTTCGTGGTGAGCGTCCACGCGCTCGACGCGGTGGCCGGTGTGCTCATCATGGCTGCAGTGTGGTTCGCGCTGGCGCGTCGGCTGCGCGCGGCGCAGCGGGGGGGGGGGCTCGCGTGCGTGTCCGGAGCGGAGGTCTTCGGGCTGCTGCTCCTGATCCTGTCCGTCGTGGGGCCGGAGCAGGTGGGCGAGGGCGGGTTCGTGGCGATCCGGCTCCGCTGCCTCGGCGTCATCACCCTCCTGCCTGCCGTCACGGAGGCGCTTGGCACCCTGCGCCCCCGGGCACTCGCCGCATCGGCCGGCGTCCTGTTCGTCACCCTCGCGGTACACGGCGCCCTCATCGTACGCGACGCGCGGCTCGTCGACCACAACCTCGCGCAACTCGAATCGTTGTTCACCACGGCCCGCGTCCCGGAAGGCGCGTGGCTGCGCACGCGCTTCATGGTATACCGGCGGGGGCTCTACTCCATCGGCGGGTACTATCACATCGCGGACCGGCTCGCCCTGCGGCACCGCTACATCGTCCTCGACAACTATGAAGCCCTGTACCACATCTTCTCCGTGGGGTGGCGGACCCGTCCGGACTGGGTCGCGTTCCGGCAGTCCATAGAAGGACTCACGGTCCGCCTGGTCCCCGGTGACGTGCGCTGGCCCGACGTGCTCTACGTTCTGCACGAGAGCGACCACCCGTTGCAGCCGGCCGATCCCCGCATCGAAATCGATCCGACTCTCACGGCGGGCCAGTTCGCTTTGACGCCGGTGCGGCGCCGGTCGTGAGCAGCGCGTGACCCCACCTGTCAGCCGCGACCTGACAGGCGCCGCGACCCTGGAGTGCATGGCCGCGGCCCCCCGCTATAACCGCTGGATGTTCGACCGGCTGCGCCCGTGGGTGGGGCGCCGGGTGCTCGAGATCGGGGCCGGGATCGGCAACATGTCGGCGTTCCTGGTCGACCAGACCCGCGTCGAACGCGTCGTGCTGACCGACACCGAGCCCGACTACCTCGGCCGGCTGCGCGAGCGGTTCGCGGGGCGGTTGCATGTGTCGGTCGCCGAGCTGCGGTTGCCCGCCGTGAGCCCGTCGCTGGCCGCCGAGCGGCTCGACACCGTGGTGTGCCTGAACGTCCTGGAGCACATCGAGGACGACCGTGCATCGCTGCGCGCCATGCACGACCTGCTGCAACCCGGCGGGCGGCTCGTGCTCCTCGTGCCGTCGCTGCGAGCGCTGTACGGCACCCTGGATGAGGCGTTGGGACACTTCCGCCGTTACGTCCCCGCCGAGCTGTCGGAAAAGCTCGGGGCGGCCGGCTTCCGGATCCGCCATCTCGAGTATTTCAACCTCGCCGGTGTGCCGGGATGGTGGGTCGCGGGTCGTGTGCTGCGCCGCCGGCTCATTCCCACGGGGGCGCTGCGCTGGTACGAAGCGCTGGTGCCGCTGTTCCGACTGGAGCGGCTCCTTCCCTGGCGGATCGGCCAGTCGCTCATCGCGATCGGGGAGGTGTCGGCCTGATGTCGCCCCTCCCGTCGACCGACGACACCCTGCTTTCAGTCGTCGTGCCGGCGTACAACGAGGCGGCGACGATCGAAGCCGTGCTGCGGCAGCTCCAGCGGGTCCCGCTGCGGCTCGAGGTGATCGCCGTGGACGATGCGTCGACCGACGGCACCGGCGCCATCCTCGACCGTCTGGCGGGCACCGGGCTCGTCCAGCAAGTGCTTCACCATGAGACGAACCGCGGCAAGGGTGCGGCGCTCAGGAGCGGCATCGCCGCCGCCACCGGCCGTGTGATCGTGGCCCAGGACGCCGATCTCGAGTACGACCCGGCGGACCTGCCGCGCCTCCTCGCGCCCATCAAGGAGGGGCGCGCCGATGCGGTCTACGGCTCGCGCTTCCAGGGCGGCCCGCACCGCGTGTTGTTCTTCTGGCACGCCGTGGGCAACAACTTTCTCACGCTCGTCTCCAACATGTTCACGAATCTGAACCTCACCGACATGGAGACCTGCTACAAGCTGGTCCGGGCGGATCTACTGAAGCGGCTGCCGCTCAGATCGGAGCGGTTCGGGATCGAAGTGGAGCTGACGGCGCGGCTCGCGCAGGCGGGCGCGCGCATCTGGGAGCTGCCCATCTCCTACAGCGGCCGGACGTACGCCGAGGGCAAGAAGATCACCTGGCGCGACGGATTGGCGGCGCTGTTTCACATCCTGCGGCACAACGTGTTCCCGCCGCGAGGCCAGTGGCGGACCCGGTGACCGCCGGCGACGCCCGCCCGCACGGTGGCGGGCGCCAGCTGCCGCTCGCGGCCGCTGCCGTGCTCGCGGTGCTCGGCCTCCTGCCGCTCGCGAATTTGCTCGGCGGCGGCGCGTCCATCCCCTGGTGGTCCGCGGCCGTGCGGGACTGGGCCGTCACGGGCACCGCCATCGTCCTCGCTGCGCTCGGACTCGGGCGCGTCCTCGGCGAGCGAGTCGACCGCTCGATCGCCAGATCGATCACCGTCGTACTGGGGCCGTCACCGCGCGCGTTCCAAGCCTTCCTTGCGCTGCTGGTCCTCGCGCTCACCGGCAGCTTTGCCGTCTACTGCTTCGCACGAGCGCCCTTTTCACAGGACGAGATGGCGCAGCGCTTTCACGCCCACGTCCTCCTCGCAGGCCGTCTCTTCGCGGCGGGCGAGCCACACCCGGAGTTCTTTTCCATCACCGGGGTGCTGGATCGGGCCGGGCGCTGGTATTCGATGTACCCGATCGGTGGTCCCGCGCTGCTCGCGGTGGGTGCCGCGCTGCACGCCACCTGGCTCGTGAATCCGGTCCTCACCGCCTTCACGGCCTGCGCGCTGTACCGGTTCGCGGCGGCCGCCTTCGGCGAAGGGCCTGGTCGGGCGAGCGCGCTCCTCTTCGCGCTGTCTCCCTTCGTCCTCATCATGGGGGCGAGCGAGATGAACCACGTCGGCGCACTCGCGCTGGCGACGCTGGCGCTGGCGGCGCTCCCGACGTGGGCCACGGCGCCCCGCGAGAGCGCCGTGCTGGGCGCCGCGGCCCTGATCGGCCTGGGGGTCGGCGGCATGGCGACGATTCGGCCGCTCGACGCGGCGGTAGTCGCCGTCGTGATCGGTGTGTTTCAGCTCTCGGTGCTGCGGCGCGAGCGGAGCCGCGCCCGCTCGGTGGTGGTGCAGTTCGCCGTGGGCGCGCTGCCGGTGGTGTGCCTCCTGTACGTCAACGCCCGGACCACGGGTCGTCCCCTGCTCTTCGCCTACGATGCGCTGTACGGTCCCGGACAGCGCCTGGGCTTTCACGTGGATCCCTTCGGCGTGCCGTACACGCCGCTGCGAGCGCTGACCCTGACGTCGGCCAACCTGATGCGCCTCGACCGCTACTTGTTCGAGTGGCCGCTGCCGGGGCTCGTGCCGATCCTCGCCGCCCTGGTCGCCCTGCGACGTCCCACGCGCTGGGACCTGTTGCTCCTCGGCTTGATCGGCGCTACGGTCGGCGCGTACGGTCTGTACTGGGCGGCGGACAGCTTCTTCGCAGGGCCGCGGTTCCTGTATACGGCCGTCCCCGCGTTCGTCATCTTCGGGGCCCGCGCACCGGGGCTGGTCGCCGAGTCGCTCCCGCCGGGAGTGCCATGGCGCGCGACGCTGCTGGTTGTCCCGCTGTGCCTGTGCTACGCCTGGCTCACCCCCACGGGCGTCTCGAGCGTGCAGATGCGGGCCTACTACTACCACGTGGGACGGACCAAGTTAAAGACCGACATCGCGGCGCAGGTGGAAGCCGCACACCTGAGTCGCGCGTTGGTCTTCGTGCATGAGCCGTGGCGCGCGCGCCTCGAGGCGCGGCTGCGCGCCTTCGGGCTGGCGCCGAGCGAAGCCGGTCGGCTCCTGTCCAGGGCCGACGCCTGCCAGATCCAAACGGCGCTCGATGCCGAAGACACGCGAGCTCCCGACGACACCGCGGTCCGACACGCCCGCCTGCTCGACGCCACCCGTACCGCCGCGGCGGTGCACCCGGTCGGCGGCTTGCAGGCGGATGAGGCGATTGCGCTCGCGGAGGGCGCCGTCCTGACGGACGCGTGCCGACGGGAGATCGCCGCGGACGAGGGCGGAACCACGCCGTACGCGCCCTTCCTGGCCCTGGCGCGCTTCGATCCCGACGGCACCCTCGGCGGGTCCGTGGTGTTCGCTCGGGACTTGGGACCCCGGAATGAGGTCCTCCGGGCGCGCTTCCCGGACCGCACATGGTATCGATACCGACCGCGGGCGAGCGATGACGACACGGTGGCGATCGTTCCTTACTAGAGCTCCAGGCGACCGCGCCACCGCGGGCCGGCTCGCGGCCGGGGTAGCAGCCCTTGCCGTGATCGTCTACGCCCGCGCCCTCGCGAACGGCTTCGCTCTGGACGACGTCGCACTCGTCGCGGAAAACACCATCGTGCATGAGCCGAGCGGCTTGTGGCGCGCATTCGCGATGCCGTATTGGCCCCCCACCCTCGGAGGATATCATCTCTACCGACCGCTCGCGGTCGCGACGTACACGCTCGACTGGCTCGTGGCGCCGGGGCGGGCGTGGTGGTTTCATGCCGTCAACGTCGGGTGGCATGCCGGCGCCAGCGCCGCAGTGGCGCTCCTCGCACGACGTTGGGTGGGCGACGTTGGAGGTTGGGTCGCCGGGGCCCTGTTCGCCGTGCATCCCGTGCACGTCGAGGCCGTCGCCAACGTGGTCGGCCGCACGGAGCTCGTGGCCGCGATGTTCGCGATCCTCGCCGTCTGGCTCGCCCTCGAGCGCGACAGCCTGGTGGGGAGTGCGGTGGCATGGACGCTCGGCCTCCTCGCCAAGGAGACCGCCGCGGTGGTGCCGGGGTTGATCGCCGCCGCCTGGCTGCTCGGCATCCGTCGCCCGCCGGGGCGGCGGGTCGTGACGTACGTCGCGGTCTGGGGCCTGATCGGGGCCGCCTTCGCGCTCGTTCGGGGGGTGGTGCTCGCACCCTATGCGGATGTCTTGGGCACCGCGATCGTGTTTCGAGGCCAGTCGCCCCTTGCCGTCCGCCTCACGGCGGTCGCGGCCCTCACCGACGTCGCGCGGCTGCTGGTGTTTCCCCTGACGCTCCGCGCCGATTATTCCCCGAACGAGCGTACGGCGGTGACAGGGTTCGGCGACCTGCGCTTCGTTGCGGGAGTCGCATGCCTCGCGGGTTGGGCGGCCCTGGTGTGGCTCCTGGCGCGCCGCCGCCGCGTGGAGGCATTCGGCCTGATCTGGATCGGGATCGCCCTCACACCCGTGGCCAACCTGTTCTTTCGGGCGGGCGTGCTCGTGGCCGAGCGCACCCTCTATCTCCCGTCCGTCGGTCTCTCGCTCGCGGCGGGTGCCGGGTTCGGAGGGTGGTGGACGGGAGCGGGGACGCGTGCGCGACAACTCGCCGCGGCCGGCGTCGTCGTGGCGATCGTGGCCGGGGGGGTGCGCGCGGCGCTGCGTGTGCCGGTATGGAAGAGCACCGACGCCGTCTACCAAAGCATCGTTCGGGACTCCCCGCGATCGTACGCCGGGCCGATGTTCGGCGGCACGCTCGCCGAGGGCGAAGGTCGCTACGCCGACGCCCTCGCAGCGTTCCGTCGGGCGGCGCAGATCCTGCCCACGGACAATCGGCTGACCCTACGCGCCGCCGAGCTGGCCTACCGCCTCGAGCGCCCGGCGCTCGCCGACACGCTGCTGGCCCACATCGACTCGACGTGCATCCACTGTGAAGCCTTCTTCCAAGGCGCGGCCCTCAGCGCGCGCAGCCGCGGCTTGACGACGGTGGCGGACTCGCTGCTCCGCCACCTCGTGGCTCTCAAGGCGGCCTCGCCGCGCGGGGAGGCACGACGGAGCCGGTGACGCCGGAGCGCGCGGCGCGTCGTGCGGGCGTGGCCACGGCGCTGGTGGCCCTCGCCGGGGGCGCCCTCACCCTCAACCACATGCTGCCGGGGGTGTTCTACGACGACGGGCTGTACGTCGGCATCGCGTACGCGCTGAGCCACGGCCTCGGCTACGCGCATCCGCACCTGCCCGGGTACCCGGCGGCCGTTCACTTCCCCCCGCTCTATCCTCTCGTCCTCGCTCCCTTCGTCGGCCTGCTGCCGTTGTCGGCGGCCGTGTTCGCGGCCAAGGTGCTCAACATCGGGCTCGGCGCCGTCGCGGCGGGCCTCATTGCCTGGTACGCGACCCGCGTGGAGCTGCTTGGCCCCGGAGCGCCCGGCTGGCTGCCCGCGGCGATCGTGGCCGGGGCCGCCGTCGCCCTCCCGACGCTGACGAGCCTCTGCGTACTCTTTTCCGAGCCGCTCTTCAGCGTGCTCCTCGCCCTCGCGATAATTCTCGCGGATCGACCGCCGTCCAGGTGGTCTCCCGAAACGGGAGCGACGCTGGCCGGCGTCGCCGCCGCGCTCGCCCTGCTCACGCGAACGATCGGCGTCGCTGCGGGAGTGGGGATCGTCCTCTACCTGCTGGTCATCCGCCGCGCCCCGTGGCAGCGCGCCGCGCTCGCCGGCCCGCCCGTGTTCGTCGCGGCGCTCGGCTGGGGACTGTGGGTGGCGCGTCATCGCGGGGGGATCGATCCCGGGATGGCCACGAACTACGGGAGCTACTTCGAGGTCTTGAAGGGGGCGGGCCTCGGTGTCTTCTGGCCCAGCCTGCGTCAGTTACCACGCCCGCTCGGCGACCTGACCCTCTCGTGGTTGCCGGCCGCTGGGCTGTACTACGCGTTCGCCGTGGCCGCCCTTGCGATCCTGGTGTACGGGCTGGTCTTGATGGTCCGGCGGTCGAGCGTCGGGCTCACGTCGCTCTGTTACCTGGCCATTCTCGCCGTGTGGCCCTTTCCCGTCGACCGGTTCGTCTGGGTGGTGCTTCCGTGGCTGGGTCTCGCCTGGTTCGCGGCCGTGCTGCGCCTCTGGCAGGCCTCGACCCTCCACCGGGTCCGGGTGCCCGTCGCGCTCGTCGCAGGGGCGGTCGCCTTCGGGTACGTGCAGCTCGAAGTGCGGGGGCTCGCGACCGGCTCCTGGCGCGCCGCGCCCGCGTACGTCTCCGCGAGCGCCGGCGAGATGCTCCCGTGGTTCGCGACGCTCCCCGCGGACGCGGTGATCGCCGCCGACTTCGAGCCCCTCATCTGGCTCAACACCGGCCGGCTGAGCGTGCCGTTCTACATCTATGGCTACCGCGGGCGTGAGGTGACCGCGCCGACCCCGGCCGAGCAGCGCGCCTATCTGGAGCGCCAAGGCGCGAGCTACGTGATGATTTCCGGCTACGTGTCCCAGTCGGTCCCCGAGTTGAACGCGCTCGTCCGCAGCTATCCGGGCTGGTTGACGATGGTCAAGCAATGGAGTGGTGGCCGCACGGTGTTCCGGATGAACCGTGGATTCTAGGCTGTCCGGCGTCCGATTGTACGGTGCCGTGGCCGCCGGCGCCGTCGTGTTCTACCTTGGCACGCTGTGGAACCATTTCGCATACGACGACAACCAGATCGTCCAGTTCAACAAGCTGGTGCTTCAATTCAGCGGTGTGTGGCGGGCGTTCGTGCGACCCTACTGGCCGCCGATCGTCGGGGGCGGGCTGTATCGTCCGCTGCCGCTCGCCTCCTACGCCATCGACTGGCAGCTCGGCGGCGCGGCGTGGTGGTTTCATGCGGTGAACGTCGCCTGGCACGCCGGGGCGAGCGTGGCCGTGGCGTGGCTCGCCCGGCGCTGGAGCGGCGAGCGCGCGGCGCTCGCGGCCGGACTGCTGTTCGCGGTCCACCCGGTCCACGTCGAGGCCGTCGCCAACATCGTGGGGCGCGCCGAGCTGATGGCCGCGCTATTCGCCATCCTGTGCGTCTACGCGGCGCTGGCGCACGATCGCCTGGGGTGGAGCGCGGCCGCGCTGGCCGTCGGTCTCCTGAGCAAGGAGAATGCGGTGGTCGCGCCCGCGCTCATCGCGTGGGGGTGGCTGGTGGAGCTCGTGCCGCGGCCCTCGTGGCGGCGGATGGCCGCGTACGCGGCCGTCTGGCTCGCGCTTGGGACCGGGTACGTGGTCGTGCGTTGGAGCGTCCTGGGTGACGAGCTGACGAGCGGCGTCACGCTCGCTCCGGTGTTCTTCCACGCGTCTCCGATCGCCGTCCGGTTGACCGCCGTGGCGGCGCTGGCCGATGTCGCGCGGCTCCTCGTCTTTCCGCTCAAGCTGCGCGTCGACTATTCGCCCGTCGAGCGCACGCTCGTCCCGACGCCGCTCGACCCCCGCTTCGCACTCGGGCTGCTGTGCGTCGCCGCGTGGGGCGTGCTGCTGTGGCTCACCTGGCGGCGCTGGGGGGGGCGCCGGGTCGAGGCGTTCGGGCTCGGCTGGATCGCGATCGCGCTGTTTCCGGTATCGAACTTGGTCTTCCCGGTGGGGGTGCTGCTGGCGGAGCGGGCGCTGTACCTGCCGTCGGCCGGACTCGCCCTCGCGGCCGGGGCGTGGCTCAAAGACCTCGAGGCTCGGCGGTTCGCGGTGGTCCTGAGCGTGCTGGTCGTGGCCGGCGGCGTGCGGAGCGCCCTGCGCGTCCCGGTCTGGCGCGACACGCGGGCGATGATCATGAGCGAGCTGGAGGACTCCCCACGCTCGTTTTACGGTCCTGCTCACATGGTGGTGATGTATCTGAACGGGCATCAACCGGCCAAGGCCCTCGAGGCGTTTCGCGCGGCCACCGCTATCTCCGACGTGACGCTTTCGTGGCTGTATGTCACGGGCGCCGAGGCGGCGTTCGAAACGGGGCACGCCGCGTTCGCCGACTCGATCCTGGACCGCCTCGAGCTGGCGTGCCGGCCCTGCGACTTCCTCTACCGGTACGAGGCCTCCGTCGCCAGAACGCGCGGCTATCCCGTGGCCGCCGACTCGTTCGCCGCCCGCATCGGGAGGGTGGCGCGCCCTCGATGAGCGCCAAGCGCATGTATCTGACCGTCGCCGCCTGCGCCATCATCGTCTACTTCGGCGCCCTATGGAACCAGTTCGCCCTAGATGATGTCCCGATCATCGCGTTGAACCCGCTCGTCGTCCACCCGTCGGGGCTGTGGCGGGCGTTCGTCGCGCCGTACTGGACGCCGGACCTGGGCGGCCACATGTACAGGCCGCTGGTGATCGCGGGGTTCGCCCTCGATGCGCTCGTGGACGGGACCGCCTGGTTCCACGCCGTCAACGTCCTGTGGCACGCCGGGGCCGCGGTGGCCGTGGCGGCGCTCGCCCGGCGCTGGGTGGACACGGCGGGCGCGCTCGTCGCCGGGTTGTTGTTCGCGGTCCATCCGGTGCACGTGGAAGCGGTCGCGAACGTCGTCGGCCGCTCGGAGCTCATTGCGACGCTGTTCACCGTGCTCGCCGTGTACGCAGCCTTGGCCGGTCGGCACGCCGGCTGGAGCGCCGCCGCCCTGGCGTTCGGGCTGCTCTCCAAGGAAAACGCCGCCGTCGCACCCGCCCTGGTGGTGTGGGCGTGGATGATCGGCCTCGACAGGCCCGATCGGCGCCGCATGGTCGCGCTCATCGTGGGCTGGGTGGTCGTCGGGGCGGCGTACGCCGCCGTGCGCACGCTGGTGCGCCAGCCGTTCGGCGGGTACGCGAGCGTCGCGCCGATGTTCATCGGCCAATCTCCGCTCACGGTGCGCCTCACCGCGGTCGCCGCGCTGGCGGATGTCGTGCGCCTGCTCGTCTTCCCGCTCACGCTGCGCGTGGACTATTCCCCGAACGAGCGCACTGCAGTGACGTCGCCCCTCGACTTCCGGTTCGCCCTCGGGCTGCTCTGTGCTTTGACGTGGGCCGCGCTGCTGCTCCTCGCGTGGAGGCGCGGGCGCAAGCTCGAGGCGTTCGGGCTCGGTTGGATCGGCGTAGCCTTCCTGCCCGTGGCCAACCTCCTCTATCCCGCGGGCTTCTACGTGGCTGAGCGGACGCTCTACCTGCCGTCGGCCGGGCTGGTGCTGGCGGCGTCGGCCGCCCTCTCCCGCTTGCCGTCGGAGCGGCTGCGCTTGGTGGTGGCCGTGCTCTGTCTCCTCGGGGGAGTCCGCACCGCCCTGCGGGTCCCAAAGTGGCGCGACGATAACGCCGTCACGCAGAGCATCCTGGAAGACTCGCCGGACTCCTACGGCGGCCCGGTGCGCATGGCCGGGGTCTACCTCGACCGGCGCGAGCCCGCCAAAGCCCTGGCCGCGGTCCGCATCGCGGCCGGCATCATGCCCCGCGACCCGTGGGTCTACTCGATCGGGTCCGTGGCGGCGTTCGCCCTGGGCGACGCGCGAGCGGCCGATTCGCTCTTGGCCCGGCTCGAGCGCTTCTGCTCCGGCCCCTGCGCGGCCGGCTACTATCGCTATGAGGCGACGATGGCGCGGGCTCACGGCTATCCGGGGCCGGCCGACTCGCTGTTGGCCCGCGCCGGCCGCCTGAGGCTCCCGCCGTGAGCACGCTTGCGAGAGGGCGCCGGGGGTGCGCCGGTGGTCGTTGCGGTCGGCGAGGCGCCTTGCAAAACACCGGACTAAGCTCGAGTAACTGGAGGGACGGTTGGACTTCCTTCACCTCCCCAACGCCTTACCCCACAACGCCTTAAAGTGCCCAACGCGAGCCAAGGCACGCGCTTTGCTTATCCAGTCAGATGAACCGCAAGGGTTTCACACTCATTGAGCTGTTGATCGTGGTGGTGATCATCGGCATCTTGGCCGCCATCGCGATCCCGAAGTTCGCCAACACGAAGGCGAAGGCGTACATCGCCTCGATGAAGTCGGACCTTCGGAACCTGGTGACGGCCGAAGAGGCGTATTTCGCCGACTCGGTCAAGTACAGCGCTAACGTTCAGTGCACGACGCCGCCCACCGCGGGTGCGGTCAATTTCTGCGTCACGACCGGTAACAACCTCGCCACGATCGGTCTCGCGACCGGGAACGGCGGTTGGAGCGTGTCGATCACGAACAACAACTTGCTGACCCCGCAGGTGACGTGCGCCATCTTCGTCAACACGGCGGCGCTCACGCCGGCGACCACGGAAGGCGCGCCCGCCTGTCAATAAGCGGCGACCTTGCGGTGGCATCCACGAGCGGCGGGGACTTCCCCGCCGCTTCGTTTTTATGCCTATTCCAGCGCCATGCCGGCCAAGCCCGCGCTCCGGACCGAGCTGCTGTTCTATCTATCGTTCCTCGCCGCCGCCGCCCTGCTGGTAGGCGTGGCGACGATGCTGCTCGCCACCAGTTTCGCTCCTGAGCGGACGTTCCTGCTGGTCATGCTCCTGGTCGCCCTGGAAGTGGGCGTGTTCATCGTGTTCGGGCGCCATCTCGTGAACCGGCTGGTGTTGTGGCCGCTGGAGCGCGTGGTCGCGACGGCCGACGCCGTGGCGGACGGCGATCTGGGGCGCCGCGCGCCGGACGAGGAGACGCGCGACTTCGCTACCCTCGCCGAGCGCCTGAACCGCATGACCGATCACCTGCTCGACGCGCAGGGGCAGCTGGTGCGCTCCGAGAAGCTCGCCAGCATCGGACGGCTGGCGGCGGGGATCGCCCACGAGGTGGGGAACCCACTGGGGGCCGTCGGGACCTACATCGAAGTGCTGCGCCGCCGCGGGGCCGACCCCGATGTGGTGGCCGGCGTGACCCGCGAGCTCGAGCGCCTCGATCGCATCGTCCGGGGGTTGCTCGACTACGCGCGACCCCAGGAAGAGGACCTCGCGCCGCTCGATGCCGCCGCCGTGGCGCGGGGCGCCTACGGGCTGCTCGAGGCACAGGGAGCCCTGAAGCCGGTGCGGGCGAGCCTCGACGTCGCCCCCGACGTGCCCCGTATGCTCGGGCGGGTCCATCTCCTGGAGCAGGCGATCGTCAACCTGGTGCTGAACGCGGTAGACGCCGCGCCCGGCGGACTCGTGATCGTCGCCGCGCAGCCGTGGGCGTACGAGCCGCGACCGGCCGTGCCCCGGCGGGCCGGCGACCCGCCCGACGCAACCTTCCCGCGCCGCCCCGAGCGGCGCCCCGCGCGGACCGACTTCGCGGCGGGCCAGCCGGGGGCGCTCTTGTACGTGGCGGATTCCGGACCGGGCGTGTCACCCGACGACCGCGAGAAGATCTTCGAACCGTTCTACACCACCAAGGAGCCGGGCCGGGGAACGGGACTCGGCCTCGCGATCGTCGCCCGTGCCGTGCACGACATGGGGGGCGTGGTGTGGGTGGACACGGCGCGGGAGGGAGGGGCGGCGTTCAAGATGTTCTTCCCGGAGGCGGAATGAACCGAAGCGGAACGCGGAACGCGGAATTCGGAACGCGGAACAGGCGAACCGACGTCTCTCCTGATGTTCCGCGTTCCACGTTCCAACTTCCGCGTTGCCCATGACACGCGTGCTCGTGGTCGATGACGAACCGGGCCTCCGCCAATCGCTCGGGCTGTTGCTCGCCGACGCGGGGTACGAGGTGGCGTCCGAGGGCAACGGGACCCGAGCGCTCGAGCGCGCCCTAGGCGAATCGTTCGACGTCGTGCTGTGCGACGTGCGGATGCCGGACATGGACGGCCTGACGTTCCTGCGCGGATACAAGGGCCGCGGGGGCTCAGGCCTCGTCATCATGATGAGCGCCTACGGAGGCGAGGAGGCGGCGCTCGCCGCCATGAAAGAGGGCGCGTACGACTATGTGCCCAAGCCGTTCCGCCCGGACGAGGTCGTGCTCACGCTTCGCAAGGCCGAGGAGCGTGAGCGGCTCGGTCACACCATCGCGACACTAAGAGCACAGTTAGACAGCAGCCCCGCGGCGCGGGCCCTGATCGCCGAGAGCCCGGCGATGCGAGAGGCCCTCGATATGGTGGCGCGCGTGGCGGGACATCCCACCACGGTACTGATCACCGGCGAGCGCGGGACCGGCAAGGAGGTCGTCGCCCAGGCGATCCACCGGGCCAGTCCCCGCGCCGCCGGCCCGTTCGTGGCGGTGAACTGCGCCGCCATCCCCGACACGCTGCTTGAGTCGGAGCTGTTCGGCTATGTAAAGGGCGCCTTCACCGGAGCGGCGGGCGACCGTCCGGGGCTGTTCGAGCAGGCCGACGGCGGTACGCTGCTGCTGGACGAGGTCGGCGAGCTGCCGCTCGCGCTCCAGGCGAAGCTGTTGCGCGTGCTGCAGGAGAATGAGATCCGCCGCGTGGGGGACCAGAAGACGCGGCGCGTGGACGTCCGACTGCTCGCGGCGACCGCCAAGGACCTCGCCGCGGAGGCGGCGGCGGGGCGGTTCCGACCCGATCTGTTCGACCGGCTGAACGTCGTGGCGATTCACCTGCGGCCGTTGTCCGATCGGCGTGCCGACATCGGACCCCTCGCGGCGCATTTTGCAGCCCGGCTGGCCGGCCGGCTCGGCCGCCGCGTCGTCTTGAGCGAGGCGGCGCTGGAGTGGCTGCGCGAGCAGCCGTGGCCGGGCAACGTGCGCTCGCTCGAGCACGCCATCGAACGGGCGGCGGTGCTGTCGGACAAAGAGATCCTGGAGCCGGCGGATTTTCTGCGCACCCCGGACTCCCGTCCGGGGTCAGTGCTGACCCCGGGCGCAAGCCCGGGGTTGCTCGGAGGCGGGACCCTCCGTGACGCCGTCGAGCTCGCGGAGCGCCAGGCCATCGCCGCCGCCCTGACGGCCGCAGCGGGCAACCGCCGCGAGGCGGCCAAGCGGCTCGGCGTGAGCCTCCGGACCCTGTTCTACAAGATGGACCGATACGGCATCGACTAGTGCAGTACTTTGCACGCCTGCATCGTTTTGCAGTACTTCAGTAAAGTATAACATACTATAATATAACAACTTAGCTAATGGCACGAGGTATGAGAGGGAGAATCACGACGGGAGGCGATGTCATGCGGCGCTCGGGCTTCACGACCATTGAAATGATCATCGTGGTGGCGATCATCGGGATCATCACGCTGATCGGCTTTCCGAAAATCCGGCAGACGCTCGACAAGACCAACCTCCGCTCGGCGCGCGCCGCGGTGGGCACAATGGCGGGCACGGCGCGGGCGGCGGCGATTCAGCGCGGCTGTCGCAGCGCGCTGCACTTTGCGGCGGCGACGAACGCCGTGTGGGTGACCACGGCGTGCCCGACCAAGGTGGATACGCTCTCGGGCGTCCAGGACCTGAAGGCGCGGTTCAGGGTGACGCTCACCGCCTCGCGCGACTCCGTGCAATACGATCCGCGCGGGCTCAGCCTGGACGGCTTTCCGTCGAACACGGTGGTCTGGCTCACGGGCAGCGTCGCCACCAACAAGGACTCGGTGATGATCAACCCGATCGGTAAGGTGGTGCTGCAATGAAACGCGAGCAGGGGTTTACGATCGTCGAGGTGATCGTCGCGATTCTGGTGCTCACCATCGGACTGCTGGCGCTCGTCACGTCGGCGGCGCTGGTGACGCGGATGATCGGCCGGGGCCAGCGCTCGGCGGTGGCGGCGCAGTACGCCCAGCGGCGGCTCGAGATGCTGCGCGTCACCGGCTGCAAGTCGCAGGCCGGGGGCAGCGAGGTGATGATGCGCGGGTCGAGCCCCGTGGACTCGCTCACGTGGCGGTTCGCCACTACGGGAACGAACCATTGGCAGATCGTGGTGCGCAGCAAGTATCCGACCGCCCGCGGCCAGTGGCGGACCGACAGCATGGAGACCCAGATCTCATGTCTCTTCTAGCCCGTCGAGGGTTCACCCTCATCGAACTGATGATCGCGCTGGTGCTCCTGGGCCTGGTGTCGGCCGCCGTGTACAAGGTGCTGGTCAACAACCAGCGGGTGTACCTGGCGCAGACGCAGACGATCGACCTGCAGCAGAACATTCGCGCGGCGGCCGCGATCCTGCCGGCCGAGTTCCGCGAGCTGGACGCGGCCGACGGCGACATCAAGGGGATGGGTTCGGATTCGCTCCGGATTCGTGCCATGCGCCAGCTCGCGTTCGTGTGCGCGACGCCGGCGCTGGGCGGGGGGATCGGGCAGATCGTCCTGGCGGTTCGGACGACGCCGATCTACGGCAACCGCCAGACCTTCAAGCAAGGCGATTCGATCCTGGTCTACTGGGAGGGCAATCCCACTTCTCGGAACGATGACCAGTGGCTCCCCGCCCAGCTCCAGAAGGACCCCGATCCAGGAGTCTGCGTCGGGGACAGCACGGTAGCTCCAAACGTGCCGACGCGTCCGGCGTACCTGCTGACGCTGCAACCGACGTGGATCAATAACCCCGCGCTCAACTGGGCAGGCGCGATCTCGAACGGCGCTCCGGTACGCGGCTTCGACAAGGTGGCCTATCGCTCCTACCAGGCCGCGGACGGCAACTGGTATCTGGGGCAGCGCAACCCGGCGCAGACGGGCACGATCCAGCCGGTGGTCGGACCGCTGATCGGCGCGAACGGGGTGACGTTTACCTACTACGACAGCGTCGGGACGGTGACCGCCGACTCCTCCAAAGTGGCGCAGATCCAGATCGTGTTGCGCGCCCGCACGGTCGCCCCAATCCGCGGACCCAATGGGGTGCAGGCGTACAAGGTGGACAGCATTGTGACCCGCGTCGCGCTGCGCAACAACCCGCGGTGCGGACCGGGCTCGATGCCTCCCCGCGCGTGCGGGTGACGGGCGCAAGGGGCTTACTTGTGAATCTCAAGGAGCGGTCTATGAAGCAGGTCCTGAAGAACGAGCGCGGCATGGCGCTCGCCATCGCGATCGTCGCGCTCGTGATCGTGGGCGCCCTCATCGCCGGCGCCCTCTTCTCCGGCACCCAGGAGCAGCGGGTGGCCGAGAACGTGCGCCGGGTCCAGGAGTCGTTCGGGGTCGCGGAGGAAGGGGTGTACGACATCATCCGCGGCTGGAACACCGTTGCGGCCAAGCAGAAGTACGCCGACCTGTACCCGTACCCGGCAGTCGCGCCCTCGCGCGACACGGCGCTCTTCGGCAGGACCACCGCAAAGAGCAAGACGGGGAGCTACAGCGGCGAGATGTACAAGCTCAACGACCAGCTGTACATGATCGACATGACCGCCCAGGACACCATGAGCCTCGCCGGACGCATCCGGGGCGGCGGCGCGAGCCAGCGGATCGGGCTCCTCGCCCGGATCCGACCCCTGCAGGTCAATACCCAGGCTGCCGTCACCTCGGGCGGCGCCGACGTGGTGGTCGGCAGCGCCAGCATCGACGGGAACGACCACGCGCCAACGGGGTGGGCAGGGTGCCCCCCGCTCGATTCTGCCAAGGCCGGCATCCGGACGCAGTCGGACGGGAACGTCTCGACCAGCGGGCACCCGACCCTTATCGGAAACCCGCCGGTGCTCAAGGACCCGACGCTCGCGGACAGCTCGTTTACGCACTACGGAGACGTGACGTACACCGACCTGGCCGCGAGCGCCACGATCACCGTGGCGGCCCAAAACTTCTCGAACTCGATCGCCCCGGCGGTGGTCGGCGGCGTGTGCGACCACACTGGGAACAACGCCTGGCTGAACTGGGGAAGTCCAACTACGCCGACCGGCCCGTGCGGCGGGTTTTTCCCCATCATTCACATCACGGGGAACGGTGCCGTCATCAACGGGCAGGAAGGTCAAGGCGTCCTGCTGGTGGACGGCGGCCTGAGCGTCCAGGGCGGCTTCCAGTTCTACGGCGTCGTGATCGTCAAGGGCTCGCTCAAGACCTCCGGCGGTGGCAGCACTCCAGCCCACTTCTGGGGGACCGTCATGGTGCAGGACACCGCGGCGTTCACCGACACGACCAACAATATCTCCGGCAGCGCCAACCTCCTGTACTCTAAGTGCGCTATCATCAAGGCCTTAGCTAAGACCGGAGTCGGGTCGATGATGCGGTCGCGGGGGTGGGTCCAGCTGTACTAAGGCGATCTAGACTCGATGGATTCGGGGCGGGGGCGCAGTGAGGCTGCCCCCGCCCCGTCTTGTTTTGGAAACCAGCGGGCACACTACTTGCCACTTTCGGACTCCGCCGTTCGATTCATCGACTTGGACGAGAGGGAGTCCGATATGAGGCACGTGCTGAAGAACGAGCGTGGCATCGCGCTGGCCCTCGCGATCGTCGCCCTCGTGGTCGTGGGCGCGCTCATCGCCGGCGCGCTGTTCGCGGCCACGCAGGAGCAGCGCGTGAGCGAGAACGTGCGGCGCGCCATGGCGGCGTTCGGCGTGGCGGAGGAGGGGGTCTACGACATCATCCGCGACTGGGACAAGAACGGCGCCACCTACGCCGCGTTGTATCCGTTTCCTGCGCAACAGAGCTCGGTGGTGATCGACACGACGACGTCGGCGAGCAAGACGGGGCGCTACAGCGGCACGCTCTTCAAGCTCAACGACCAGCTGTACCTCATCGACGTGACGGCGCAGGACAACATGAGCCTCGCCGGGCGCATCCGGGGCGGCGGCGCGAGCCAGCGGCTCGGGCTCCTGGTCCGCATCAAGCCGCTGACGCTCGGCACGCCGGCCGCGCTGACGTCCGGTGGCGCCAACGTGCTCAGCGGCAACGCCAAGATCAACGGCAACGATCAGATCCCTACCGGGTGGACCGGATGCGGCCCCACGGATAGCGCCGCTGCCGGCGTCCGCACCCAGATGAACAATACGGTCACGATCAACGGCCGCCCCGAGCCCGGATCCTCGCCCGTGCTCGGATCCCCGCCCGTGCTCAAGGACCCGACCCTGGCGGATAGCTCGTTTTCCGTGTTCGGGGACAAGACCTACGCGCAACTCGCCAACCAGGCCGCTATCACGATGCCGGCGCAGGACTTCTCGACGACGATCGCGCCATCGCTGTCCGGAGGCACGTGCAACACGAACGTGCGCACCAACTGGGGGAGCCCGAGCGATCCCGCCGGTCCGTGCGGTCAGTATTTTCCGATCATTCACATTACCGGTACCAGCGCCGCCATTAGCGGCCAGGAAGGTCAGGGTGTCCTGCTGGTGGACGGCAGCCTGAGCGTACAGGGCGGGTTCCAGTTCTTCGGTGTGGTCATCATCAAGGGCAAGCTCAGGACGTCGGGTGGGGGCGGCACCCCGGCCCACTTCTGGGGCACCATGATGGTGCAGGATTCGGTGGCGCTCTCCGACACGACCAACAACATCACCGGCAACGCCAACATCCTGTACTCTAAGTGTGCTATTCTCAAAGCGTTAGACAAGACGGGCGTGGGGACCATGTTGCGGTCGCGGGGGTGGATCCAGCTCTACTAAAGTGGCCTAACTATCGATAACCAAAGTACTTGTTGGTTCAGCCTCAAGTAGGTTCGAGGCTTGACAGGATAAGGGGCGGGGCTTACTGTAGTTTGCCCTCGCCCCTTCTTGTCTTTAGCCCATAGGCACTTATGGCCCTCTTCGGGTTGCTGGGCGGCAAAAAAACCTCGGTGGGCCTGGATATCGGTTCCGGCATCATCAAGCTGGCGGTGATCGACCATTCGGGCAGCGAGCCGGAGCTCGTCAAGGTCGCCACGACCGAGGTCGCCGCCGATGCCATCGTGGAGGGTGAGGTCATGGACCCCGGGCTCGTGTCGGAAGCGATCCGGGGGCTGTTTTCCACGGCCGGCGTCAAGCAGCGATCGGTGGTGACGGCCGTCGGCGGCCGGGACGTGATCGTCAAGAAGATTCAAATGGATCGGATGAAGGAAGGGGACGCCCGGGAGGTGATCCGGTGGGAGGCCGAGCAGCACGTCCCGTTCGACATGGCGAACGTCGAGCTCGACTTCCAGATCCTCGATCCCGACGCCGAGGGGCTGCAGATGAACGTGCTGCTCGTCGCCGCGAAACGGGAGCTGGTGGACAGCCGGACGTCGCTCCTCGGGGAGGCGGGACTCGAGGCGGCGATCATCGACGTGGACGCGTTCGCGATCCACAACGCGTTCGAGCTGAACCACCCCGACGCGATGCAGGGGGTGGTGGGGCTGGTCAACATCGGGCACGAAGTCACCAACGTGAACATCCTGGAGGACGGGGTCCCGGTGCTGACGCGGGATTTGTCGGTGGGGACGCGGCGCTTCCGGGAGGACCTCCAGCGGGAGAAGGGGCTGTCGGCGGAAGACTCGGAGCGGGTCATTCAGGGCCAGGCGCAGAGCGGCGACCTGGCGCAGTACGTTGACGCCCGGGGCGAGGAGATCGCGGTGGGGGTGGAGCGGGCGGCGGCGTTCCTCGCGACGGCCTCGCGCTCCGCCGGGGGGCTGGGGCGGGTGTACACGATCGGCGGCGGGGCGCGGGTTCCGGGTCTGAACGAGGCGCTGTCGAACCGGCTGCGCGTGCCCGTGGAGCTCGCGAGCCCGGTGCAGCGGCTCAAGGTGCGCGACTCGGTGTTCGAATCCGTCGCGGTGGATGACATCGCGCCGCTCTTGATGCTGTCGGTGGGACTGGCGCTGAGGCGCGCCGCATGATCGAAATAAACCTCCTTCCCGGGAAGAAGGGGAAGAAGGCGGCGGCCGGCGGCGCGGGCTTCAAGCTCGCGCTGCCCGACTTCCGGGCCCTGCTTGCCAGCATCAAGAACCCCTGGCTGCTCGTCGCCAGCGCGACCTCGTTGATCGTCGTCGGCGGCGGGCTGCTGTGGTTCATCACGCAGAGCACACGGCTGCGGGTGCTCCAGAACCGGCGCGTCGAGGTGCAGGCGGAGAAGCGGCGCTTCGACGTGGTGATCGCCCAGAAGCGCCAATCCGAGCGCATCCGCGACTCGCTCGTCGCCGAGATCCAGGTCATTCGGGGAATCGACGCCGACCGCTACATCTGGCCGCACGTGCTGGACCAGATCACCAAGGCGCTGCCGCCCTACACCTGGCTCACGGGGATCTCGGTGGCCGGGGGCGGCAATGTCGCCCCGGGCTCACCGGGTGCCCAGCCGGTCGCCGGAAGCGGCACGGACTCGATCGGGAGACCGCAGGTGCGGATCTGGATCACCGGCAGCACGGTGGACATCCAGGCGTTCACCACGTTCCTGCGCCAGCTCGCCGCGTCGCCCTGGCTCACCGACGTGACGCCGGCGACGACCTCTACGGTCATCGAGGCCGACCGCCCCGTCACCGCCTTCAACGTCGCGGTCCGGTTCCGCGTGGCGGACTCGGTGTACATCCGGACCGTCCCCCTGACCCAGTCGGCGAGGTAGCGCCATGGCCTTGCTGCCGCAGGACCGGCAGAGCCAGGTGATGCTGCTCATCACCATGGGCATGCTCGCGCTCGGCTACGCCTTCTGGAACTACTGGGCGACGCCGACGGGCCAGGAGATCGAGGCCGTGCAGACCGACATCCGGAGCATGGAGGCCGTCATCGCGCAGGCGAAGTCGGATCTCGCGAGCGGCACCGTGGAGGACCTGCGACGCAAGGTCGAGGAATACACGGCGCTCCTCGCGGTGATGCGCCGCCTGGTGCCCGAGAAGAACGAAGTCCCCGCGCTGATCGACGACATCTCGACCAAGGCCAAAGTGCGCGGCGTGACGATCGGCCGGATCGAGCCCCAGCCGGTCGAGGCGGGACCGCCGTTCGACACCTACCGGTACCGCCTCGAGATCATCGGGCATTACGACCAGCTGGGCGAGTTCCTGTCGGACATCGCGAGCCTGCCGCGCATCATCGTCCCGCAGGACGTGGTGCTCAAGGCCGCCGCGGGCCAGGCGCAGAAGCTGCTGGGCGATACGCTGGGCGCGCTGCTCGAGGCGCAATTCGGGATCCGCACCTTCGTGAAGGCCACGGCGCCGCCGCCCCCGCCGGCGAAGAAGGGTGGCGGGGCGGGGGGCGGACAGTGAACGGACGATTCACAGCGTGCGTCGTCGCGTTGCTCGCCGCGGGTCCGCTCGCCCCGTTCGTTCGAACGGGGCTCGCCGCGCAAGCGAAGCGCACCCCCGCGGCGGCGGCGAAACCCGACAGCGCCAAGCCCAAGCCCGACAGCGTGGCGGCGCCGGCGACGGCGCCGGTCCTGGTGCGCGAGGTCTTCTCCTACGAGGGCGGCGGGCGCGACCCGTTCCTCTCGCTGCTGCGGTCGGGCGACATCCGGCCGCTCCTCTCCGACCTGCGCCTGGTCGGGATCTATTACGACGGGCGGTATCCGGCGCGCAGCGTCGCGGTGCTGCGCGATGTGACGAACAGCAAGGTGTATCGAGTGAAGCCGGGCAACATCATCGGGCGCCTCAAGGCCACCACGATCCGGCCGCGCGAAATCGTGTTTACGGTGCAGGAGTTCGGCTTCGAGCGGCAGGAAAGCCTGCAGCTCGCCAAGCAGGAGGTAAC
>WNFW01000349.1_pt1 | contig 29703 bp, 27 predicted proteins | sample 5400131 | NCBI WGS metagenome assembly WNFW01 (sample SAMN13153362, study PRJNA577476) | soil metagenome | isolation source: 20 cm soil or saprolite under grassland replicate 1 | place: USA:California | collected 2016-06-15 | reverse complement strand
CCGATGCCTGGAGCCAAAGTCACGGCTGTAGCGCACCAGGTTTTCGCTCAGCAGGGAGCCGAACTCGGAGCCGGCCTGGACGGCGTCCCCGCCCGCGCTGAAGCCCTCGTTGACCGTGCGCGGGAAGTAGGTGTCGTAGCTGCGCCGCTCGTAGTTCGCCCCGATGTTGAAGTCGAGCGAGAAGCCGCGGCCCAGCGTCGCGAGGCCCCGGAGTCCGCCGATCCCGCGCGTGACTTGGTCACCCTCGTGGACCTGGTCGGTGTAGCGGAGTGGATTCGCGCCGTACTGCGACCACACCGTCGGGTCCTCGGCGCGCGGATCGTTCGACAGCCGCGAGCTGTCGACGTATTGCATAGGGACGTAGGTCAACGCCTGCCGCACGATGCCGATCGAGCGGTAGCCGTTGATGGTGGAGCTCCGCACCATGTCGTTGAACGAACGGTTCACGGCCACGTTGCTCGTGATCCGGAAGGCGTGCGAGACGTCGCGATCGACGTTGACGCGCAGGCCACCGCGCTTGAACTCCGAGCCGCGAATCACGCCGCCCTGATCGAGCAGGTTCCCCGAGATCGCATAGCTCCCCCGGGCGTCGCCGCCGGCGAAGCCGAGCGTGACGTCGCGCACGAGCGAGTGGCGGAAGATTTGCGCCTGCCAGTCGGTGCCGGCGCCCATCACCTTGCGGATCGAGTCCGGAGTCAGCGAGCCCGGGCGTCCGCCGTAGGGATACTGCGTCGCCGGCCCGTACGCGTTGAGGAACGCCGTGTTGACGTAGGTCGCGAAGTCGTAGGCGTTCAGTACGGGGATCTCGCGGACCACGGTCGAGGAGCCCTGGGAGTAGCTCAGCGTGTACCTCCCCCCGCTGGCGCGGTCTCCGTTCTTCGTGGTGACGAGGACGACGCCGTTCGCGCCGCGGCTGCCGTAGATCGCCGTCGCCGAGGCATCCTTGAGGATGTCGATGGACTCGATGTCTTCGGGCGCGATCGCGGACAGCGGGTTGGTCTCGGTCAACGAGGACAGGTTCTCCTCGCTCACCGCGCCGAGCCGGCGTTTGGAGACCCCGGAGTTCACCCACGGCACGCCGTCGATGACGTACAGCGGTTGTGCGCTGCCGGCGTTCATCGAGTTCACGCCGCGGATCTGGACGCGGATGCCGGCGCCGGGCGCGGCGTCACCCTGGGTGACTTGCACGCCGGCCACTCGGCCCTCTAACCCCTGTTCGAGACTCGCGACGGCCGTCTTGCGCAGGTCCTGCGCCGAAACCGACGCCACGGCGCCCGTCAGGTCGGCCCGCCGCTGCGTGCCGTACCCCACGACCACGACGTCCGACAGGGTGACGGCGATCGGCTGGATCGCGAAGTTCAGCGTGACGATCTCCCCGGCCGTCACGGCGACGGTCTCTTCCCGGGCGGAAAAGCCGATGCGGCTGGCCCGCACCCGCTGCGTCCCGGCCGGCACGGCCGCCAGCATGAAGCCACCGTCCTCGGCGCTGACCGCCGCCCGATCCGTGCCCACGACGCTCAGTCGCACCGCCACGACCGGGCGGCCGGTCACCGAATCCGCGACATGCCCGGTGATGGTGCCGGTCCCGGTCTGCGCCCCCAAGCGCGCGGCACTCCACACGAGTCCGATCAGCCCGAGTGCGACTGCACGACGTGTCATGGCATGCGCCCTCCGAGATGGTGAGCACGTCCCTATCATCTAGTAGACGCGCAAGGCATGCCCGATCCCCACCGCCTCCGGTGCGGCCACGTGGCGGCGTCGGGCGGGGCGAGATACCTTCCCGGCCATGCCGCACCCGGAGTTTCCCAACCTCACCGTGCTCGATCATCCCCTGATCCGGCACAAGCTTACGATCCTGCGGGACAAGCACACCACGACCCGCGATTTCAAGCAGCTCGTCAACGAGATCGCGATGCTGATGGCGTACGAGGTGACGAAAGACCTGCCGCTCGAGCCCGTCGAGGTCGAAACGCCGCTCGAGCCGATGCGGGGCGTCCGGGTGGCCGGGAAGAAGCTCGCGCTGGTGCCGATCCTGCGGGCCGGCCTCGGGATGGTGGAAGGGATCGCCCAGCTCATTCCCTCGGCGCGCGTCGGGCACATCGGCATCTACCGCGAGCACGACACGCTCCAGCCGGTCGATTACTACTTCAAGATTCCCGAGGGGCGCGACGCGCGCGATTTCTTCGTGCTCGATCCCATGCTGGCGACCGGCGGGTCGGCCGTGGACGCGGTGGGCGCGCTCAAGCACGCCGGCGCGCAGCGCATCCGGTTTCTCTGCCTCGTCGCCGCCCCCGAGGGCGTGCGCCGCATGCGCCAGGCCCACCCCGACGTCCCGATCTTCGCCGCGGCGCTCGACCGCGAGCTGAACGCCCAGGGCTACATCCTGCCGGGGCTGGGGGATGCGGGAGACCGGCTGTTCGGGACCCGCTAGGCGCCCGCCGCGTTGACAATTATCGTCATTTAGGTAGTTTATGACGTAATTCGTCACATTGATCAAAAGTGACATAAAGTGTCCACGCATTACATCGCGCTCATCGGCGACGCCGCCGCGTCCCGCGCCCTGCCGCCGCCCCGCCGCGCGCGCCTGCAACGCGCGCTCCGCGACGCGATCCCGCAATTCAACCGGCGCTGGCGCGCCGCCCTCGCCGCGCGCTTCGCCGTCACGCGGGGCGACGAGTTCCAGGCGCTCCTCACCACCGCCCGGCCCGTGTGGGAGATCCTGCACGAGGTCCATTTCCGCTTCCCCGAGGTCGCGTGGGTCGTCGCCTGCGGGCTCGGGGCCGTGGCCACCCGCCTCGAGCCGCGCATCACCGCCCCCGAGGTCGACGGACCCTGCTTCCACGCCGCCCGGGCGGCGCTGGAGCAGGCCAAACGCCGCCGCCAGCTCGTCGCATTCGGCGGTTTTCCGCCGGGCCTCGAGCCGCTCGCGAGCTACTACTCCGCGTTGTACTGGAGCTGGACGCCGCGGCAGCGCCGCGCCGCCACGCTGCTGCGGCTCGGACCTCCAGCCGCCGCGGCCATGCAGCTCAAGATCGATCGCAGTGCGATCTCCCATCTCGCCCGCCGCATGGCCTGGCCCCTCGTCTCAGCCGGGGATAAGATGTTTGAGGCGGCCCTGGTGGAGGTGCTGTGAACCCGCTGTTCGTCGTCCCGCTGCTCGTGTACACGCTCGCTGCCGCGCTGTGGCCGGCGCAGGTGGACGGCCGCCGCCGCGGCGTGCCGCTGCTGCTCGTCGAGGCGGCCGTGGTGATCGTCGCCCTCGCCGTCGGCACGTTGCTCTCGCCGCTCGTCGTGCCGCGGGCGCAGGGGTTGTTCTGGGGTCGGATCGGCCTCCTGGCCACGGGCTACCTCTACGTGTGCGGACGAGGGATGGTCATCGTCCGAGCGGTGCTGGAGCTGCCCACGCTGCAGATGCGCCGCGGCGAGGACCGCACGGCAGGCGCGATCGCGATCTCCCGCGGCCGGACGATCGGTGCCCTGGAGCGGGCCCTGGCGCTCACGCTGGTGCTGCTCGGTGAGGACGCCGCGATCGGCTGGATCATCGCCGCCAAGTCGCTCGCCCGCTTCAAGGCGTTGGAGGACCGCGAGTTCGCCGAGTATTTCCTGATCGGCACGCTTGCGTCGTTCCTGCTCGCGCTCCTGGCCGGCATCGGCATGCGGATGCTGCTGCTCCACTGAGGAGTGGGAGCCGGGGGCGGGTAGGGCCTCCCTGTGCGACAAAAATACGCAGTCGCTCCGGGAGGCCCTACCCGCCCCCGGCTCCCTACGCCGCCCGCGCAACCCTTTCAACCCCCCCAGTGTCACAGGGTTAACCGTCACCCCCGCTGCGGAGCCCGGTGGACGAACGCGAACTGATTGCCAGAGTCCGCGCCGGGGACGGCGCCGCAGAGCGGGCCCTCTACGACGGGCACGTCGATCGCGTGTACCGGCTGGCGTATCGGCTCGCGGGGGACGACGACCTGGCTCGGGAGTTCACCCAGGACACGTTCGTGCGCGCGTTCGAGCGACTCGGCTCGTTCCGGGGTGAGGCGCGGCTCTCCACCTGGCTGCACGCCATCACCACGTCGGTGGTGCTGAACGGGCTGCGGAAGGTGACGCGGTTCCGACGGCGCGAGACGGACCTCACGGAGGCGAACGAGGTGTCGCGCCCCGGACGGCAGGCCGAGCCGGACTTGAAGCGGCGGCTCGCGGGGGCGATCGACGGTTTGCCGGATGGGTACCGCACCGTGTTCGTGATGCACGACGTCGAGGGCTATACGCACGAGGAGATCGGTGCGGCACTCGGCATCGAGACGGGAACTTCGAAAGCGCAGTTGTCGCGTGCCCGCGCCAAGTTGCGCGAGTCGCTGGCGGACTTCGCAGGAGAGTGGGTGTCATGACTGAAGACCGATTCGAACGGCTGTTGCGGGAGGCGGCGCAGGACTATCACCGGCCTCCGGAGACGCCGCGCGAGGAGCTGTGGCGGCGGATCGCGGCGTTGCGCGAGGCACGGCGGCGCCGTCGGATGATCATCACGAGCCCCTGGCTCCGCTGGGGCGTCGGCATCGCCGCCGTGCTCGCCCTGGGCGTCGGGATCGGGCGCTGGACGGCGCACTCACCGCGCGCTGGCCAGCCCGCGGTGGCGGCGGCTGGTGGCGGCAACGCCGCGCTCGCGTACCGTGTCGCGGCGGCGCAGTACTTGACGCGCACCGAGGCCCTGCTGACGGGGTTCCGCTCGGAAGCGCGCTCGGGCATGCCGGACGCGCAGTTCGCGCGGCAAGCCCGCGACCTCCTGGGCACGACGCGCTTGATGCTGGACTCGCCCGCAGCACAGGACGCGCGATTGAAGGACCTGCTCGAGGACCTGGAGCTGGTGCTGGCGCAGATCGCTCAGCTCCCGGCGAGCAGTGACAGGGACGACGTGCAGTCGATCAACCAGGGATTGGAACAACGCAGCGTGTTGCTGCGGCTGCGGACGGCGAATCCGGCCGGCCCCGGCCCCGTGCGCACGCAAGGAGCACTGTGATGCACGCGATGCAGCTCGTAGTGGCAGCCGTCATGGGAATGCAACAGCCGGTGGTGCCCCTGCCGCCGGTGCTCGTCCGGCCTCCGGCCGCCACCCAACTCGATGGGCTCGAGGCCCTGCAGGGGCTGGACGCGCTCGCGGGGCTGGAAGGACTCCAGGGCCTCGCGGCGCTCGCGGGTGTCGAGGCGCTGCAAGGCGTCAAGGCGTTGGAAGGACTCGATGCGCTGGAGGGGCTCGCGGGGATCACCGGATTGGACGTGCTCGATGACCAGAGCGTGGCCCAAGACGACTCGCAGGACCCCGCCGACTCGCTGTGGCGGGCGGCGCAGCAAGCGTTCAACCGCGGCGACTACTCCAGCGCCGCGAATCTGTACGGCGATCTCACCCGTCGCTACGCCAACTCCACCCGCGCGGGCGACGCCCTCTACTGGGCGGCGTTCGCGCTGTACAAGAACGACGACCCGGCCCACGCCCGCAGCCTGCTCGTGACCCAGCAGCGCCGCTACCCCAAGGCGGCGACGCGGCGCGACGGTGACGCGCTGTTCGCCCGCATCCAGACGGCGCTCGCCAAACAGGGCGACGAAGAAGCGCGCCGGTGGCTCAGCCAGAATGCGCAACCGCGGCCGGACGCCGATACCACGCATGCCAAGGGCTGCGCGAGCGAAGACGATGACGATGACATGCGCATCGAGGCGCTCAAGGGCCTGCTGCAGATGGACGCCGCCAATGCGGTGCCGATTCTGCGCAAGGTGCTGGCCCGCCGCGACGCCTGTTCCACGGCGCTGCGCCGCAAGGCGGTGTTCATCGTGTCGCAGAAGCGCACGCCTGAGACCGAGGACATCCTGCTCGACGCCGCCCAGCACGACCCGGACTCGGAGGTGCGCCAGCAGGCGGTGTTCTGGCTGTCGCAGGTACCCACTGACCGCGCGGTCGAGATGCTCGACTCGATTCTCAAGACGTCCAGCGATCAGGAGTTGCTGGAGAAGGCGATCTTCGCGCTGTCGCAGCAGCACAGCCCCAAGGCCGCCGAGATTCTGCGCGCCTACGCGGAGCGCTCGAACGCCCCCGCGGAAGTACGGGAGAAGGCCATCTTCTGGCTGGGGCAACAGCACTCGTCCGAGAACGGCGCCTTCCTGCGGGGCCTGTACGCCAAACTCACGGACGAGGACTTGAAGGACAAGGTGATCTTCTCTCTCTCCCAGATGGGCGGCGCAGAGAACCAGCGCTGGCTGATGGACATCGCTCTGAACGAGCGCGAGCCGATCGAGCAGCGCAAGAAGGCCCTGTTCCGGGCGAGTGAGGCTGGCGCCGATCTGGGCGAGTTGGCGACGCTGTACGACCGGATGCAAAACCGGGACATGAAGGAGCGGCTGATCTTCGTGTACTCGCAGCGCCACGAGCCGGCCGCGCTCGACGCCCTGATCAAGATCGCCAAGACCGAGCAGGACAAGGAACTCCGCAAGAAGGCGATCTTCTGGCTCGGCCAGTCGCACGACCCGCGCGCCGCGCAGGTCCTGTTGGACATCATCAACCAATGATCACCTCCCTCGCTCTAGCGCTCGCCCTGCAGGGCGGCCTGCCCGACCGGGTCGCGGCGGCGCCCGACGGCGAAGTCCGGTTCTCCTATGCCACCCGCCCCGGCGTGTGCGGCAACGGCCGCAACACCATCTCTTTCGATTGCGAGGACGGCTGGTGCGGCCGGCATCGGGTCTCGGTCGGCAGATATGACGACGACGACGCGGGCTGCCCGTGCGAGCCGGGGCCGGCGCGGGTCGCGCTCCAGAAGCGCGGCGGCCAGGTCACGCGTCTGCGGGCATATGTGGGTGGCGCCTGGCGGGCCGCGGGCGCCGGCGTCACCGACCTGGGTACCGTGTCCGCCGCCGCCGCGACCCGCTACCTGCTCGACCTCGCGGCGCGCGCCACCGGGGACGCCGGACACGAGGCGGTCTTCCCCGCCGTGCTGGCGGACAGCGTGACCGTCTGGCCCGATCTGCTGCGGCTCGCCCGCACGGCGAGCGTGGCGCGCGAGACCCGGCGCGGGGCGGTCTTCTGGCTCGGCCAGGCCGCCGGCGAGGCGGCGACGCGTGGTCTTACGGAATTGCTGGACGACACCACGGTAGCGCTCGAAGTAAAGGAAAGCGCCGTGTTCGCGTTGTCCCAGCAGCCACGTGATCAGGGCGTGCCGGCGCTGATCCGGGTCGCCCGCACCCACCCCAGCCCGGGGGTGCGCAAGAAGGCCCTGTTCTGGCTGGGCCAGTCCGACGATCCACGCGCCCTCGCGCTGTTTGAGGAGATCCTGACGCAAAGTCGGTGAAGGTTGGGGGAGGTCAACCTCCAAAACCTCCCCCGTATATTCCCCGCATGCCATTCTGGACTCTGCGCCGCCGGCTCGCTGCCGCAGGGGTGCTGGTTGTGCTGCTTGCGTTCGGCTGGGCCGCGGTCGTCGTGGCGGCCGCCTTGGCGGCGTCCCGCGACCAGGCCACGACCTCCGACGCCATCGTCGTGCTCGGAGCCGCGCAGTACAACGGCCGGCCCTCGCCCGTGTTCCGCGCCCGGCTGGACCACGCCGCCGCGCTCTACCAACGCGGTTTCGCGCCGGTGGTGCTGGTGACGGGGGGCGTCGGGACGCGCGATACGCTCAGCGAGTCCGAGGTGGGCCGCCGCTACCTGGTCAAGGCCGGCCTCCCCGACGCCGCGGTGCTGGCCCTCCCCGCCGGCACGAGCACGTCCCGCTCGCTCGACGGCGTGGCGCGCTGGTTCGGCGGCCGCGACAGCCGCCGGGTCCTGCTCGTCTCCGACGGGTTTCACATGCTCCGGCTCCAGATCATCGCGACCCGGCTCGGCCTCGCGCCGTTCACGTCCCCCGCGCCCAATTCACCGATCCGCGCCAACCCGCGTCGCAACGCGGCGTACTTTTTCGCCGAAGGATACAAGGTGCCCGTCACCTGGCTCTTCAACCGCTGAGGGCGCGCCATGCAACTCGCTACCCGCCGGGTTTACGCGGGCAGGGTCGTGCGACTCGACGTCGATACCGTGCGCTTCCCCGACGGCTCCACGGGGGAGCTCGAGCTGATTCGACATCCCGGTGCCGCGGCGGTGGTCCCCTGTCTCACCGACCCGAAGGGCTCCGACCCCACGATCTTGATGATCAAGCAGTACCGCTACGCCGCGGGCGGCTCGCTGTGGGAGGTCCCGGCCGGAACCCTCGACCCGAACGAAGCGCCCGTCGCGTGTGCGCGGCGCGAGCTGCTCGAGGAGACCGGCGTCACCGCCGAGCGACTCGAGCCGCTCAGCGCCATTCTCACGACCCCGGGGTTCACCAACGAGATCATCCACCTGTTCATGGCCAGTGGGCTACGCAGGGGCACGGCCGCGCCGGAGCGTGACGAGTTCATCGAGGTAGTGCCCAGGCCCCTCTCCGAAGTCCTTGCAGGAATTCGTGATGGCGAGATCCGTGACGCCAAGACGATGGTGGCTATCCTTTATATGGCGCGGTTTCGGTTGGACCTGTGACGCGGGCGTCACGTTGCGATGTCTCCTCACGTGGACGATATTCACCACGTGGCGCCTGGCCGGCGCTAAGGGCGAAGGCCTTGCGGTCCTAAGACTTGATGGGATCACGCTGGAACGGGTACGGTTCGTGCCGTAAGTCCGAGCGCAGCCGAGCTATCCTCGCGAAGGTCCGGGACGTTTCTGGCTGAAACAACGGAGCCTAGAGTCATGCGAGCAACCCTCAAACAGCAGGCCCCAGCCTCGACCACCCCACGCGCGCGGGAGCGCCAGGCGCTCCACGAGCTGGACGACGGCCGGCTGGTGCTCGAGCACCTGGCGGGGGACGCCCAGGCATTCGGCGCGCTCGTCGACCGCTACCAGACCCGACTGCTCAACTTCATCAACCGCACGATCGGGGACCGGGAGCGCGCCGAGGACCTGGTACAGGAGGTGTTCATCCGGGTATTCCGGCATCTGCACCGCTTCGACCAGACGAAGAAGTTCTCCACCTGGATCTACACGATTGCCTCGAACCTGGCCAAGAACGAGCTGCGCAACCGCAGCCGCAACCCACTCGTCCTGTTCCAGACGATCAAGAAGCACTGGGAGGCCGACCACCGGCCACTGCAGTTCGAGGACGCGACCGCACGGCCGGACGACCTGTACCGCAAGCGCTACCTCAAGGAAGCGGTCGATCAGTGCGTCGGGCAGCTTCCCACCCATCACCGCGCCGTCTTCGTGCTGCGCGAGCTGGAGGGGAAGAGTTACGCCGAGATCGCCGACATCACGGGTTGCAACCTGGGGACGGTGAAGAGCCGTCTCAACCGGGCACGCAACAGCTTCGCACAGCTGATCGAGCCCCTGCTCGAATAGGTCCGGCGGAACCCGCAGGCGGTTGCCACGGTACAACATAGCCGCAATGACGTGTGCTGAGTTCCTGGACCGGTATACCGACTTTCGCGACGGGTTGATCACCGCCCCGCGAGAGCTGCGGCGTTTCGAGCGCCATCTCGCCTGTTGTCCGTCTTGTCGCCGCTATGACGCGACGGTGCGCCGGGGCGTCCAGGCCCTGCAGCGGCTGGAGACGATCGAGCCGTCGCCCGAGTTCCGGCGCCGGCTCGAAGCGCGTCTGGCGCAGGAGCGCCGCGCGCTGGTCCAAGTTCCGGCGAGCGCCGGGATCGCGGCGGCGCTATTCGTCGCGGCCGCGCTGGCGTTGCTGGCCCTCGAAGGGGTGCACCGGGCCCCGCTGGCGCGGGCGCCGGTCCTGCCCCCAGTCCCGTTCCCCAAGCCGGTCGCACATGCCGGGGTGCCCTTCGTCTCGTTCCAGGACCCGCGCGCCAGCGTGGTAACGGGCAATCCCAGCCCGTACGGCACGGCGCTCGTCGAGCCCGCCAGCGCCGGCCGTTAGGCGTTTTTTCGATCGGCTGCACCGGGGGCACGGCACGCCGTGCCCCGACCTTTCTCCGGGCCCCTGGCGGCGGTAACTTCCGCCGGATATGGGGGCTCTCACCTTCGATGCGCTGCTCCGGAGCCTCAAGCAGGGGGGGCGGGGGGCGGGGAAGGGCGAAGGGGCGCCCGCCGCGGTGTACTATCTCCATGGCGACGAAGACGTCCTCAAGGACGAGGCCGTACGGGCGCTGGTCGACCGCGTGCTCGATGACGCGTCGCGGGACTTCAACTTCGACCAACGCCGCGCCGGCGACCTCGACCCCGAAGCGTTCCACAGCCTGGTGAACACCCCGCCGTTGCTCGCCGCCGTCCGGGTCGTGGTGCTGCGGGAAGTCGAAGACGTCCGGAAAACCTCCAAAGTCCGCCAGGCGCTGGTGCGCTACCTCGAGGCCCCCAATCCGACGACACTCCTCATCCTCGTGCAGGGGGCGGGTGAGCCGCCGGATGCCGAGCTGGCGCGACTGGCCACGAGCGTGGCGATCGAGCCGCTGCCGGCTCCACGCGTGCACAAATGGGTGGCGCACCGGGCGAGACAGCTGCAGCTCACGCTCGAGCCTGACGCGGCGGCGCTGCTGGTCGAGTCGGTCGGCAACGACCTCGGGGCGCTCGGGGGGGAGCTTGAAAAGCTGGCCGCGGTCGGGGCCGGGCGGACCGACGGCGGGCGGGCGACCCGGGACGATGTGGCCGCGCTCGTCGGCGCGCGACCGGGCGCGACCCTGCAGGACCTGATCGACGCCGCGCTGGAGCGGCGCGCCGCCGCTGCGGCACGGCTCATCGAGCCCGTGCTCGAGCAAGCGGGAATGACGGGCGTGCGCATTCTCATGGCGCTCGGCACGGCCCTGATCGGCACGGCCCTCGCCACGGCCGAGCTCGACCGGGGCACCCCGCCGGGCCGCCTCGCAGCCGCCCTGCTCGGCCACCTGCGCGCCGCGCGGCCGTTTGGCCTGGGGAGCTGGGAGCAGACCGCGGCGCGCTGGGCGGGATGGGCGACGCACTGGAGCGCCGGCTCGCTCTCCGCAGCGCTGCGCCTGGCGCTCGATGCCGATCGCGCTCTCAAGTCGACCACGCTCACCGACGAACGGGGAACTCTGGTGCAGCTGGTACTCGCGTTGGGCGTGCTACGACGGGAGGCGGCGTGACAGCCGGACGGACGGTCGGTCGGACAGTCGGACGGGTGCTCGTCTTCGGGATGCTTCTGTCCGCCAGTCCGGCCGTCCGACTGTCCGCCCAGACAGACTCCGTCCGCGCCGCCGCGCTCAAGATCGCCCAAACCCGGCCGGACTCCGGCCGCGCGATGCTGCGCCGGCTGCTCGCGAGTCTGTCACCGCAGGATTCGCTCTACCCGGGAGCGCTGTTCACCGCGGCGCGCATCGCCCACGACGCCGTGACCGCAGCCACCAATCTGCAGCGGGTGGTGGTGGAGTACGGCCGCTCGGTGTGGGCAGACTCAGCGCTGGTGCTGCTCACGCAACTCTACTTCGCGCAGGGCGATCCGGCGGCGACGGTGCAGGCGGCAGAGCGGCTGCGGCGCGACTACCCGGACTCACCGCTCAAGCCACGCGCCGACTTCTGGGGAGCGCGTGCCTACTTTGACCTGAAGGACGACGCGCACGGCTGCCCGCTGATCCAGGAGGCGCTCGCCGGCCCGGGGACCGATGTCGAGTTCAAGAACCAGGTGAGCTTCTACGCGGCGCGTTGCGCGAACGTGGCGCCGGCCGCTACGTCCCCGGCGACCGACAGTCAACCGAAGGCCGCGTCCCCCGCCGGCCCCTATGCCGTCCAGGTGCTGGCCGTGAAGAGCGCGGCTCAGGTAGACGAGATGTTGACCCGCCTCAAAGTGATGGGATTCGACGCTCGTGTCGTGCGGGATACGAGCGGGCTCTTCAAGGTGCGGGTGGGACGCTACGCCACGCGCGACGAGGCCCAGCAAGTGCAGCGTCGACTCAAGACCCGAGTCGGCGGACAGCCGTTCGTGGTGGAGGAGCAGTGACCCCGCGCGTCGAGCCCGACACCCCGCTCATGCAGCAGTATCGCGAGATCAAGGCGCGGTACCCACAGACGATTCTGTTCTTCCGCATGGGCGACTTCTACGAGATGTTCGAAGACGACGCCCGCCTCGCCGCGCGCGAGCTCGGTCTCACGCTCACGTCGCGCAACAACGGGGGAGCGGCGGAAGTGCCGCTCGCCGGCGTACCGGTCAAGGCGGGGACCGAATACTTGCGGCGCCTGATCGCCAAGGGACACCGGGTCGCGATCTGCGAGCAGGTCGAGGACCCCAAGCTCGCCAAGGGACTGGTGCGGCGCGAGGTGGTGGAGACGATCACCCCCGGGACGGTGCTCGCCGAGGACTGGCTCGAGCGCAAGCGTAACAACTTTCTCCTGGCGCTCGACCCGCGCGGCACCGCACCGGGACTCGCCGCGCTGGACTTGAGCACGGGGGAGCTGGCGCTCGAGACGGTGCCGCCCGAGGATCTGGCGAGCGCGCTCGCCCGCTATGAGGCGCCGGAGGTCGTGCTCCCCACCGGGTGCGAGCTCGCCGGGCAAGGCGCCTGCACGGTCACGGAGCGCGAAGCGTGGGAATTCGATCCGGAGCTGGCGCGCGAGGATCTCGTCCGGGTCTTCCGACTCGCGTCACTCGACGGGCTCGGCGTGGAGCCGGGGGACCGGGCCGCGGTCGGCGCCGCCGGAGCGCTGCTCCGCTACGCCCGGGAGCTCAAGCCGGGCGGGCTGCCGCATCTGGCGCGCCCCCGCGTGTTGCGGCGCGGCGCGGTGCTGACACTCGACGACATGACGCGCCGCAACCTCGAGTTGGTGGAGCCGCTGCGCCCCGGCGCCACGGGAGCGACGGTACTGGAGGTGCTGGACCGGACGATGACGCCGATGGGCGCGCGGCTGCTGCGCCGCTGGCTGCTGACTCCGCTCGTGGACCCGGCCGCGATCAACGCGCGGCTCGATGCCGTGGACGTGCTGGTGCGCGATCCGCGGGCCCGCGACCGGGTACGGGAGGCGCTGGACGGCGTACGCGACCTGGAGCGACTCGCGGGCCGGGCGGCGCTCGGTCGCGCGACGCCGCGCGAGCTGGGGGCGCTGCGCGACTCGATCGCGCGACTGCCCGACGTGCGCTCCGCGCTTGACGGGCTCGAGGCACGGGGGCAGGCCACGGCGCTGGAGCAGGCAGCCGAGCGGTTCGACCTGCTCGCCGATCTGGGCGACGAGCTGGCCCGCGCGCTGGTCGAGCGGCCGCCCGCGCAAACCGCGGACGGCGACGCCATCCGCGCAGGCTACGATCGCGAGCTGGACGAGCTCAAGGACGCGCGCGACGGCGGGAAGCAGTACATCGCCTCGCTCCAGGGGCGCGAGCGGGAGCGCACCGGCATCCCGTCCCTCAAGGTCGGCTTCAACAAGGTCTTCGGCTACTACCTCGAGGTCACGAACCCGCACAAGGATCGCGTGCCGCCCGACTACGAACGGCGTCAGACGCTTTCCGGGGCCGAGCGGTTCGTGACCCCGGAGCTCAAGCAATACGAAGCGAAAGTGCTCGGCGCCGAGGAGCGGATCGCCGTGCGCGAGGCGGAGCTGGTCGACGCGCTCCGGACGCGTGTCGCGGCGGCCGTCGCCCGGGTGCAGACGACCGCGGGGATCGTCGCCGAACTGGACGTGTGGAGCGGGCTCGCCGACCTAGCGCACCGGGAAGCATACGTGCGGCCCCAGGTGACGGCAGATTTCACGATCGAGCTGGAAGCGAGCCGCCACCCGGTGGTGGAGCGGATGATGGCGCGCGAGGCGTTCATCCCCAACGACGTGCGGCTCGACGAAGGGGGTCGGGTGATCCTCCTGACCGGGCCGAACATGGCGGGAAAGTCCACCTTGCTGCGCCAGGTCGGCCTGTGCGTGCTGCTCGCGCAGATGGGCGCGTTCGTGCCCGCCCGCCGGGCGGTGATCGGCGTGGTCGACCGGCTGTTCACCCGCGTCGGGGCATCCGACAACCTGGTGCGCGGTCAATCCACCTTCATGGTGGAGATGAGCGAGACGAGCGCGATCCTCCACGGCGCCACCGCCCGCAGCCTCGTGCTGCTCGACGAGATCGGCCGGGGGACGTCGACCTACGACGGCGTCGCGATCGCCTGGGCGGTCACCGAGCACCTGCACAACGTGATCGGCTGCAAGACCATCTTCGCGACGCACTATCACGAGCTCACTCAGCTGACCGAGGAGCTCGCGCACGCGCGCAACTTCAACGTGGCCGTGCGGGAGGCCGGGGACGAGATCGTGTTCCTGCACCGGCTCGAGCCGGGCGGCGCCGATCGCTCGTACGGCATTCACGTGGGGCGGCTGGCGGGGCTCCCCGGCGCGGTCGTGGCACGCGCCCGGGAGGTGCTCACGCTGCTCGAGGCCGGCCACCACGTGGCGCGCCAACCCGCGCCCCCCGCTGCCGACGCGCAGCAGCTCGGCCTGTTCGCGCCCGGGACGCACCCGCTGGTCGCCGAGCTCGACCGCTTGGACGTGAATGCGCTGTCGCCGCTCGAAGCGCTCAATCGCCTCGCGGCGTGGAAGAAGCGACTGGAGGAGGCGTCATGAGAGGCTGGCTCGCGCTCGCCGGCACGATCGGGCTCGCCGCCGCCGGCTGCGGCAAGTCGGCACCGCCGCCGGAGGACGCCGCCACCGGCGGGGCAGCGGCCGTCACGCCGCCGGACCAGGAGCCCCCGGTGCCGATCAACCCGGATTCACCGATCCAGTATCCGCCGCGCCTGTACGACCAGAAGGTCGAAGGCGACGTGGTGCTCCGACTGTTCGTCGACTCGGTGGGCCGGCTCGTCCCGGAGTCGAGCAAGGTCGCGGAGTCGAGCGGCTATTCCGGGCTCGATTCGGCGGCGCTCGCGGGCGCGAAGCAGCTGCGCTTCGCGCCGGCCCGCCGGCGCGGGCTCGCCGTGGCGACGGCGTTCCTGCAGCCGATCGAGTTCCGCCGCCCCACGAGCGGCGGCACCGCCGCCAGGGCCAAACCCGATACGAGCACCGCCCGGCGTCCGACCCCACGCCCCCCGCCGGTGATGTTTCCCCCGCTTCCCCCCCGAGCGCGACCGGACAGCGCCGGCGCGCCGCGCGACACCAGTGCCGCGCCGCGCGATACGAGCGGCGTACGGCGAGACACGAGCAAGGCGAAAGCGGATAGCGGTGCCGGCGCACACTGAGCCGTACGCGAACGTCCTCGAAACAATCGGCTGGACGCCGCTGATCCGCCTCAACAAGCTGACACAGGGAATCCGCACGCCGCTCTACGCCAAGGCCGAGTTCTTCAACCCGGGGGGCTCGGTGAAGGACCGCATCGGCCTCGCCATGATCGAGGCGGCGGAGCGTGAGGGGCGGCTCCGGCCGGGCGGGCTGATCGTCGAGGCGACTTCGGGGAACACGGGCGTGGGGCTCGCGCTCGCGGCTGCGGTCAAGGGCTACCGCTGCATCTTCACCATGCCCGACAAGATGTCGCAAGAGAAGGCCCGGTTGCTGCGCGCCCTGGGGGCCGAGGTCATCATCACGCCGACGGCCGTGCCGCCGGACCACCCGGAGAACTACATCATGAAGGGCCGCGCCATCGCGGCGGCCCACCCCAACGCGATCTTCGCCGACCAGCACTACAACCCCGTCAACCCGGAGGTCCATTACCGCACCACGGGGCCGGAACTCTGGCAGCAGACCGCGGGCAAGATCACCCACTTCGTGTGCGCGCCCGGGACGGGCGGGACCGTCAGCGGGGCGGGCCGCTTTCTCAAGGAGCGGAACCCGCAGGTCCGGGTCGTCGCAGGCGACCCGCTGGGCTCGATCTACACGGAGTACGCGCGCACGCGCCAGAAGACCGAGGGCCACCCGTACAAGGTCGAGGGGATCGGCGGCGACAAGATCCCGACCTCGCTGCACTGGGACGTGATCGACGAGTGGATCGCGGTCTCCGACAAGGACGCCATGCTCTCGGTCCGCCGGCTCGCCAAGGAAGAGGGGCTGTTCTGCGGGGGGTCGACCGGCGTGAACCTCGTGGCGGCGCTCGAGGTGGCGCGCCGCGTGGATGATCCCCAGGCGCTCGTCGTCACGGTGCTGTGCGACACGGGCGAGCGCTATCTCTCCAAGGTCTACAACGACGAATGGCTGCGCGAGAACCAGATCCTCGAGATCGACCGCGTGACCGTGGCGCGCGTGCTCGAGGCGAAGAACTCGGGCGCGCCGCCTCTCATCTCCGTCGCGCCGACCGCCACGGTGCGTCAGGCGCTCAATCTCATGAGCACCTACAACGTGTCGCAGCTCCCGGTGCTGGACGGCGGCGACGGCGTGGGCGCGGTGTCCGAGCCGGCGCTCATGGCCAAGGCGCTGGAGCAGCCCGCCACGCTCGACCAGCCCGTCCAGGAAGTGATGGACGGGCCGTTTCCGGTCGTGGACGCGGATCTGCCCGTCGAGCGGCTCACCGCGCTGTTGTCGCGTGAGACACCGGCGGCCCTGGTGCGGCGCGACGGCAAGATCGCCGGCATCGTCACGCGCTACGACGTGCTCCACCAGCTCGCCGGGATCCACTGATGCGGGTGACCGTGCTCACGGGTGGCGCGACCGCGGAGCGCGCCGTCGCATTCGCCGGCGCCGCCCAGATCGTCGCGGCCCTGCGGCAGCGGGGCCACACGGTCGCCGTGGTCGACACCACGTCGGGCCTCCTCACGCGCGCCGAGGAGGCGCGTCTCTTGACGAGCGCCGTGGGCCGGGAGCCGCCTCCGGTGGCCGAGCTCGACGAGCGGGAGCGGGCGTTCCTGTCCAACGGCCTCGCCGCGCTGCCCGACGTGACCGGGGCCGACGTGCTGTTCCTCTGCCTCCACGCGGGTCGGGGCGAGGGGGGGACGCTCCAGGCGGTGCTCGACCTGATCGGCGTGCCCTACACGGGGAGCGGGGCGCTCGCGAGCGCCCTCGCGATGGACAAGGATCTGTCCAAGCGGCTGTTCCGCGCCGCAGGGGTCCCGGTGCCCGCCTGGTTCATGACCCCGGTCGCCGCCGAGGACGTGAGCACAGCGCTGGGGTGGCCGGTGATCGTCAAGCCCTCCCGGATGGGCTCGTCCGTGGGCATGACGCTCGTCAGGAACGCCAAGAGCCTGGACGCCGCCGTGAACGTGGCACGGAGCTACGACGCCGAAGTGATGGTCGAGCAGTACATCGCGGGGCGGGAGCTCACCGTGGGCGTGCTCGGCGACGTGCCCCTGCCGGTGGGAGAGATCATCCCCAAGCACGAGCTGTTCGACTACGAGTGCAAGTACACCCCCGGTATGTCGGAGGAGGTCTTCCCGGCGAAGCTCGACCCCAAGCCGGCGCGTCAGCTGCAGGAGCTGGCCCTGGCGGCGCACCGCGCGCTCAAGCTCGGCGGGTACTCGCGGGTCGACTTCCGGTTGACGGCCGAGGGGGACATCTTTTGCCTGGAGGCGAACACGCTGCCCGGGATGACCGGGACGAGCCTGCTGCCGCAGGCCGCCCGGGCCGCCGGGATCGAGTTTGCCGAGTTGTGCGAGCGCATCTGCCGGTTGGCGGGGAACTCGGGGGTTGGGCGCGGGGGAATAACAAGCTAGACGCGACAGGCGCGGAGGCGCCGAGGGTAGATGGGCCCGCAGCGAATGTTCGGCATGACCCCCTGGGTGCGACGGTTGTTCGTCGCCAACCTGGTCGTCTTCCTCTTCCAGATGACGATCTTCGTCGACCCGCGCTTTCTCACCACGTTCGGGTTCGTGCCGCTGCGTGCCCTGGCGCAGCCCTGGACGTTCGTCACGTACATGTTCCTGCACGGCGGACCGCTGCACCTGGCATTCAACCTGCTCGCGTTGTACGTGTTCGGGCCCGAGGTGGAAGAGCGGATGGGGGGCGGGCAGTTCCTCGGGTACTACCTGCTGTGCGGCCTGGGCGGCGCGGTCTTGTCGTTCGCGCTGATCCAGTTCCGGCCGGTCGAGCTGGTGATCGGTGCCTCGGCCGCGGTATACGGCGTGCTGCTGGCGTTTGCGTGGGCGGCGCCGGACCGGCCGATCTACGTATTCCCGTTGCCCGAGCCGATCCCCGCCAAATGGCTCGTGACGTTCGCGGTCGCCGTGTCGCTCGCCCTCGCCATCGTGCCGCTCGCTCCGAGCGACAAGGTGTCACACCTGGCCCATCTCGGCGGCTTCGGGGCGGGATTTCTCTATCTGAAGGTCGCCGACTGGCGACTGTTCCGCGCCGAGCGGCATCTGCGGCGCGCGGCGCAACCGAGCGTGCTGGTCCACCCGGGCCGGGTGGCCCGGGCGGCGGATGCCGGCCTCAAGCCGCGCCGCCCGCCGCGCGATGCAGCGCAGGCGGAGATCGACCGGGTGCTCGACAAGATCTCGGCGCGCGGCATCGAGAGCCTCACCCCCGCCGAGCGAAAGTTCCTCGCCGACATGAGCCGGAAGATGCGCGACAAGGCCTGAGGGGGGCCGGTGTTCGCGCTGCTGCTCGTCCTGCTGCAGGATCGCGCCACCGCCGATCCCGACTCCCTGCTCGCCGCCCGGCGGCTCCCCGAGGCCCGACGCGCCGCCGAGCGCTGGATCACCCAACGTCCGGATGACCCGCACGCCCACCTCGCGCTGGGGCGCGTGTGGCAGGCGTGGCCGACGGTCGGCCGCTATCAGGCACTCGCCGAATTCCGCACCGCGGAGCGACTGGCGCCCGACGACACGGCGCCGTTGTGGGGACAGGTCGAGGTGGGGTATCGGCTGGGCAGCGACGAGGGCGAGGCGATCGCCCGCGCGGCGCTCATCCGGTTGCTCGAGGTGCGGCCAGGCGATGACGCCGCGTGGGAACGCTTCCTCGAGCTGTATCACGACGACGCCGTGTGGCGAGGCGCCGACCGAGCGCTCGCGCTCCATCCGGACGATCCCGCCGCCGCCCTGCGGCGCGGGGTGATCGCGGTCGCGCTCGAGGAGCCGGCGCGGGCCGACTCGCTCGCAACGGGCGTCCTTGCACGGCGCGGGCCGGACGTCTCCGCCTGGCTGCTGCGCGCCGCAGCGAGCTTCCAGCTCGGCCGGGACTCGACCGGGTATGCCTGGTACGACAGCGCGCTGGCGCACGCCGACCTCGACTCGAGCGGCGTCTTGTGGGACAACGTCCGGCTGATCGCCACACCGGACGAGGCAGCGCGCTTCGCTGCGGCGGGACCGGGCGACGCGCGGCGGTTCTTCCTGTGGTTCTGGGGCAAGCGCGATCCAAACCTCGTCACGCCCTGGAACGAGCGGGTCGCCGAGCACTTCCGGCGGCTCGCATACGTGCGGCGCCACTTCCACCTGCTGCACCCACTGAGCCTGTATCACCGCTCCGCCACGGCGCGCGGCCTGGCGGCAGCGGGGCTGCGCAGCCTCCAGCGGCAGTTCGTCGCGATCGAGCCGCAGCTCGTGCCGGTGGCGAGCGAGCGGCTCGCCCTCGCGGCCGGACTCGGGCCCGAGCCGCGCGACGCCGCCGACCACCCGGGAGAGCGGTCGCTCTACGGTCTGACCGGGCTCGACGCCCGCGGGCTGGTGTGGCTGCGCCACGGCGCCCCCGACACGCGTCTCACGAAGGCGCGCGACCCGCTGCGCTCGCTCGACCTTCCGGGGGTGAGCGCGCTCGACGCAGAGGCCTGGCGCTACGAGACGGGGGACGTCGCCTTCACCCGCGCCACCGCGAGCGCCGGGCTCCAGCTCGGCGGCGATTACGTGTTCACCCCGACGACCGCGCGCCAGGTCGCGGACACCCGGCGCCTGCTCGAAACCGACGGCACGAGGCTGGACGCGCCGCTCAGCCCCCGCGTGTGGGTGGCGTTCTTTCGCGGCCGCACACCGGGTCGCACGGAGGTCTATTACCGCAGTGCGCCCGACACGGCGGGCGTCGCGCTATGGGACGAGCGCGGCGTGGCCGCGGCGCTGGCCGCCGGGCCGGGGCTGCTGCGCGTCAGCGTTCCGCCGGGACGCTACGCCTTCGGGCTCGACGTCGATTCGGCCGGCGTGCTGGGCCGGATCCGCGGCGCGGTGACGGTCCCCCACTTCATGCGCGCGCGGGCGCCGATGCTCTCGAGCCTGATCCTGGGAGCGACCGACAGCAGCGGTGACCGCGACGCGGTGCTCGCCGCCGGCCCCGCAGACCTCGGGTACCGCGCGGGGGCGTCGCTCGCGGCGTACGCCGAGATCTACGGCCTCGCGGCGGACGAGCGCGGCGCGGCCCGCTATGTGGCGCGTTACAGTTTCGCCCCCGTGCGGTCGTTCTTCGCCCGCCTGCTCGGCACGCGTCATCCCGTCGTCTTCGAGTTCACGCGGGAGGGGCCGGCGACGGACGTCGCACTCGAGCGACTCGTGCTCGACCCGGGGCGGCTGCCCCCGGGGCGCTACCGCGTGACGCTGGGCGTGACCGACGTCGTGCGAAATGTCAAGGCCGAGTCGGTGGCCGTCGAGATCACGGTCCGCTGAGACACGCTTGTCTCCCGCGGGGCGGCTTCCCAAATTGGGGCCGGCCGCTCCATGCTCGTCAATCTCGTCCCGGAATTCCTGGCGGTCCTAGCCGCGCCCGATCCCGCCGCGGCATACCACGAGTACCTCGACCGGCACGGGCCCGTCCTCGGGAGCTACTGGCACAACTACGTGCTCGACCCTTCGTCACCGCACGCCGAGCAGGTGATTGCGGCGGCGCTGCGGGCGGACCGTGCGGATCTGAAACGACTGCTCGCGGATGTCGACGTCGTCTCGATCGCGGAGGACGCGCTGCAGCGTGCGCTCGACCGATTCGAGGCGGACTGCCCCGTGGACCTCTATCTGATGGTCGGCGTGGGCGCGGCCAACGCCGGCGAGCTGGTGGTGGGCGGACGCGGCATCGCGTTCCTGTGCCTCGAGCACTTCACCGGCCGGGCGAACCCACAGACGTACGGCATGGGGCTCGCTCCGCATCTCCTGCCGCTGTGGGTGGCGCATGAGACGGCGCACGCCGTGCGCTACACATCGCCCACCAGCCGGGCCGACCTGCGGCGGTTGGTTGCCGACCTGCGCGGCCACTACGACTACTGGGACACCGGGAGCCGAGCCGGCCTGCGGGAGCTGCTGGTCAACGAAGGCGCGGCGGTCGCCGCGGCGCAGGCGGTGGCCCCCGGGCTCGAGCCGTGGGAGTACTTCGGTTATACGCGCCGACAGTACCGGCGCGTCCGGGAGCTCGACGCTTTCCTCCGCCGGGTCAGCGCCCCCGTGCTCGACCAAACGGGGCTGGGCTTGCGGCTGCGTTTCCTGTCGGGCGGGATGACGCCGGCGGCCCGGCTGATGGGCGGGAAGGTGCTGCCGGAGCGCGCCGGGTATTACCTCGGCGCGCGCCTGGTGGAGAACTACCTCGCGGAGCGGGGCATCGCAGCGACGCTGCGCGCCGCGGCGCAAGAGTTCCGCAAGGCGGACGACCGCGCCCTCGGGATCCAGACCGCGTGAGCCCGCGCGCGAAGGCGGAGCGGCGCAACAACCGACCACTGCGCGAGGTGTTGGACGAGCTGCTCGTCCACTCGCGCGAGATCGCGCGGCGCGCCAAGCAGATGACTCCCCCGGAGCTCGAATACTCCCAGCAGCGGCTCGAGTGGCTCGCCGACGAGGTGTGGCGCGTGGCGACGGGTGGGGCGCCCCCCGAGTAGCGCCCGAAAACGCTCCCATTCTCCGGCTTCCGGCGCGGCCTTGACACCGGTCTACCCGGCGGGCAGGTTAGCTTCCCATCGATACGGTTCCGTAAGGAGCTACCCGCAAAGTCGGGACCGCGTGGTTCCTCTGACCCCCTCAGCCACGCCGCTCTCAACACCGCATTCGTGACACCAGCAGCAGGATTTCGTGCACCCCATCCGGATCGGGAGGTCGTTATGGCAGCGGATTTCTTCATCGGCGAGTCGCTGGTAGGGGACGGGAATGAGGTCGCCCACATCGACCTGATCATCGGGTCGAAGTCGGGCCATGCAGGGCAGGCATTCGTCAACACATTGTCGAACAACACCGACGGTTTCACCAAGCTGCTCGCCGTCGTCACGCCCAACCTGCCGGCTAAGCCGGACACGCTGCTCTTCAACAAGGTGACCATGAAGAACGCCACGCAGGCCGTCCAGATGTTCGGCCCGGCGCAGGCGGCGGTCGCGCGCGCCGTGGTCGACAGCGTGTCGTCGGGCGTCATCCCGCGCGACAAGGTGGACGACTACTGCATCCTGGTGGGCGTCTTCATCCACTGGCAGGCAAAGAACGACAAGAAGATCTACGATTTCAACTACCGCGCGACCAAGGAATCGATCGAGCGGGCCCTGAAGGGGCAGCCTCGGATCGACGCGGTCATCTCGGGCGCCAAGACCGCCACTCACCCGTTCGCGGGCGGGGCCGACAAGAGCTGACGCCCCGGCGGTCGTCGGAAGCGCTGGTCCGGGGGGCGGTGGCGTTGCCGCCCCTCGACTGTTTTGTCCGTGTCCGAGCCCTGGAGTCCGACCCCTGATGCGCAAGCTTCTGCTGCAGCTCGACAGCTCGCGGCTGCCGAGCGTGTTCGACCGGGTGGTGGCGTACGACGGCGGCGCCGACGAGGTGATGAGCTACGGCGGCATCGTGGAAGGGGACGTCCGCGACCTGATGCACGGCTGCATCTTCACGCGCGGACCGAAGGACCTGAAAAACACTGCCGGGTTCATCGGCGGGTCGGACATGGCGGCGGGGGAGCGGCTGCTCGCCGCGGCGCAACAGGCGTTCTTCGGCCCGTTCCGCGTCTCGCTGATGCTGGACTCGAACGGCTCCAACACGACCGCCGTGGCCGCGGTGGAGAAGATGGTCCGAACGGCGGGCGAGGTGCGCGGCCAGCGCGTGCTCATCGTCGCGGGGACCGGACCGGTGGGGATTCGCGCGGCCGGGCTGTTCGCGCGCGCGGGGGCGGAGGTGGTGATCACGTCCCGGAAGCCCGAAGCGGGTGAGCGGGCGCGCGATCTGGTGGTGCGGCGGTTCGGCGGGACGGTGCGGGCGGTTACGCTGCCGGACGCGAGCCAAGCGATCCGCGCCTGCGAGCGCGCCACGCTGCTGCTCAACGCGGGCCCGGCCGGCGTCATGCTCGTTCCGAAGCAGGCGTGGGCCAACCGGCCCGGCCTCAAGGTGGTCGCCGACGTGAACGCCGTCCCGCCGCTCGGGATCGAAGGCGTCGACGTGATGGATGACGGGGTCACGAAGGATGGCGTACGGTGCTTCGGAGCGCTCGCCATCGGCAACCTGAAGATGAAACTGCACAAGGCGTGCATCGCGCGCCTGTTCGACCGTAACGACCTCGTGCTGGACGCCGAGACGATCGCCGACGTCGCGCGGGAGTTGAGCGCGCAGCCCAAGTAGGCGCATGACCCGCGTGATCGGGATCGACCCAGGGACGCTCACCGTCGACCTGTGCGGGCTCGAGCATGGGCGCGTGTTCCTGGACCGCTCGGTCCCCACCGCCGAGGCGCTCGCGGACCCCGCCCGCTTCGTGGCATTGCTGGCGGGGATGGGGCCGCTCGACTGCATCGCCGGCCCGTCCGGCTACGGTCTCCCGCTCACGCCCGCGCAGCAAGCGACCGAGGAGGACCTGCGGCTCGCGTTTCTCGCCGCGGAGGGGGAACCCGGAGGTATCGGCGGCCTGCGGGCCCTGGCCCGGGCGCTCGGCAAGTCGACGCTTCCCGTGGTGTTCACGCCCGGCGTGATCCACCTGCCCTCGGTGCCGGCGCACCGCAAGGTGAATCGCGTAGACATGGGCACGGCCGACAAGGTCTGCGCCGCGGCGCTGGCCATCGACGAGCAATCGCGCCGCGGCAGCCGGTCGTTGCGCGACGTGTCGCTGCTGCTGCTCGAGCTCGGGGCCGCGTTCACGGCGGCGCTGGCCGTGGCCGAGGGACAGATCGTGGACGGCGTCGGGGGATCGGCCGGGCCGCTGGGGTTTCGCGCGTCCGGCGGGCTCGACGCGGAAGTCGCCTTTCTCGCCGGGTCCGTACCCAAGTCGCTGTTGTTCGGGGGCGGCGCGGCGTCGGTCGCGGGGTGGGACGGCGGGCCCCGGTCCCCCGACACGCTCGGCACCCCCCGGACGCCCCGGGAGCAGATCGCCTTCGACGCCTTCGTCGAGGGCGCCGTGAAGACCGTGCGGTTCCTGCGCGCCAGTGTGCCGGCGCCGCGCGAGATCGTGCTCTCAGGACGGCTCGCGCGGGTGGAGGGGGTGCGCCGGGCCATCACCCAACGACTCGAAGGGATCGCCCCGGTGCGGCTGCTCGAAGGATTCGCGTCGCAGGCCAAGCAAGGTGCGCAGGGCGCCGCGCTCATCGCGGATGGGCTGGCGGGCGGCCGGCACCGCGAGCTCGTCACTGCGCTCGGCATCCGCGAGGCGCAGGGGACGGTACTCGATCATCTCTACGTGATCTCCCGCGAGCAGGCGCGGCGGCGCCTCGGGCTCGAATGAAGCCGTGCGTGCTCATCGCGGGCGTCTCGACGCGCGGGCTAGCCGAATCGGCCGCGCGGGCGGGCTACGACGTGATCGCCGTGGATGGGTTCGGGGACCTCGACCTGCGCGCGCGGGCACGCGCCGTCTTCCTGGCTCGCGACGCCCATGGTCGCTTCAGCGCGCGGTTGGCGACCCGGGCGGCGCGGCCCCTCCGCTACGACGCGGTTACCTATGTCGCTCCTCTTGAGAACCACCCCAGCGTGGTCCGAGCGTTGGCGGGGCGGCGAAGGCTGTGGGGAAACGCGCCGGGCGTGCTCACCCCTGCCCGTGACCCGTTGCGTGTCGTGGTGGCCCTCACGGCAAGGGGCATTCTCCCACCGAACGTCTACACTCGTCGCCACCACGTCCCGCCCCCTGCTCCCGGCAGGCGGCGGTGGCTCGTCAAGCCGCTCGCGTCGGGCGGTGGGCACGGCATCACCGCATGGCGCGGCGGAGCGCTGCCGCCTGGAACGTACCTGCAGGAGCGGATCGTGGGCGCGCCCGGGTCAGTGGTGTTCGCTGCAGATGGCGCGGGCGTTGTGGTGCTCGGGCTCACGCGCATGCTCGTCGGGGACCGAGCCTTCGGCGCCAGCGGATTCCGCTACTGCGGGAGCATTCTCGTGGGGCGCGACAACATGTTAGATGAAGCATTCGAACTGTTTGCCGCGGACTTCACCGCCTGCCTCACAGACGGGTTCGGGCTCCGCGGAGTCAACGGCGTGGACTTTGTGGAACGTAGCGGTGACCTCCACCCGATCGAGCTCAACCCGCGATACACGGCTTCCATGGAACTGGTCGAGCGGGCGTACGGCCTCTCAATCTTCGACGTGCACGTGCGTGCCTGCCTTGGCGAGCTGCCCGCCTTCGACCTGGCCGCGGCTCGAGCGAAGGGGCGATCGGTCGGGAAGGCGATCGTCTACGCCAGGCGCGACGTCACGATGGGCGACACGCGGCCCTGGCTCGAGGACGACGATCTACGCGACATCCCGGCGCCGGGCGAGCGTATTGCCCGGGGGCGTCCCGTATGCACCGTGTTTGCAAGCGGGCCCGACCCGAAGTCTTGCCACGCGGCGCTCGTGAAACGCGCAGAATGGATCTACCGCGCCATCGAAGGGCCGAAGGCGAGGACGGCGTGAGCGTCCAGGAGCGGAGCGTCGAGCACGTGACCTGCCTCGGCTGCGGGTGCGCCTGCGACGACATCACCGTCGTGGTGCGGCAGGATCGCATCGCCGAAACGCGCAACGCGTGCGCGCTGGGGGCCACGTGGTTCGGCGATGGCACGATCCCGCGCGAGACGACGGTGAACGGCCGCAGCGCGTCGCTCGCGGACGCACTCGTCGAGGCCGCGCGGATCCTGCGCGCGGCACGGCGACCGCTCGTCTACCTCGCCCCAGATCTGTCCTGCGAAGCCCAGCGCGAGGCCGTGGCGCTGAGCGATCGTCTGGGCGCGCTGCTCGACACCGTCACGTCCGTGGCCGCGGCCGGGGTCCTCGCCGCTCAGCGACGCGGCCGGGCCGGCGCCACGCTGGGCGAGATCCGTCAGCGGGCCGATGTGATCGTGTTCTGGGGCGTGGACCCGGCCGAGCGCTACCCCCGCTTCGCCGCGCGCTACGCGGTCGAGCCCCGGGGTCTCGCGGCGCCGCGGGGCCGCAACAGCCGTACGGTGATCGCCGTGGACGTGGAGGCCCGCCGCGGCCCCGCCGACGCCGACGCGCGCGTGGCGATCGCCGGCGGGGACGAAGTCGACGCGCTCGGCGTCATGCGCGCAACGGTCCAGGGCCGCATGGCCGGCGACGCGCGGTTTCGTGGCGCGGCGGAACTCGCCCGCCGGATCAGCCAGGGACACTACGTCGCGCTCGTCGCGGACGGTGAGCCGGGCGCCGACCCGGCCGACCCGGACCGCGCCGAGGGGCTCGTGACCCTGGCCCAGGCGCTCAACGCGCCCACCCGCTGCGCGCTGGTCACGCTGCGCGGCGGCGGAAACCGCGCGGGCGCGGACGCCGTGCTCACCTGGCAGACCGGGTTTCCGTTCGCGGTGGACTTCGCACCGGGGTTTCCGACCTACCGGCCCCAAACCGGCGCGGCGGCGCTCGTCGCCGCCGGCGAGATCGACGCCGCCTGCGTGATCGGCTCGCCGGCGAGCGTCCCCGAGCCGCTGGCCGTGGGCCTGGCGCGACTGCCGAGCGTCGCCATCGGGCCCCGGGCGAGCGCAGCGTCGTTCCGGCCCGGAGTGGCCGTAGACACGGGCGTGGCGGGAATCCACGATGGGGGCACGGCGTTCCGGATGGACGAGATCCCGCTGCCGTTGCGGCCCCCGCTCCCCGGCCCACCCACCGCGGTGGGCACGCTGCGCTCGCTGCGCGAGCAGCTCGGCGCATGAGCGCCGCGGCGCAGCTCCGCGTCAGCGGCGGGAAGGTGTACGATCCCGCGAACGGCGTGGACGGCCAGGTGCGCGACGTGTGCATCGAGGGTGACCGCATCGTCGCCGACCTTCCCGCCGGCGCGCCACGCCTGGACGCTCGCGGGATGATCGTGATGCCGGGGGGCGTCGATATCCACGCGCACATCGCAGGCTCGAGCGTCAATCAGGCCCGGCGGCTGCTGCCGGAAACGCACGTCGCCGATCCCGTGCCTGCGCCGCGGCTCGCGGATGGCGCCGCCGCCCGTTCCGGGACGGGGGGCACGATCCCCAGCACGTTCACCACCGGGTACCGCTACGCCGGCCTCGGCTACACGACGGTGATGGAGGCGGCGGTCGCCCCGCTCGCGGCCCGCCATGCCCACGCCGAGCTGGACGACACGCCGATCATCGACGCGGGCTGTTTCGTGCTGCTCGGCAACGACGACTACCTGCTGCGCCAGCTCGCGGCTGGCGAGCCGACGCGGGCGCGCGACTACGCCGCGTGGCTGCTCGGCGTGACGCGGGGCTACGCGATCAAGATCGTGAACCCGGGAGGCATCGCGCTCTGGAAGGCAGGCGGCGGAGCCTCCGAGCGCGACGTGCGCGGGATCGACGATCCGGTGGGGTCGAGCAGCGTGACGCCGCGGAAGATCCTCGAGGCGCTCGCCAGCGCCGCGAACGCACTCGGGCTGCCGCACCCCGTACACATCCACTGCAACAACCTGGGCCGCGCGGGGAACGTCGCGACCACGCTCGACAGCATGCGGGCGCTGGCCGGCCAACGCGCGCACTTCACGCATCTCCAGTTTCACAGCTACGGCGGGGAGCAGGGGAAGGGGTGGACCTCGGCCGCGCGGGACGTGATCGAGCACGTAAACGCGCATCCGGAAGTCAGCGTGGATGTCGGCCAGGTGATGTTCGGTCCGGCGACCACGGTCACCGCCGACGGACCGGTCGAGTACCTGCTGCACGCGAGCACGGGACGCCGCTGGGTGAATATCGATATCGAGCTCGAGACCGGATGCGGGATCGTCCCATACTCGTACCGCGAGAAGGCCGCGGTGGCGGCGCTGCAGTGGGCGGTCGGGTTGGAGCTGTTCCTGCTGGCGCGCGATCCCTGGCGGGTGGTGCTCTCGACCGACCACCCGAATGGCGGCTCGTTTCTCTCCTATCCTCAGCTCATCCGGCTGCTGATGGACCGGACGTACCGCGACGAGCAGTTGAAGCAGGTGAACCAACGGATGCTCGCGGGGAGCGCGCTGCTCGACGGGCTGGCGCGCGAATACACGCTGTCGGAGATCGCCGTCGTCACCCGCGCCGGGCCGGCGCGCCTGCTCGGGCTGCAGCACAAAGGACACCTGGGAGCGGGGGCGGACGCCGACGTGACCATCTACACCGACGACCCCGACCGCGCGCGGATGTTTGCGACGCCGCGCCACGTGATCAAAGGGGGGGTCGTCGTGGTGGAGGAGGGCCAGCTGCGGCGGGCGCCCGCCGGGCGGCGGCTGGCGGTGCGCCCCGAATACGACGCCGCCGTCACGCGGGACGTGCGGCGCTTCTTCGACGACTACGCCTGCGTCGCGTTGGCCAACTATGGCGCGGAGCCGGTGGCGTGAAGATCGACGGCGTGACCATCGAGGACACGTTCGCCGAAGCGTTCACGATGCGGGTCGCCCGGCTGCTCATCACCGGGCTCAACGCGAAGTGGGCGCAAGAGGCCGCCCTCAAGCTCACCGGCTTCGCCACATCGGTGATCGGCTGCAAGTGCGAGGCGGGGATCGAGCGTGAGCTCGCGGCGGACGAAACCCCCGACGGGCGGCCGGGAGTGAGCGTGCTGTTCTTGACGATGGACAAGGCGAGCCTCCCCGAGCAACTGATCGTGCGGATCGGCCAGACGGTGCTCACCTGCCCCACCACGGCCTGTTTCGACGGCCTCCCCGAGGCGCCCGACCGGCTGGCGGTGGGCAAGGCGCTGCGGGTGTTCGGGGATGGGTTCCAGGCGAGCAAGGTGATCGGGGGCAAGCGCTACTGGCGTCTGCCCGTGATGGAAGGAGAGTTCCTGATCGAGGAGACCTTCGGGATGCAGAAAGGGGTCGGGGGCGGGAACTTCCTGATCCTGGCGGAGGACGCCGACGCGGCGCTCGCCGCGGCGGAGGCCGCCGTCGTCGCGATGACCAACGCCCGGGGGGTGATCCTTCCCTTCCCGGGCGGCGTGGTGCTCGCGGCGCTACAAGAACATGATCGCCACCACGAACGACGCGTTCGATCCCACGCTGCGCGCGAGCACCGCGTCACAAGTCCCGGCGGGCGTGAACAGCGTGCTCGAGATCGTGCTCGACGGAACCGACGCGCCGGCGATCGAGGCGGCGATGCGCGCCGGGATCCGCGCCGCATGCCGCCGGGGCGTGGTGGCGATCACGGCGGGGAACTACGGCGGCAAGCTGGGGCCGCATCACTTCCATCTTCGGAAGATCCTGGCGTGAACGACGCCGTGGTGCTGACGCTCGCCACCCCTCCGACGCACCCGCTCGTCGCGGACTGCATCGCCGCCGACCGTTTCGCATCGCTCGGCACGCGCGACATCGGGCAGCTGCCCGTGACGCACGGCGGGCGGCGCGCGCAGCTGGGAGACTTCTTCACCGTAACGGGCGAGCGCTCCGCCACGGTGCGCGTCGCGGGTGACCTCGCGAAGGTCGAGGGGATCGGGGCTTGCATGGCCGGCGGCGATCTGGTCGTCGATGGCAGCGTGGGACGCGACCTCGGCCGTGCGATGGCGGGCGGGCGCATCGACGTGCACGGGAGCGCCGGGGAGAACGCGGGCGGCGCGCTTCCGGGCGCCGCCCGCGGGATGACCGGTGGAGAGATCGTCATTCGGGGCGACGCGGGCGCT
>WNFW01000332.1_pt1 | contig 29774 bp, 24 predicted proteins | sample 5400131 | NCBI WGS metagenome assembly WNFW01 (sample SAMN13153362, study PRJNA577476) | soil metagenome | isolation source: 20 cm soil or saprolite under grassland replicate 1 | place: USA:California | collected 2016-06-15 | reverse complement strand
AACACCAGCCGCTCGCCGCGCTCGGCGCGGTAGGCCTTGACGATGCGGATGCCGCCCAGGGTCTCGCCCAGCCGTCCGGTGACGTCCGCGTTGATCTTCCCGCGCTCGCGGAACAGCGGCCGCAGCTTCGTGAACGCGTACGCCATGCCGCCGCCGAACAGGCCGAGGATGAGGATCGCGAAGACGGTGAGCCGCCAGTTGAGGTAGAACAGCACCCCCAGGGCGATCGCGGCGGTCACGAGGCCGCCCACGAGCTGCACCAGCCCCGTCCCCACCAGGTTCCGGATCCCCTCGGCGTCGCTCATGATGCGGGAGATGAGAATGCCGCTCTTGGTGGAGTCGAAGTAGCCGACGGGGAGCCGCAGCACGTAGGCCTGCACGGTGCGACGCATGTCCGTGATGGCGCGCTGCGCCGCGACGCCGAGGATCTGCGAGAGGCCGAACCCGGTGATCGCCTGGATCACGGTCGCCACGCCGGCCGCGACGGCGAGCGGCACCAGTAGCTCGGCGTGGCGCTGGTTGATGACCCGGTCGATCACCCACTTGGTGGACGACGGCAGCACCAGGCCGGCCAGCCGGTTGACGAGCAGCAGCCCGAGACCCAGCGCCAGCCGGCCGCGGTGTTGGTAGACGAGCGCTCGGGCTTCCTGCCAGGCGCCGGGGCTGAACGCGCGCTTCTTCTCGGCCATAGGGGTGCTACAATCTAACCCCGCCGGCCCACCTTTTTCCCCTTCATCGCGTACAGCCCCCGATCCGCGGCGTCGAGCAGCGCCTGGACGGTCGTGCCGTCACGCGGGTGGACTGCCGCGCCCAGGCTCACCGTGACGCGGGGGGTGTCGGTATCCCAGGTCAGCCGTTCCGTCACGCGACGCATCACCAGCTCGGCCGCGGCCTCGTCGGCCTCGGGGAGCACCAGGGCGAACTCGTCCCCGCCGAACCGCGCCGCCGTGTCGATGGCGCGGCAGGAGAGCTGCAACACCGCCGCCACCCGGCACAACGCCAGACTGCCGACGAGGTGGCCATGGCGGTCGTTGATGCGCTTCAGACCGTCCACGTCGAGGAGGATGACGGCGAAGGGCCGCTCGGTGCGCTGCGAGCGCTGGATTTCGCTCTCGAGGGCCGCCATCAGCTGCCGGTAATTGGCGAGCCCGGTCAGGGGATCGCTGACGGAGAGGTGGCGCAGCCGCACTTCGACCCGCCGGCGCTCAGCCACGACGGCCGCGAGGGTCAAGCTGGAAACCGACACGACCGCCATGAACGCCTGCAGCAGCAGCAGCGATTCGTTCTGAGTCGGCTGGACGAAGGGCCCATAGCCCTTGAGGGTCCCCCAGATCGCCAGCCCCGACAGGAGCAGGATCGCGCTCGCCGTTTCGCGCGGCCCGAAGCGGAACGCGGCCCACAACAGCAACGGGACGGTCGCGAACTCCAGCGGATAGTGCTTCACGTCCGACGGGAACAGCCCGCCAAACACCAGCCCGCCGCTGAGGAGGAGCGACCCCACCAGGGCCGCGGCCTCGAGTGCCTGGGCCCGCCGCCACAGCACACGCGGACGCGCGCTCCACAGCAACACGACCGGGGCGACCACGAGATCACCAGCCACGTCGCCGAGCCACCACGTCACCCAGATCGGTCCGTAGTCCGCCCAGCGGGCGAAGCCGCCGACGGCGAGGGTGGTAACGCCGACGGTGGCGCTCACCGTCGTGCTCAGCAGCGCCGCGACCAGCGCAAATCTGAAAACGTCCGGCGCGCGCTCGAACGCGTCGCGCCCGCCGGCGAAGCGGTTGACGAGGTAGGCGCCAACCAGCCCTTCGAGCATGTTGCCGACCCCGAGACCCAGCGAGGTGGCGACCGAGCCCGCCGTCGTGAGGTTGACGAGGAAGGCGCCAGCGAGGATCGCCGGCCACACCCGGAGGCCGAGCACCAAGAACGCGGCGATGGCGATCCCCGTGGGAGGCCAGACCGCCGTGGCGCTGACGTGGACGAACGCGAGGCGCAGGCCGGCCTTGCCGGCGAAGAAATAAATCGCCGCCAGGACGGTGAAGATGGTGATGTCGCTCCACCGAGCGGTCTTCCCGGCGGGCCCGATCCGACCCGCGATCGAAGGTGTGCCGGTCACAGCTAAACCATACCTTGCCTCGCGCGGCGTCCCGTGACGAGAGTCACGTCCGTTCGGGCCTGTGGCAACAACTCAACAGCCACGGTCACTTCCTGTGGCGCGGGCGCCACGGGGCGGCCGAGGAGAGGCTCGTGGCGGTGCTCGCGGCGTCGGCCTCGTTCTTGAACGCGTGGCGAGCGGCAGCACTAGCGCCCTCGGCCATGTCGGAGCCGTCACTCCGGTCGGTTTCCTCGGTCCCCGTCACCGGGGCCGCCCGCGTCCGATCCCCCCACTGGGAGTCGGCGTTCGCCGCGCACTACGCCGCTCTCTGTGACTACGTGCTGCGCTTTGTCGGGTCGGCGGAGGCCGCGGAGGACGTCGTGCAGGAGCTGTTCCTCCACCTATGGGATACGCGCGGTCCCCGCGATGCGCTCCGCCTGACCCGCCGCTACCTGCTTGTCGCCGCCCGGAATCGGGCATTGAAGTACCTGCGCCACGCCCGCGTGGCGGAGGCGTGGATCGCGCGCGTCGATCGCGAGGCTGCGGCCGGCCCCGACACCCCGGAAGACCACTGCCTGCGGCGCGAGCTCGATGCCGCCGTGCAGCGCGCCATCACTGAGCTGCCGAGCCGGTGCCGCGCCACCTTCCTGCTGCGCCGGTCCCAGGGGCTGAGCTACGAGGAGATCGCCGGGCGCCTCGGCGTCTCGCTCGGGACCGTCAAGTCGCAGATGTGGCGCGCCGCGACGCTGCTCAGGGCCAAGCTCGCCCCCTTCATACTCTGAGCCCGCTCGGGGGTTGTCTTCCTTGAGCGCCCATGTTCGCGGAGTCCGACCTCCTCCGGTACGTCGAGGGTGACTGCTCGCCCGCGGAAGCGGCGGCGATCCAGGCATGGATTGCCGCCGATCAGGGGCGCGGCGCCCTCCTCGACGAGCTGCAGGCGCTGTGGCGCGTGACCGGCGCCGCCGCGCGGCGCTGGGATGTCGCCGGGGCGCGGCGGCGTCTGCGGGCGTCCGACGCCTCCGGCGCCGCGCCGCTCCTGTACCTGGTTCCCCACCGCTCGACGTTCTGGGGGTCGCCCTGGCCACTGCGAATTGCGGCGGCGGTGATCCTCTCGCTCGCCGCCGCGCTGCTGTGGACGCGGCGTCCTCACGTTGCGCCGTTCCGGGAATTCGCCACCGGGCCGGGCCAGCGCGCCGAGCTGTCGTTGCCGGACGGCTCCCGGATTCTCCTCAGCGTCGCCACCCGGCTGCGAATGCCGCGGGATTTCGGCGTCCGCGAGCGCCGCGTCGAGCTGGACGGCGAGGCGTACTTCGTGATCCAGCACGACTCGCTGCGACCCTTCGTGGTTCGCACGCCCTACGGCACCGCGGAGGATCTCGGGACGGAATTCGACGTCCATGCCTACGAACCGGAGGACGGCGTGGCGGTCGTCGTGGCGCGCGGCCGTGTGGCGCTGCACGGCCCGGACGGCGCGCCGCGCCGGGGGCTGACCCTGGGCGCCCGGGATCGCGGCGTGATCGACGCGCGCGGGCGCGCCATCCGCACCCGCGGCATCCGGCTGGAGAGTTACGTCGCCTGGACGCGCGGGGCGCTGGTGTTCGAAGACGCACCGCTGCCGCGGGTGCTCGCTCAGCTCGGGCGCTGGTACGACCTCGACATCCAGACCACCGACCGCTCCCTGGACGCGGAGCGGGTCACGATCGCGTTCAGTTTCTCCGCGGCCGACGACGCCCTCCTGGCGCTGGCGCGGGTGCTCGACGCGCGTTTCACCCGGACCGGCCGCGCGGTCCGGCTCCTTCCCGTCGTTCACGACCGGCGTCGCACATGAAGGAGGATTCGGTATGCACGTGGTGATCGCCTGTATCGGCCTGCTCGTCGCCCCCCCCCTCCAGCAACCGGGCGCTTCGCCGCTCGACCGGCCAGTGACGCTCGCGGTCGAGGACGTGCGGCTGCAACACGCGCTCGACGAGGTCGCGCGCCAGGCCGGCGTGCGGATCGCGTATTCGCGCCGGGTGGTGCCGCTGGACCGGCCGGTCTCCGCCCGGCTCGACGCGGTGACGGTCCGGGTGGCACTGGACGCGTTGCTCCAAGGCACCGGCGCCGTGCCGACGCTCGATCGCACGGGCCAGATCCTCCTGACGGACCCGCCGGGCGACAGGCCCGCGCCCGCGGCGGGCTCGATCTCCGGCACCGTGCGCACCGGGACGGCCGCGACGCCACTCGCCGGGGTCAACGTGATTGTGGTGGGGACGTCGTTCTCCGCGACGAGCGACAGCGGCGGCCGCTACGCGATCGCCGGAGTGCCGGCGGGGTCGTATCGGCTCCGCGCCCGCTCGCTGGGCTACACGCCCGGGGATGCGACCGTCGTGGTGCAAGAGGGCCAGGAGACGGTGGCGGACTTCCTGCTGCAGCGCAGCCCCATCGAGCTGAACCCCATCGTGGCCATTGGCTACGGGAGCGCCTTGAAGCAGGACCTCACCGGCGCCGTCGCCTCGGTGACGGCGGAGCAGTTCGCGACCAAAGCCGCGCCGATGATCACCCTGAGCGCCGGGCTGCAGGGAAAGGCGGCGGGCGTGCAGGTGACCTCGAATACGGGGCTGCCGGGCGGGGGCTTGCGGGTGCGAGTGCGGGGCACCGGCTCGATCACGGCGAACAGCGAGCCGCTGTACGTCATCGACGGCCTCCCCGCCGAGCAGGGCACGTCGTCTTCGGACCCCAAGGCCAATCCCTTGATGTCGATCGACCCCGACGAGATCGAGGCGATCAACGTGTTGAAGGACGCGTCCGCCACGGCGATCTACGGCGCGCGCGGCGCCAATGGCGTGGTGCTGATCACGACCCGCCGCGGGCAGGCGGGGGAGAGCCGGGTCACCTTCGAGACGAGCGCGGGGTTCCAGCAGATCGCGAGGACGATCCCCGTGCTCAGCGGGCCGCAGTTCATGCAGTTGGCGAACGAGGCCCGGACCAACATCAGCAAACCCACGATCTTCAGCGCCGCACAAATCGCAGCTGCCCAGACGTACGATTACCCGTCAATGCTGCTGCGCACCGCGCCACAGACGAGCCAGGCCCTGACGTTCGCGGGCGGTGTGCAGCGGCTGCGGTATCTGTTCAGCGTCAACTACGCCTATCAGCAAGGCATCGAAATCGGCTCCGACTTTTCCCGCTACGGCGGGCGCTTGAACCTCGACGCCGACGTGAGCCCCCGGTTCCGCGTGGGCACCAGCCTCAGCTTCACCCGCGCCGCCCGCAACGCCCCCAGCGTGGAGAACGGCTCGCTCGGCAACAGCGCCAACGGCATCCAGGCGGCGATGGAGTTCGCCCCATTCCAGGCCCCCCGCGACGCGGCCGGCGCGTGGATCAAGACCTCACCCACCACCGAGCCGGTCCCCAACCCGATCGCCAACGCCACCGAGCTCACGGACCTGAACACGACATCGCGGCTGCTGGGCAGCGCGTTCGGCGAGCTGGACCTGACGCCCACGCTGCGGGTGCGGACCACGTTCGGGGGGAACTTCCAGTTCGACGGGATTCACAATTTCGCGCCGCGCTCGATCATCGCCGGCGGCGTCGCCGGGGCCGGGTGGATGTTCTCCGGCACGAGCCGCAACCTGACCAACGAGAACACCGTCACGTGGCGCCGCGCGCTGGGTCCCGGCCGCGTCGACCTGCTCGGCGGCTTCTCCGTGCAGACGTGGTACAGTGAGAACCTGCGCGCCGACGGCGCCAATTTCCCGACGGACGCCACGACCGTCTACAACCTCGGCTCCGGGTCGCAGCTGATCCCGCCCGGCACCGGCATCAGCGAGTCGGCGATCCTGTCGTATCTGGGGCGCGCCAACTACAACATCGCCGACAAGTACCTGTTCACCCTCACGGGCCGCCGGGACGGCTCCAGCGTGTTCGGGGTGAATCACAAGTGGGCGTTCTTCCCCTCCGCCGCGTTCGCCTGGCGGCTCGGGGACGAGCCCTTCATGCAGCACCAGTCGGTCTTCAACGACGTGAAGCTGCGCGTGAGCTACGGCTCGGTCGGCAATCAAGCGGTCGGCCCCTACCAATCCCTCGCGGGGCTGAGCACGCGGTGGTATTCGTTCGGCACCACCGAATTCCCGGCGCTCTCCCCATCGACCGTCATGCCCAACCCGGACCTGAAATGGGAGAAGCAGACGCAGCTCAACGTCGGGCTCGATGCCGCGCTGCTCCAGAACCGTGTCGTGCTCGCGTTCGACGTGTACCGGGCGCGGACCAACGACCTGCTGCTCAGCATCCCGCTGCCGGCGACGTCGGGCTACACCAGCCAGCTGCGCAACATCGGCTCGGTGCGCAACCGGGGTGTGGAAGTCTCCCTCAACACCGTCAACGTCGAGCGCGGCCGGTTCAGCTGGCGCACTTCCCTCAACGTCGCCGCGAACCGCAACCGGGTGGAGACGCTGCGGACCGGGAACGACTCGCTGTTCCTGTCGCCCCGCACCGGCAATTTCTTCAGCCCTTCCGACGTCTACCTCGTCACCGCGGGACTGCCGCTCGGCGCCATCTATGGCTATCAGGTCACCGGCCTATGGCAGGTCGGGGATGCCTGTTACCTCAAGACCGCCAGTGACTGCACGCCCGGTGAGTACAAGATCGCCGACCGCAACGGGGACAGCGTGATCACGGCCTCTGATCGGACGATCCTGGGGTACGCCGACCCGAAGTTCTATGGCGGCGTCGGCAACACGCTGAGCTTCGGACCGCTGACGTTGGACGCGTTCTTCAACTTCAGCTCCGGAAACAAGATCATCAACGGCGGCAACGCCTACGGCGACCTGCTGATCATGCAGAACAACGAGCGGACGACGGCGCTCGATCGCTGGACCCCGACCCATACGAACACCACCGTGCCCCGGGCCAACCTGAACCGCCCGCGCCGCCTGTACAGCCCGCTGGTGGAGGACGGATCGTATCTGCGGTTGCAGACCGTGACGCTCAGCTACCAGCTGCCGCCTGGTTTCGTGCCGCACGCGGCGTCCGCCCGCGTCTACGTGACCGGACAGAACCTCTTCGTGCTCACGCACTACACGGGGTTCGATCCCGACGTCAACAGCATGGGCGGGGACGCGCGCTTCGGCGGCATCGACATCGGGGCCTACCCGCGGGCCCGCGTCTGGAACTTCGGCGTGACCGCCACCTACTGACCCCGGGAGACTGCCATGAGACGCCATCACTTGATCGCCTCGCTGGTGCTCTCGGTCGCCTTGATCGCGTGCACGGATCTGCTGAACGAGGACCCCAAGGGGTTCACGACCACCGACACGTTTTTCAAGACCGGCGCCGACCTGAACAGCGCCACGATCGCGATCTACAATGCGCTGCGCGGGCTCGAGGGTCAGAGCCAATGGACCTCGCTGGAGCTCGCCTCGGACATGACCCGCGCCGACAACCGCGAGCCGAACGCCGGGACGTATTGTCCCGACCTGCTCGATTGGGACGCCAGCACGTGCCGGGTCCAGTCGTACTGGGGCACGATGTACAGCGTCATCAGCCGGGCCAACCTGGTGCTCGCCAAGGGGTCCGCGATCCAGACGCCGTACACGCAGACCAAAACCCGGAACCTCGCCGAGGCCAAGTTCCTGCGGGCCTACGCGTATCTGTGGCTCACCAAGGTGTACGACAGCGTGCCGCTACTGCTGACCCCGGAGGAGCAGGCGAACCCGCGGCCCACGCGGACGCCGGTGGCCCAGATCCACGCGGCGATCGTCAAGGACCTCGTCGAGGCCGAGGCGGACCTGCCGGCGACGTGGCCGTCCGCCGATGAGTACGGGGTGCCGACGCAGGGTCGGATACGGAAGGGCGCGGCGCAGATGGCCCTCGCCGACCTGTACCTGTGGCGCTCGAGCTTCATGCTGAGCAATCAGTGGGACAGCGCCTCGTACTGGGCGAAGAAGGTCATCGATTCCGGCCTCTGGTCGCTGAACAACGACTACCTCAGCACCTTCCTGCCCAAGAATAAGGGCAACCGCGAGATGATTCTCACGATCAATAACTCCGGGGTCACCGGCAACACCAGCAGCATCTTCCAGCTGTTCTACTACCCGCGGGACTGGGGGCTCGACATGGGTCAGGGCGGCGGCTGGGGCCTGATCCACCCGACGACCTGGTTCTTCAACAGCTACCTCTCCGGCGACTACCGCCGGGGCGCCGACACGGGGTTCACGGCGACGACGGCGTACGTGTGGGGAGGTTGCAGTTTCAGCGGCGTCTGTCCGACGTGGACGGATACGATCAACCACGTCGTTCGGCACGATACGCTGGCGGATGGCCCGATGCCGTACAAGTATCGCAAGAGCGACAATGGGGCCAACTGGCAGCTGAACGACGTCGATGTGCCGTTGTACCGCTACGCCGAGGCGATCCTGATCTACGCCGAGGCGCAGAACGAGCTCGGCAACACAGGCGTGGCGGTCCAGTTCCTGGACTCGATCCGCACGCGCGCGCGCAGGGGCACGGGCGCCGAGAATCGTCCGGAGCCACACAATTACGGCACCGCCGGCGAGCCGACGGATAAACTGTCGGTGCGCGACGCGATCTTCATGGAGCGCGCCTGGGAGCTCTCCTTCGAGGCCAAGCGCTGGTTCGACCTGGTGCGCCGCGACTCGGAAGACCCGGGCTACTTCTACAACAGCCTGCGCGACCACGATCTCGACCCGGCCCATGCGAATCCTGCCCCGGCGCGTCTGGCACGGCTCGCGAACTTCCGGAAGCGGTTCCCGATTCCGCAATCCGAGCGCAACGTCAATCCGGCGTTGTCGCAGAATCCGGGCTACTAGGGGGCATCATGACGACTCGAGTGACTCGCTTCGTGGTGGCGGCGGCGCTCACGCTCGCCGTCCCCGGCGCCGCCCAGCGCGCCGGGAGCTTCGAGGCTGGCGCGTTCGCCCGCTACACGCGGTTCGACAACAGCCTGGGTGTCGGCAACGCGATCGGCGCGGGCGGCCGGCTCGCCGTGTTCCTGCAACCCAACGTCGCCGTGGAGCTGGACATCGCCCGCACCTCGAGCGACCGGCCGGGAGGCGCCGCGGTGACGCACAGTCCACTGCACGCGCGCCTGACCTACTACTACCAGACGCCGGGCAGCGCCCGGGTGGACGTGCTCGTCGGCGCGGGGCTGGTGCGCAACAAGTACAGTGGCGCCTACTCGGCGACCGACCACGGGCTCGCCGTGCTCCTCGGCGTGCGGTACCGCTGGAACGAGCGCATCGGCGCACGGCTCGACGCCAACGAGGACTTCGTGACCTCGCCGGCAAACGAGACGCCGCAGGTCACCTACAACAGCAACTTCGCCGTGCACTTCGGCGTGAGCGTGCTGCTCGACTGGAGTCGTTCCGCTGCGCGCCGCTAGCGTCGCGACCATCGCGCTCACGGTGGCGGCGGGGTGTGGGGGTCCGGGGGCGCCGCGCGGCCAGGCCCCCGCCCCCGACGACCAGGCCTCCGTGGGCTACGGCACCCAGGCCCGGAAGACGGGCACGGGTGCCGTCACGTCTTTCGTCCCGAGCGAGTCCGACGCCCGCGCCGGGCGCATCGACGAGCTGCTGCGCAAAGTGCCCGGCGTCGAGGTGCGGCTGCTGGCGGACGGGAGTTTCACCGTGCGCATCCGCGGCACGCACGGCATCCTGGGAAGCCCGACCGAAGACGATCCGCTGCTCGTGATCGACGACATCCCCGCGCCCGCCGGATCGCTGGCCAATGCGCTCGCCGGCATCGCGCCGCGGGACGTCGCGCGCATCGACGTCCTGAAGGACGCGTCCTCGACGGGGATCTACGGGTCGCGCGGCGCCAACGGCGTGATCATCATCACGACGAAACGGAATCACTAGAGCCCCAGCAGTCTCGCCGCGTTCCCCCCCAGCATCAACGCGCGATCCGCGGCCGGCACGTCGAGTCGGCCCAGACTCTCGCGCATCGCCCGCAGGCTGCCGATGCGGTGCGGATAGTCGCTCCCCGCCAGAATCTGCCGCGGCCCCGCGAACTCGACGGCCAGCCGCAGCGCCCCCGGATCGAAGTTCACGGTGTCGTAATAGAACTCCTTCAGATACGTGCTCGGAGCCCGGCGGATGTTCGCGCGGCATTCCGGGAACGCCTCGAACCCGCGATCGAGCCGCTCCGCGATGTAGGGGATCGCCCCGCCGAGGTGGCCCAGCACCCAACGGATGCGGGGGAAGCGCTCCACCACTCCGCTGAACACCAAGTGCGCGGCCGCGAGCGTCGTGTCCGTCGGAAACCCGACGAGGGGCATGAGCCAGTACTCGGTCATCGCCGCGACGCCGACGGGGTGGATGGGATGGATGTACAGGATCGCCTGCAGCGCGTCGGCCCGCTCGTACAGCGGCCGGTACCGCGCATCGGCGAGCGGCACGCCGTTGACGTTGCTGAACAGCATCGCGCCGCGCAGCCCCAGCGTGGTCACGGCGCGCTCCAGCTCGGCGGCCGACGCGGCGGGGTCGTTGAGCGGCAGCGTGGCCAGCGCGGTGAACTGCTTCCCCCGGGACCGCACGACCGCCGCGAACGCGTCGTTCACGAGCCGCGCCAGGCCGGCCGCGCGCGATGGGGACTCGATGTGCGTGCCGGGCGTCGTGAGCGTCAATACCTGCATGTCCACGCCCTCGTGCGCCAGCACTCCCGCGCGATAGGCGATGTCGCGGTGCCCGCGCACGGCGACGTTGTAATCGCCCGGATAGCCGATGACCGGGTTGCCCTCGGCGTCGGTGGACAATTGCACGGCGGTCGGACCTTGGCGCAGAGCGTCGAGATATTCCGGTGGGTAGTAGTGGTTGTGAAAATCAATGATCATGACGGGAGGTGGGGTGTGGGGAGTGCCCGCGCGACCACCTGAAGTACACCGGGAGTCCCGCCAGCACGAGGGCCAATCCGAGCGCACTGGTACGCGGATTGGCGGCGACCTGGCTGGCGGCGACCACCAGCGCCGCCGCCGCGAACACCAGCGGCACGGCGGGGACACCGGGCACGCGGTACGCAGGCCCATAGCCCGCGCGGCGTCGCAGCAGCACGAGGCCCACCGCCACGGCGGCGAAAAAGATCCATTCCGTATAGACGACTTGGGTGAACAAGGCGCGGTAGCTCCACAGCGCCACCAGCGCTGACGACCACACCGCCTGGAGGACAATCGCGCGGTGCGGCGTGCCGAAGCGGGGATGCACCGTTCCCAGCCACCGGAACAGCAGCCCGTCGCGCGCCATCGAGAAATAGACGCGAGGCCCGGTGAGAACGATCCCAGCCAGGGCGCCGAACGTCGAGGCGACGACCAGGGCGGCGATCGCCGCGCCGCTCCCCTGCCCCACCAGCACGGCCGCGGCTTCGGCCGCGATCCGGTTCGAGGCGATCACGCGATCGAGCGGCAGCACGTAGAGGTACACGGCATTGAGCGCGACGTACGCCGCGGTAACGATCAGCGTCCCGGCCAGCAGCGCGCGGGGGATCGTGCGGCGCGGGTCGCGCGTTTCCTCGGCGGTGTACGTGACCATGTGCCACCCGCCGAAGGCGAACAGGCCCGCCGCGACCGCCGCCGCTACGGCGCTCCACCCCGGTCCCGCGCCCGGCACGCTCGTTCCCACGAAGTGCTGCGGCAGTCGCCCGCCCAGCCAGAATCCGGCCACGACGATCGCCGCGACGGCCAGGACTTTGCCGATGGTGAACCCCGCCTGGACCGCGCTGCCGAACGCCACGCCGAGATAGTTCACCGCCGAGAGCAGCAACACGGCGCCGATCGCCACGGCCTTGAGCCCCGCGTCGCCGAGCGGCACGAAGTAGGCGACGTAGCGGGAGAACACCATCGCGATGGCGGCGATGATGCCGGAGTGCATGCTCCAGAACATCGCCCAGCCCCACAGAAAGCCGAGCGCGGGCGAATACGCCTCGCGCAGGAACACGTAGACGCCCCCGCTTAGCGGATACGCGGACGCGAGCTCCGCGCAGATCAGGGCCCCCGCCAGCGTGAGCGCGCCGGCGAAGGCCCACACGAGGACGACCCCCGCCACCGAGCGCATCTCGCCGGTGATCACCGAGGGCTGCACGAAAATCGACGCGCCGATGATCGTCCCCACGACCATCGCCGTGGCGCGCACGGGGCCGATGGAGCGCCGCAGGTCACTCATGGCGTATCTTCATCTCCATGGCTCCCCCCGCCGTCGCCGCACGGCGCTGGCCGCTCTCCGCCTTTTTCCTGATCCTCGCCAACACCGCGCCGCTCGTCGGCGTGCTGCTGCACCATTGGACGGTGTTCGCGGTCGTGCTCCTGTACTGGAGCGAAAATGTCATCGTCGGGGCGTTCAACGTGCTGCGGATGCTGATCGCGAGGCCGCGGCAGGGGCTCGCCTGGGCGGCCAAGGCGTTCATGATCCCGTTCTTCTGCGTCCATTACGGCATGTTCACCTTCGTGCACGGCGTCTTCGTCTTCCTGCTCATCGGGGGACAGAAGCCGCAGTCCGGGTTTGGGCTCAGCGTTCACACGGTGCTCACCGCGTTGCGCGAGCAGGGCCTGGCCTGGGCCGTGGTGGCGCTGATCGTGAGCCACGGCTTCTCCTTCCTTCATAATTACGTGGCCGGCGGAGAGTACCTCCGGATCAGCCTCCAGCAGCTGATGTCGCAGCCGTATGGCCGGGTGGTGGTGCTGCACCTCGCCGTGCTGGGTGGCGGCTTCCTCATCCTGTCGGTCGGCTCGCCCGTAGGCGCTCTTCTAATCCTGATCGCGCTGAAGACGGGTCTCGACCTGCGGGCCCATCTCGCCGAGCGCCGCAAGCTCGCGGGGATCGCCGAGGCGGCCGCGCCCGCCTGATTACGGCAGCGCGCGCTGCGCCACGCGTGGCGCCCGCACTGCCCGCCACACCGGGAACTCCGCCACGCCGGTCGACCCGTACACCATCCCCGAGAGCGCGCCGAACTCGCCGCCGAGCAGCCGATCGAACACGCCCCAGCGCGCCAGCCCGAACCCCTCGGGTTCGAGCAGCGCGAACACCAGACGGCCCAGCGGCTGCGCCGTGGGGACGAAGTACGCCCCAGCGGGGACCAGGCGGGGCGCCCGCGTCCACGTCCCCGACACTTCCAACAGGTGGTGGCCCTGGAATTCCCGCGGCGCCCACTTGAGTTGCGTGCCCGTCAGCGTCTCCACGGTATCGGTCCAGTCGCCCAGCAGCCGTTGCACCTGGATGCCGTGCAGTCGCAGCAACGTCGCGGTTTCCCCCGCGGCCCCGGGGAGGAAATACCCGGCGGGGAGCGGTCGCGCCAGCGAATCGAGAAAGCGGTCGTTCACCGGGATCCGGAACGCCCGGATCTCTCCCGTGGGCTCGAGTCTGGGCCGGCCGCGCACCGAGTCGCTGCCCGCCTTCATGACCTCGAGTTGCACGGGCTCGACGCCGCGCGCGCCGAGCTTGTACGCCACCGCGAGCGCCGGACGGGGCGCCACGCCGGCGCCCTCCAGCGCGGTCTGGCGGTCGGCCTCCCGCTCCAGGCGGCGGATGTCGTCGGCGTGCAGGGCCGCGTAGTTCAGGATCTCGATGAGGAAGTCGTGCGTCACCTGCACGCGGGTCTTGAAGTCGGCGTGCGAGTACGCCTCCGACAGGATCGCCATGCGGCCGCGCAGGCCGACGTAGTTGGTGCCGTACCAGCCGAGCGGGGCGTACGTGTCCCAGCTCTGCGGGGCGAGCGGCGTGTCCACGTTGCCGTAATCGAAGGTCGGCTCGTGATACTTGTCCTGGAGCGTGCGGCGCAGCGCCGGCAGCATCTGGTCGCGCACGAACCCCGAGGGACCGGCGGGACCGTTGGGGTCGAGCGGGGGCGCGTATGTGAGCAGGTAGCCGTGACGCGTCCCGTCGGTGGTGTGCAGGTCCACCATCAGCGCGGGATCCCAGGACGTGTACACGCGGGCGAGCGACGCGCGGGTCTCCGGCGTTTCGGCCTTGAAGTAGTCGCGGTTCAGGTCGAGGTTCAGCCCGTCCGCGCGTTGACCCACCAGCTCGGGGCCGTTTTGCTCCGAGCGGTTCACTGCCTGCGGGCCGAAGGCGTCGTTGCCGTCCGGGTTGTAATTCGGCGCGACGAGCACCACGAGCCGTTGCAACAGGTCGCGGCGCGGGGCGGCGAGCTCGCGCAGCAGCGCCAGGACGGCCTCCTTGCCCTCCACTTCCCCGGCGTGGATGTTGGCCTGGAGGTACACCACCAGCTTCCCGGAGGCGACGGCTTCCGCCCCTGACGTCACGGCGGGATCCGCGGCGATCACGAAATAGATCGGCCGGCCCAGGGCCGAGGTGCCCATCTCCGAGACGGCGATCGGCGCGCCGGCCAGCTCGAGGCTGTCGAGGAACGCGCCGACCTCGGCGGAGGTGGAAGTCGCCGCGTAATTGGTGCGTTCGGCGGTGGTCCGCGGCAGCGCCTGCGCCGCCAGGGACGAGGCCGTTACGGCGAGAAACAGGACGAGATGGCGAACGGCGCTGGTCATGGGCTCTCAAGGTGCAGGTTGTGGGAGGATGGCGCAAATGCGATCGTTCAAAGCACGGTGCGTGTCCTCATCGTCGAAGACGACCGCGAGCTGGCCGGCCTGCTCCGCGACGGGTTGCGGGCGCAGCGCATCGACGCCGCCCTCGCGGCGACGTTCGCCGAGGGCCGGAACGGCGCCGCGCTTACCGCCTACGACGTGATCATTCTCGATGTGCGCCTGCCCGGCGGCAGCGGCTTCGACCTGTGCGGGGAGCTGCGCCGCCATGGGGTGACGACGCCGGTGCTGATGCTGACGGCGCTCGATGCGGTCGACGACCGCGTGCGGGGGCTGGAAGTCGGGGCGGACGACTATCTCACCAAACCGTTCGCGTTCCGGGAGCTCCTCGCCCGCCTGAAAGCCCTCGCCCGGCGGCGCCCCGCGCTGGCGCCGTCGCGGTATGGGGTCGCGGACCTGGAAATGGACCTCGCCGCCCGCACGGTGCGGCGCCGCGGCCGGCCGATCACCCTCAGCGCGAAGGAGTTCGCCCTGCTCGAGCTGTTCGTCCTGCACGCCGGGCAGGTGCTCGACCGCGCCACCATCACCGCCCACGTCTGGGACGACAACCACGATCCGTTCGCGAACGTCCTCGAGGTGCTGGTGCGGCGCCTGCGCCGGAAGATCGACGACGGCTTCGAGCCCAAGCTGATCACAACCCTGCGCGGCGCGGGGTACCGGTTCGGCCCGGAGCCCGCATGACCCCCCTGGCGCGGCTGCGCCTCCGCCTCACCCTCCTCTACCTCGGCGTGTTCACGCTGATCCTCGGCCTGCTCGGCGGCGGGCTGTTCCTCACGGTCCGTCACCAGATGTCCCGCCAGCTCGACGCCTCACTCTCGGCCGCGACGGCGGCCCTGGAGCGGGCGGCGCGCATCCGCGAGCAGGAGCAGGCGAACGCGCGCGGGGCCGTCGTGGACGCGGTGGACGAGCTGCACGTGCCGGGGCGCGCCTTGTACCTCTTCGACACGGCGGGACGGCCGATCAAGCCCGCGGCGGCGCCGGCCTGGATCGCGGATGCGGCCCGCGAGGCGGCGGCGGCGGGCCGCGCGGACCGGGACGTCGAGGCCCCGGACCATCACACGCTGCGGCTCCACGCCGAGCGCTTCGCGGGAACGACCGGCGCCGGGTACGTCGCCGCGGCGGTTGCCGACCGCGTGGAGCTGGAAGACCAGTACGCATCCCTGATCGGGACCTTCGCCGCGGCCGCCCTCGCGGCCCTGCTGCTCGTCGCCGGCGGCGGCTACTTGCTGGTGCGGAAGTCCGTGGCCCCAGTGGAACATTCGATGGACCAGATGCGCCGCTTCATGGCCGACGCCGCGCACGAGCTGCGGACGCCGGTCACCCTGCTGCGCACCCGCACCGAGGTCGCGCTCGGCCAGGACCGCGACGCCGCGCGGGACGCCGCGACGCTCCGGGCCATCGAGCGGGAGGCCGCGTGCCTCGGCGAGATCGTCGGTGACCTGCTCACGCTGGCGCGGGCCGATGCGGGCGAGCGTAGAATCGCGCGGGAAAAGGTGTATCTCGACGACATCGCCGCGGAAGCCGTGGAAGCGGTGCGCACGCTCGCGGAGCAGAAGCGCGTCGCCGTCGCGGTCGGCCGTTTCGAGGAAGCGCGCGTCACCGGCGACGCCGCCCTGGTCCGCCAGCTCCTCGTGATCGTGCTCGACAACGCCGTGAAGTTCACTCCCCCGGGCGGGCGCGTGACGCTCGACGTCGCGACCGACGACGGCCGCGCGAGTGTGATCGTCGCCGACACGGGGATCGGCATTCCGCCTGAGCAGTTGCCGCGCGTGTTCGAGCGGTTCTATCGCGGCGACCCCGCCCGCCGCGAGACCGGCGGGGCCGGCCTCGGTCTGGCCATCGCGCGCTGGATCGCCGAGGCGCACCAGGCGCGGATCGACCTCACCTCACCGCCCGGCGGCGGGACGCGCGTCACGATCGTCTTTGCGCTGACGGCCTAAGCCTCAGAAGCGGCGCTGCCAGCCGAAGATCAGCGTCCGGCGGGGGCCGACGGCAACGCCGGGTGGCGTGAAGCCGAACACGCGCCAGCGGCCGCTGATGAGTTTGGCGGAGGCGACCCCGATGAGCGCGCCCATCCCCGCGTCGCTCAACCAGTGGCGATTGTCGTTGATGCGCGCCAGCGCCGTTCCCGTGGCGAATCCATAGAACCCGACGTGCGCCCACCTCGAGCGCACCGCCTCGGACAGACCGGCGGCCAGGGCGAACGCCATCGACGTATGTCCCGAGGGGAGCGCATCACTATGGGTCAATGGATCAAAGTCGAAGGCCCCGACGCCGGCGTCGGGCCGGGCCCGGCCGATCAGCGCTTTGAGCGTGATGGTCGCCGCCCCGGCGAGCCCGAGCGTCGCGACCAGACGCCCGCCCGTGGCGGTGATCGCGGGACGATGGGTCACGAAGCCGACGGCGATGAGCCCGAGGCTCACGGTGCCGAAGACCTCCGGCTGGCCGCCGTGGCGGAATACGGAAGCCGCGTCGTTCGTCGTGGAAGAGCGGTGGCGCTGCGCGAAGCGCTGGACGGGTTGGTCGACCAACATCAACGCACCGACCCCCACAGCAGCGCCCATCGCATTGTACCAGCGGATCGGGTGCGCCGTTACAGGCTGAACCGCCGAGTCCGGCCGCGGGTTGCCCTGCGCTCGAGCGTGAGTGGGCCGCCAAAGCAGCAAGGTCAGCAGCAGGTCGAGACACGCCGCCGATCTCACGCGCGACAAGATACAAGAGCGGGGTAGCGTAAGCAGGCTCCGGTCGACAGCATTGTGGACACGCCCCCCGGCGTTCACCTCAACAACCTCGTCAGCTCCGTCGTAGCCGGAGAGTACCGCCCGAACCCAAAGGAAGGACCATGAACGGCCTGTCTCGCGCAGTCTCCCGTAGCGTCGTACTTCTGGGCGTCGTTCTGGCCCCCGCCGCCGCTCAGTCCTATCACGTCGCCAAGACGTTCACCCTCGGCGGTGATGGTGGGTGGGACTACCTCGCCCTCGACACCGCCGGCCACCGGCTGTTCGTCGCGCGCCAGACGCGGGTGATGGTCATCGATCCCGCGACCGGCAAGCTGCTCGCGGAGATCCCGGGCCTCAACCGCGCCCACGGCATCGCGTTCAGCTACGCCACCGGGAAAGGGTTCGCCACGTCCGGCGCCGACAGCAGCGTCACCGTGTTCGACCTCAAGACCCTGCAGGTCCTGGGGCACACGACCGCCGCCGTGGACGCGGACGCGATTCTGTACGATCCCGCCACGAAACACGTCTTCACGTTCAACGGCGACGCGGGATCCTCGAGCGTGATCGACGCCGCCACCGGGCAGCGCATCGGCACCGTCGATCTCGGCGGCAAGCCCGAGTTCGCCGTCTCGACCGGCGACGGCAGGCTGTTCGTTAATCTCGAGGATTCCAGTGTCGTGGCGGAGATCGATGCCGCCGCGATGAAGGTGACGCGCCGGTGGCCGCTGGCGCCGTGCCAGTCGCCCTCGGGGCTCGCGATCGACCGCGTCCATCACCTGCTGTTCAGCGGCTGTCGCAATCAGGTGATGGCGATCTCTGACTATGCGGCGGGCAAGCTCGTGACCACGGTGCCGATCGGTCAGGGCGTCGACGCCTGCCGTTTCGATGCGGGCACCCAGATGGCGTTCGCGTCGAATGGCGACGGCACGCTCACGGTGATCCACGAGGACGCGCCGGACAAGTTCACCGTGGTGGCCAATGTCGCGACGAAGCGCGGCGCGCGGACGATGGAGCTGGACGAGAAAACGCACCGCGTGTTCACGGTGAGCGCGGACTTCGGGCCGCCGCCGGCGCCCACCGCCGACCGGCCGCGCCCGCGGCCGCCGATCCTCCCGGGGACGTTCGCGCTGCTGGAGCTCGACCCGTAACCTCACCCCGTCCCCCTCTCCACGATGTGGGGCCTCACCCCCTGACCCCCTCTCCACGTCGTGGAGAGGGGGAACCAGGGGGGATAGTCACCGCCGGGGCTACCGCGGCGCGGCAGGCGGCTTCCCGTCAGCTCCGACCTTCACCTCCGAGCGCTTGGCCCCATTCACCACGTGGGCCTCGTACATGACGATCTGCCCACCCTTGCTGACGGATTCGACCAGCCGGATCGTCCCCGCCCCGGCCCCGGCCCGCAGGCCGGCCTGCACGGCCTCCGGGAGCGTGGCGAGCGCGACCTCCTCCTCCACTTCCACAACAGCTCCCGTGGAGTCGATCGTCACGTCTTTGCCGTGCCCATTGACGCGCAGCTCCACCTCGTAAAGCCATTGGCCGTTCTCGCGCTCCCGCGAATAGCCGCGGATCGTCGCGCCTTGACTCAGCGACGCGACCGCCCGCGCGACCGCCGCGGGCAGCTCGGCCTGCTTGAGGGGCTGCTCCTGGGCGGCCGCCGGCGCGGTCGCGAAGAGCAGCGTGAGCGTGGTGATCGGTCCAGCACAACGGCGGCTCATGATTCCTCTCCTGGCGTCAACGTGGAATGGAAACGACGATGCCGATCTCCGGCGCCCAGTCCGTGGCTTTCGGCGAGAGCCCGATGGCGTTGTCGAGCTTCAGGAACACGGACTCCCCGATTCTCCACCGCAGCCCCGAGACCAGATCCCATTCGTCGAAGGATCCGGTCTCGCCGCCCTCGAAGGCGAGGTTGAGGCGCCAGGCGGGGGACAGGCGCTTCAAGTATTCGATCGAGAACTCCCCGAGGTCCCAGTGCGCCGCCTCGCGGTTGTACTCCCCGTTCACGCGAATCGTCATCGTGCCCCAGGAAAACCCGCGGATGAGGCCGAGGCCAGGACGGAACTCCCACTGGCGGTCGCCGATCAGCACCCGGCGCCGCTGGGAGGGCGCCGTGACCTCCAGGTACCCGAACAGCTCCGGCCGCCCCTCGCGTTCGGCCGCGAGGCGGAAACGGAGTTGCCCTTCGATGTCGCCTACGCCCGACTCGCGGATGCGGCCCGGCGTCGCCGTCGTATCGCTCGGCGATTTCTCGAACGTGGCGCGGATGGAGGCCGTCTCGAACTCGATCGCCAGCCAGTCCGTCACGCCGTAGCCGATGAACAGTTGCCCCTGGGTATCGTGATACCTGGCGCGGTAGTCCTGGGTAGACCCGAATCCCAATTGGATCGGTTGGTACTCCCGGTCGTGATCGCGGGAGTAGGCGAAGAAGGAGTTGACGAGCAGCTCCCCGCGGCGGATGTACGTGCCGAACCTCGACGTCGGGATCCCCGTGCCCCGGTCGTTCAGGTATCGAGGCACGCCGGCGTCTTGCGCCTCGACGGTGAGGGCCAGAGACAGAAGGAAGCCGAGACTCAGGATCGTCGTTCGCACGGCGCGCCTCGCTTTCATCACAAGGTAAAGCTGTGTCCCCGGATCGCCACCAGCAGCGTCGGCACCGCGAACAGCGTGATCGGCGTGGACAACGTCAGCCCGCCGATCACCGCGAGGGCCAGCGGTCGCTGCAGCTCGCTTCCGGCGCCGAGGCCGAGCGCGAGGGGCAGCAGGCCGAACAGGGTGCACAGCGTGGTCATGAGGATCGGGCGCAGCCGCACCCGCGCGGCCTCCCGGATCGCGGCGGCGAGCGGCACCCCCTCGGCGCGCATGCGCAGCCGCGTGAAATCCAGCAGGATGATCCCGTTCTTCACGATCAGCCCGACGAGCAGGATCAGCCCCATGAACGACGACACGTTGAGCGCGGTGCCGGTGACGAGCAGCAGCGCCAGCGCGCCGACGAAGGACACCGGCGCCGCCAGCAGCACGACCAGCGGCTCGACGAACGACTCGAACTGGATCACCATCACCGCGCACACGCTCACCGCCGCGAGGCCGAGGACGACGAGCAGGGCGCGAAACGCTTCCTGCTGGCTGGCGTATTGCCCGCCCAGCCCGACCCGAACACCGGGCGGCGCAGGGCGCGCGGCGAGGATGCGCCGCACGTCGCCCATCACGCCGCCGAGCGAGCGGCCGCTGACGTCCGCCGTCATGGCGATCATCTGTTGCTGGTTTTCCCGCTCCAGGCTCATGCGCGAGGCGGCGGGCTCGAAGGCAGCGAGCGTGCCGAGCGGCGTGACGCGGCGCGCGCGGGGGCCGAGCACGGGGAGCGCCTTGAGGCGCAACGGATCGAAGCGGACCGAATCGGGCGCGCGCACCCGCACGGCCACGGGCCGGTCCTCCGCGCGCACCTCTCCCGCGGGCGCGCCGAGCAGCGCCGCGCTGACCGCATCGCCCACGTCCGCCGGCGTCATGCCGATGCGGTCGGCCTCGGCCTCGTTCACCCGCATCAGCAGCTCCGCGGACGGCTCGCTCACCCCGTTGTAGAGATCCTCGAGCCCGCCGACCTGCTCGAGGTCCGCGGCGAGGGCGCGCGCGTAGGCTTCGAGCGTGTCGAGCCGCTCCCCGAACAGCTTGATCTCCACCGGCTTCGCCGCGCCGGCCAGATCGTTGATCACGTCCGAGAGGATCTGCACGAACTCGATGTGCAGGCGGGGCGCCGTCGTCGTGACGCGGGCCCGCACCTCGTCCATCACCGCGAAGATGTCCCGCGAGCGCCGGCTCCGCGGCACCAGCCGGGCGACGATGTCGCCGCTGTTCTGCGCCGTGGCGAACAGGCCCAGCTCGGCGCCGGTGCGCCGCGACGTCCCGGCGATCTCGGGCGTCGCGGCCAGCACCTGCTCGGCGATGCCAACCTGGCGGTTCGTCTCCGCCAACGCCGTGCTCCCCGGCGTGAAGTAATCGAGCACGAACGCCCCTTCATCCATTTCTGGGAGGAACCCGGTCCCCAGGAGGCGAAACAAACCGAGCCCCACGGCCACGAGCACGGCCGCCGCGATGGCGATGTGCCGCGGGTGGTCGAGCACCGCGCCGAGCGCCCGTTCGTAGCGCGGGCCCAGCGCGTCGAGCGCCTGCTGCAGCCGGGCGAGGAGCCCCGCCCGCGCCGGCTCGACCTCGTGGGCGGTGACGAACTGCTCGGCGAGCAACGGGATGATGGTGAGCGCGAGGCCCAGCGAGACCAGCACCGCGACCGTCAGCGTCGTCGCCAGCGCCGCGAAGAACTGGCCGACCACGCCCTGCAGCAGGCCCAGCGGCAGGAACACCACCACGGTCGTGATCGTGGAGGTCGTGACCGGCCACAACAGCTCCTGCACGGCGGCGCGGATCGCGGGCCCGCGTCCGGGCGTGAGGCGCAGGTGGCGAGCGATGTTCTCGGTGATCACCACCGCATCGTCGATCACCAGCCCGATGGCGATCGCCATCGCGCCCAGCGTCATCAAGTTGAACGTCTGGCCGATGAGGTTCATCACGAACACCGTGACGGCGAGCGTCAGCGGGATGGCGGCCGCGCTGACGGCGGTGATGCGGCCGTGGCGCAGGAACAGCAGCAGCACCAGCACGGCGAGGGCGGCGCCGACGAGCATCGCGTCGCGCACCGAGCGCACCGCGTCGCGCACGAGGGCCGCCTGGTCGTACACCGGCTTCAAGTGCACGCCCGGCGGCAGCGTGGGGCCAAGCGCCGCGACGATCCGGGTCACGCTGTCGGCCAGGGCGAGCGTGTTCCCCCCCACCTGCCGGGTCACGTTGATCAGCGCCGCCGGCTTGCCGTCACCCGCGATGATGCGCACGTGGTCCTCGGTCCCGACCTGCACGCGCGCCACGTCCCGCACCCGCAGCCCGCTGGGGAGCACCACGCGCCCGACGTCCTCGGCGGAGTGCGCTTCCTGATCGGTCACAATGAGATACTGCTGATAATCCTGGGCGACCCGGCCCACCGCCTGCACGGTGACCGCCTGGCGGATCGCGTCGGCGAGCTCGGTATAGGTCATTCCGAGCGCCGCCAGGCGCGAGGGATCGGCGATGACCTCGATCTCCCGCACGTCCGAGCCCTGCACGTCCACCCGTCCCACCCCCGGCACGCGGGAGATCAGGGGCTTGATCTCGTAGCGCGCGAGATCGTAGAGCGTCGCGGGATCGCCGCCCTCGAGGTTGTAGGAAAGGATGGGAAAGAGCGACGGGGCGAGCCGCTCAATCTCGATGTCGAGGCCCGGGGGCAACGCGCCGCCCACCTGACCAACGCGCGCGCGCACCAGCTGCAAAGCGTACGCCATGTCGGTGCCGGGAGCGAAGGTGATCGAGATTTCAGTGGCGCCGCGGATGGTGTGCGACCGCACACGGGTCACGCCGGGTACGACGCTCACCGCTTCCTCGAGCGGGCGCGTGATGCTGAAGACCACCTGCCGGGCGCCGAGGGTCGAGCCCTGCGCGACGACCGTGATCCGGGAAAAATTCAGCTCGGGGTAGATCGCCGACGGCAGTGTCAGCGCTGCCCACACCCCGGCGGCGCCGAGCAGCCCCACCAGGAGATACACGAACCGGCGCTGGCGGGAGAGGACGTCGAACAGCGTCACCGCGTCACCGCGCGCTCAATTTTGGCGCCGTCCTCGACGCCGTAGGCACCCGTGGTGACGACGGTCTCCCCGGATTTAAGTCCTGCGAGGATCTCCGCCAATCCCTCACTGCGGCCCCCGACCGTCACCGGCCGCGCGTGCGCCACGCCCGCGCTGTCCACGACGAAGACCTGAAAGCCGTCCCCGGCGGGGACCAGCGCGGCCGCGGGGACGGTCACCGCGCGGGGATGCACGGCGGTCGCGATCTTGCCGGACACCGACTCGCCGATGCGCAGCGGGCGGGCGGGGCGCACGAGGCGCGCGCGCACCGTCACGGCGCGGGACACGGAGTCCACCGCGGCCGCCACGTCGGTGACGACCCCCTGCCCCAACGGCTCGCCGCTGCCTCCCTCGCCGGTCGCGACCGTTACGCCGTCACCGGGGTGGATCGCCGCGGCTTCCGCGGGCGACACGTCGAGCACGATGTCAAGCGCCGCCGGGTCCGCCACCTCCACGAGCGGCTGGCTCTGATCCACCGCCGCGCCGAGGACGGCGGTCATACGGGTGACGACCCCTGCGAGCGGGGCGCGCAGCGTGGCGAGCTCCTGGGCGCGGCGCGCCGTAATCGCCGCGGCCTGCGCCTGGGCGAGGTCGGCGGCGGCCTGCTCGCTGTCCTTCTGCGCCAGGATCCCCGCCTGCACGAGTCGCACCGCGCGCGCGTAGCCGCGTTCGGCGCTCACGAGGGACGCGGCCGCGCTGCGCGCGGCCGCGTCGAAGGGTGCCCGCTCGAACTCGACCAGGGAATCGCCGGCGGCGACCCGCTGGCCCGGCGTCACGAAGATCCGCGCCACGCGGGTCGGCCCCGGGGCCGACAGGACCGCGAACCGCCCCGGCCGGGGACTCACGATGCCGATGGCGGTAAGGACCTGCGCGAACGGCTGCTCGGTCGCCACGGCGGTGGCCGCGGCGACGCGCGCGGCCGGCTGCTGCTCCTCGGACGTCCCCTTGCCGCATCCAGCAGCGAGGGCGGCCAGCACCACGGTACAAGGCGCGAGGAGTCTCACGGGTGATCCGCCGGAGTGGTGAGCAAACGCAGGGTCGCGGCGGCGGCGGCGGCGGCGGCGAGATCGTCGATGTAGCGGCCCAGCGCCTCGCGGGCGTTGCGGTGCGCTTCCAGCACGTTGGCGAGGGCCACCGCCCCCTCCGCGTAGGCCTGGAGCGACATCGCGGCGTCCCGATCCGCGCTCGCCAGGATCTCCTGGTCCCGCCGCACCCGCGCGCGCGCGGCGGCGAGCTCCCGCTGCGCCCGCGCCAGATCCGCCACCGTCTCGCGGCGCACCAGCTCCAGCTCCGCGCGTGCCCGGTCCCGCGCGGCCGCGGCTTGCGCCGCTTCGCCGCCGCTCCAATTGAAGAGCGGCAGTGGCAGAGAGATCCCGAATGTCGGCAACAGCCCCCGCGTCGGATCGCTGGGGTCCTGCGCTTCGACGCCCACCTCGAAGCTCGGCGCGAACAAACTGCGGTGCACGAGGGTGAGGGCGCGCTCCTGCGAGCGGACAGCGGCGGCCGCCGCGGCAACAGGCAGCGGCGCACCGGGTGGCGCCGGCGCGCTGTCCCCGGGGGCGGGCGGGACCAGCGAGTCGGCCAGGGCGATCGTCGGCTCCGCCGCCGGCAGCCCCATCGCCAGTTGCACAGCGAGCACGGCATCGATCGCAGCGAGCGAGTCGTCCACCGCCGCGTTCTCGAGCTGGCCGGCGTTGACCGCCGCGAGGCGCACGTCCAGCTCGCTCACGTCACCGACCTCGCGGCGCAGGCGCGCCATCGTGAGGAGGCTGTCGGCGTCCTGGGCGGTGCGGCGCGACAGCCGCGCGTGGGCGGCGGCGGCGAGCGCCCGTGTGTACGTCGTCTCCACGTCGAAGCGGATCGCGGCACGCGTGAACGCGAAATCGTAGCGCGCCGCGTCGCGCGCCGCTTCCGCCGCGCCGATGCGCGCGGCGCGCAGCCACGGCAGGTCGAGGGGCAGGTCGACGACCGCGTGATGCTGCGGGGCGTCCTTGGTGTAGGTCGCGACGAGCGTGGGATTGGGAAACGCCCGGGCGCTGCGCGCCACGCCCGCCGCCGCGGCGGTGTCGGCCCGCCCCAGCGCCGCGCGCCCCCCCCGGGCCAGGGCGGCCGCGACCGCCTGGTCGCGCGTCACCGGCTGCTGGGCCGCCAGCGGACCGTAGAGGGCTACTAATAGAGGAAGGAAGAACGCTCGGCGCACCCGTCGAACCTAACCGCCGAACCTGTCAGGAAGCTGACGGGGGCGCCTGTCGGGACGCACTGACTGGCTGTGACCGTGCCCTCCCCCCAGAATACCTCGTGGTCAAGACCCTGCTGCTCGTGGACGACGATCCGTTCGTGCGTGGCGCGCTGACGCGGGCCCTGAACCGCGCCGGGGCGTTCACTGTGGTTCCCGCCGAGCACGGCCGCCACGCCCTCGAGCTCCTGGATGCCGAGCACGTGGACGTGATGCTCACCGACCTGCAGATGCCGGTCATGGACGGGCTGACGCTGCTCAGCCACCTCGTCGAGCGCGGCCTGCGGCTGCCAGTGGCTGTCATGACCGGACATTCCATCGCCCCCGCGATGCGCCGGCAACTTCATGCGTACGGCATCGCGGCCACGTTCACCAAGCCGGTGGACGTCGCGGTACTGGCCGACGAGCTGCAACGGGCCCTCGATCCGGAGACGGTGGGCCGGATCCGCGGCATCACGTTGTTCGGACTGTTGCAGCTGCTCGAGGTGGAGCAGAAGACGGGGCTCGTCGTCGTCAACGCCGGCGGGCAGGAGGGCCGCTTGTACTTCGAGAACGGCGCGTTGGTGCACGCGCACACGCGCGGTCTCGATGGGGTCGAGGCCGCGTACGAGATTCTCACGTGGCCGGACCCCGCCGTCGAGATCTTCTACAAGCGGCGCGCGCGCGAGCACACCGTCGAGGAGCGGCTGCAGGGCGTGCTAATGGAGGCGGCGCGACTCCTCGACGAACGCGGGCGTCCGGGCGGCCCGCCAGAGCCGGTCGCGCCCCCCGCTCCGGCCGCGGCGGCGCCTGCGCGGGCAGCCTCGGCCGTCGATCGGGTCCCGGAGCAGGAGCTGCTGGAGGAGGCGCTGGCCATCGACGGCGCCCTGGGGGTCGCGCTGGTGCACGCCACGAGCGGGATGGCGGTGGGCCACGCGGGCGGCGGCCACGCGCTGGACATGGACGCCGCGGCCGCCGGCGCCGCGGAGGTGGCGAGGGGGGCGCTCGGCACTCTGAAGGGTAACGACACGATTCAGGACATCATGATCACGCTCGGGAAGCAGTACTACGTCATCCGCTTCCTCAGGTCCGGTTCCGACATGTTTCTCTGCCTGGTGCTCGACCGCGAGCGCACCAGCCTCGGCATGGCGCGACATCGACTCGCTCAGCTTGCGCGGCGGATGCGGGTGTAGGCTTGGCTTGCCAGTCGTTAGAGGTTCGCGGCCGCTCGCTACGTATCCGCCGGTCGCATCAGCGGCGACGCGAACACCTGCCGCACCGGACAGTTGAAGCCGGGGAGGACATCTTCCCCGTCGAGCGAGTCGCTCTCGTGCAGAATGGCAAGACTCCCGTCTCTACGGTGGACGCGCACCTCCAACCGATCGGGATCCAGGACCCAAACGAGCTTCGTGCCCGCGGCGAGCCAATCGGCCACCTTGGCGAGGACCTCTCCGGGGCGATCGTCAGGCGAAGGAATCTCCGCCAGGAGTTCAGGCGCCAACTCGGCGTAACCCCGTTCCCGGATGAGCCCAGTGTGCTGACGACCGATGAAGGCGACGTCCGGGGCACGCACGGTGTCCGGGTCGGCGGCGATCTTGAACCCGGTGTCCTGAGCGGCGACGATGCCCAGGGCGTGGCGAGCGACGAAATCGCCGAGGTGGCGCGTCAGCGTCGCGGCGATGATGCCATGCCACGTGCCCGGCGGCTCGCGCACGACCAGTCTCCCTCGGATCAGCTCGGTCACCTTGCCGGGGATCGAGATGCGCTCGACGTCTGCGGCCGTCAGCACAGGATGTGTACCCACATCGCTAAACATAGCCGAGAAGCTGCAGGTGCTCCATCAACGTGGCGTCAATGAGGGAACCTTAGCGCCCCCCGCACCGTCAGCGCCGACACTTGCTCGAGCCTGCGCACTGTCGCCTGCGCGGGGAAGTCGTAGCGCTCCAACGAATACACGATGCCGATGGCGCCCTGACCCAGTTGGTACTCGAGCCCGGTCCCGACCGCGTAGGCGGTCTTGGGGTGGTCCAGGCCGTTGACGGCGACCACGGGCAGCAGCGCGCCGCGCGCCACCGCTTGCATCGCCCCGCCCAGGAACGGCAGGCGGCCCTCAACACCCACCTGCAGCGTATTCCAGCGCTGCCGCGCGAGCTCGGTGGAGTACACGCGGCGGCACACGCCGGCTGAGAAACTCAATCCGGTTCCCGCGTGCACCCGCCCTTCCGCGCTCAGCTCCCCGACGTCGCGGTTCAGCTCGCCCGGCGTGCGCGCCGTCAGCGAGCCATCCCCCACCCTCACGGCGAACGTCCAAAGCGTGCCGGCGTGCACCAGGGCCTCGCCGCCGATCATCGGCCCGGAGAAGCGCTCGAGGCCGGACCCGGGATCGACGCGCACTTCGACAGCCGCGACGAATGCCGCCGCCTCGAAACGGCGCTGCGCGACGGCCGGCGTGCTCACGGCGCAGGCCAGGATGATCAGCGCCCGCGTCAGGGCCCGATCCCAGCGGCGGGGGTGATCACCAGCACGGTGCGCGCGATCCGCTCCTGGTTGCGACGCATGATCGCGTCGTTGGCCGCAAGGCGCTCTGCGCGGCGCCGGGCGTTCTCGGCGACGTTTCCCGGCAGGTCGCGGTGGCGGCGGCGGTAGGCGAAGGAGACGCCACCGGTCACAACGGCGACCCCGGCCAGCGCGCGGGACGCCGACGGCATCCCGCGACCCAGGTCATGGTTCGTGAGGCGGTCCGAGATGACCACCGCCGCCGCGGCGACCCCCAACGCCTTGAGGAGATCGCTGCGCGCCGCCGCATCCGTCACCTGCTCGGGCAAGAGCTGCCCGGACCCGATCGCCGGCAGCGTGTCTTCCAGCGGCTCCCGGTCGTAGGCGAGATCGAAGTAGGTCCACGTCGTATCCCACGTCGAGCGCAGGCGGCTCTGCCCCGCGACGAGCAGCTCGTAGCGTCCCGGCGGGGCCAGGCGTCCGTCGGCGAGCAGGCCATTCCAGTCGATCTCCCGAAGCCCCTCGCTCACCGCCGAGAACAGCGCGACACCGAGGGGCGGGAGCACCCCGACCGACGACAGCCGCACGTCGAGGGTCGCCGAGTGGGTGGTGACGACCGTGAAAGGGATGCGCTCGGTGCGGGGATCGACGCGTCTCGCCGCGACCGGGCGCGCCGCCACGGCGAAGGTGAGCCGGCGCGCCTGCGCGAACAGCCCGAGCTGCGCGGGCGTGAACGTGGCCGGGTCGAGGTCGGTAAACGCGTCCCGCTCCAGGGCCGCCCGGAAGTACAGCACGGCAGAGTCGCTTTGGCCGCGGAGGGCCAGGGTCGCCCCCAGGTACTTGTAGGCGTCCACGCGTTGCTCGGCCGTCACTTCGAATGGCCAGCTCGGCGACACCACCTGCCGCAGCAACAGGAGGGCGTGCTCGATGTCCACTTGCTCGTAAGACTGGTGCGCCTGCTGCAGCAGCTCCGCGGTGCTGTTCTGGGCCGTCGCAGGACCGGCGATGAGCGCGGCGAGCGCGAGGCCGAGCGCCGCGCGCCTCACGTCCCGGTGTTCCGACCGCGCAGCGTGATGCGCCCCAGGGACACGGTGCTGTCGGCGGGGACGACGATGAGCGTGTCGAAGGTCTGGTAGCCCGCGGCCTGGACGCGCAGCCGCCGCGCGCCCGCCGCCACGGCCCGGTCCACGACGCTGCCGGCGCCGATGCGCCGGCCGTCGATCAGGATCTCGGCGTCCGGCGGGCTCGTCAACAGCCGCAGCCTGCCCGTGACCGCCGGCGCCGCCGGTCGCACCAGGAGCGCCCGGCCGGACGATTCCCCACTCGTGCCCCCGTGCCGCGTAGAGTCCGCGGGGCGCGCCACGTTGGCCGCGAGCTGGGCCGCGGGGTGCGGCCGGCTGACCCACCAGGCGAGGCCGAGCAGCAGCGTCGCCGCCGTCGCGATCTTGGCGGTGCGGCCCCGAGCCCCACGCCGCTTCGCGTGCCCGCCCAGCACGGGGATCGGCGAGGTCGGAGCTTCGCCCAGCGGCGGCATCGGGCGGGCAGCCACGGGCCCGATCGTCTCGCCGCGCGCCAACGCCTGCAGAGACCGCTCGCTCGCCAACCGGTCCTCTTCGGAGAAGGGGATCGCTTCGATGGCGGTGGACATGGCCCGCGTCGTCCCGAAACGTTCACCGGGGCTCTTCGCCAGCGCGCGGTCCAGGACCTCGAGCAGCGCGTCCGGCATGTCGTCGCGCACGACCCGCAGATCCGGGACGGCCGTGAAGAAGTGATGCTGCATCAAGCCGGCGAGCGTGTCGGAATGGAACGGCAGCTCGCCCGTGAGCATGTGAAAACCCACGACGCCCAGGGAGTATTGATCGCTCTGCGGCTCGGCGCGGCGGCCGGCGCACTGCTCGGGGCTCATGTACGCGGGCGTGCCGATCACCGTGCCGTCCACGGTGAGCTCCACGTCGGATGCCCGCAGCGCGACGCCGAAATCGGTGACGAGCACGCGGCCGTCGCGATCGATCAT
>WNFW01000423.1_pt1 | contig 29787 bp, 28 predicted proteins | sample 5400131 | NCBI WGS metagenome assembly WNFW01 (sample SAMN13153362, study PRJNA577476) | soil metagenome | isolation source: 20 cm soil or saprolite under grassland replicate 1 | place: USA:California | collected 2016-06-15 | reverse complement strand
GTCCCGCGCGTACTCCTCGCGCTTGGCTTTCACGTACGCCGCGCGCTCGCTCTCGGGCAGCTCCATGATCTTGTTGTAGTAGACCGCGTTCACCGCCGGCTCGGGCCCCATGATCGCGATCTGCCCCTGCGGGAGCGAGAGCGCCGCGTCGGGCTCGAACGCCGGCCCGCACATCGCGTAGAGCCCGGCGCCGTAGCACTTGCGGATGACCACCGAGATCTTCGGCACGGTCGCCTGTGAGGTTGCGAAGATCATCTTGGCGCCGTGGCGGATGATCCCCTCGCGCTCGACTTTGCTCCCCACCATGAAGCCCGAGACGTCGGCGAGGTACACGAGGGGGATGTTGTAGGCGTTGCAGAGCCAGATGAACCGCGCGGCCTTGTCGGAGGAGTCCACGAAGAGGACGCCGCCCTTCACCTTCGGCTGGTTGGCGACGATCCCGACGGCCCGGCCGCCGAGACGCGCAAAGCCGACGATGATCTCACGCGCGAAGAGGCGCTTGATCTCGAGCCACGATCCCGCGTCCACGACGCGGTCGATGACCTCGTACATGTCGAAGTACTTCCGCTGGTCGTACGGCACGATCGCCTCGATCGCGCGCCCGGGCTTGGCCTCGACGGCCTCGCGCGCGGGCGGGAGCTCGCGGTACGACTGCGGCATGTACGCGAGGTACTGCTTGGCGAGCTCGATCGCCTCCTCGTCGGACACCGCGAGCACGTCGCCGCACCCGGAGACCTCGCAGTGCATCCGCGCGCCGCCGAGCTGCTCGAGCGTCGTCTTCTCGCCGATCGCCATCTCGACCATCCGCGGGCTTCCGACGTAGAGCGACGCCTTGCCGTCCACCATGATCACGACATCGGTCAGCGCCGGCAGATACGCCGAGCCCGCCGGCGAGGGGCCGAACAGGATGCAAATCTGGGGCACGACGCCCGAGAGCTGCACCTCGTTGTAGAAGATGCGCCCCGCATGGAAGCGCCCGGGGAAGATCTTGATCTGCTCCGAGATGCGCCCGCCGGCAGCGTCCACCAGATAGAGGAGCGGCACGCGGAGGCGCGCGGCCTTTTCCTGAATGCGCACGATCTTCTGCACGGTCTTCTCGCCCCACGAGCCGGCCTTCACGGTGTAGTCGTTGGCCATGACGCAGACGGGGCGACCGCCGACCCGGCCGACTCCCGTGACGACGCCGTCCGCCGGCGTGTCGGGCTCCTCGGAGCGCGCGAAGATCCAGTCCTCCTGGAACTCGGAGCCGGGATCGAGGAGCAGCTTCAGGCGGTCGCGGACGAAGAGCTTGCCTTCCTCCCGGAGCTTCTCGCGATACTTCGCGTGACCCTGCTCGATCCGCGCCCGCTCCTGGAAGTACCGCTCCTCGCCGCTGGCCACGCTCGCCTCCGCTCAGGGGTTGGGATTCGGCCAGACGATGATGATCAAGACCCCGTCGCCGTGGCGCGGCCCGCCGATGACGGCGGGGTTGCCTTCCTGCGCGCGGATATGCGTCATCAGCTCCGTGCGGTTACCGCGCGTCAGGCGCACCTGGAACCGGACCGCGCCGCCGGCCACACCTTCGGGCGTGACCTCGAGCTGGCGGTCGCCGGGAACGGCCCAGCGCTGGGTCGAGCCCACGGGCACCTCGGCCCGGTAACGCTCGAGCGACGTGTATTCCTTGTAGCGGAAGAGCTGGCGGAGCTTCGGCAGGAAGTTGTCCAGGCGCTCGTCGGGGCCCGCGGGCGCCAGCCGCATACCCGGCGGCGGCGGCGTGTCGCTGGCTAGAACGATGCGCGTCCCAAAGCCGACGATCGGCTGCGCCGCCACGGGCGTCGCCGCGAGGAGCGCCAGCAGGGCGAGCACGACACCGAGCAGGCGGCCGAGCGCCGCGCGCAGGCGCTTGCGGGCGTTGTGCAGACGCGACATGACGGTTCCCATCGGGATCCCCAACACCTCTGCGATCTCGCGGTACGAGAGGCCCTCGAGATCACTCAACATGATAATCGCGCGGTGATGCTGCGGCAAAGCCTCGAGCGCGCGCGCGATCTGGCGCCGCGTCTCGGCGCGCCCGGCGCGCGCGTCGGGCGCCTCGCCCGGGTCGATCAGCTCGCGTTCCCACTGCTCCCCCTCGACGCGCTCGGTCCCGAACGCCCGCCCGCGCGCGGCCCGCTGCCGGGCGCGATCGGACGCGATATTCATGGCGATCCGGAACAGCCACGTGTAAAAGGCCGACTGTCCGCGGAACCCGGGGAGGCCCTCCCAGGCTCGGATGAACGCTTCCTGGGCGACGTCGCGCGCCTCCTCCGCGTCCCGCAAGACGTTGAACGCGAGACGATAGACCCGCGCCCGGTACTTCTCGACGAGGGGCTCGAACGCCGTGACATCGCCGGCGCGGCAACGCTCGACCAGGGCGAGATCGTCGAGGTCCGGCACGGATCGCCCGCGCGCGCCCGCCCGTCGCCCGTTAGACGGCGGGGCCGATGCGGCGATTCACCGACGCGCTCGCGCAAGCGTGGCGAGCGCGTCGAGCCCGAGCAGATAACTCTGCGGCCCGAACCCAGAGATCTGGCCGCGCGCGACCTCCGCGATCACCGAGTGACGGCGGAACTCTTCGCGCCCGTGCACGTTGGAGAGGTGGACCTCGACGACCGGGAGCTTGATCGCGGCGACCGCGTCCCGTAGCGCGATCGAGTAGTGGGTGAACGCGCCGGGGTTGAAGACGACGCCACCGAAGCCGTCGCCCTCCGCCGACTGCAACCAATCGATCAGCTGGCCTTCGACGTTCGACTGGCGGCATTCGACGCGCAGCCCTTTGCGCCGGGCGTGCTCGCGGATCATGCGGTCGAGTTGGGCGAGCGTCATCCGTCCGTACACCGACGGTTCGCGCGAGCCGAGGAGGTTGAGGTTGGGACCATGCAGGACGAGCGCGGCTCGCAGGCTCATGGCGGGCAGGATAACACGGTGGTTTCCCGGCGAGGCCGCCGCGGGTGACTGGTTGGGGAGTGGGGGGAGCGGCCGGCGCGGGCGTGTACGGGAGCCCGGCCAGATAAGCGTGAGCCCACGTCTCCGGCGACGAGCCGGCTCCCGCCGATGCAACGTCCAAGTCGGAGACCGCGTCACCGACAAGAGCGGAGCGTGGCAGGGCCTTGACAACGCGGCTGGACGTGATACACAGGTCGGCACTTTAGATCCTATAGGTCCTATGATTCCGGAAATGAGGTGCTCTATTCGCGTTTTTGTTTCGTGCGATTGTTTTGGTGCCCTTCCGCGCGCCGCCTCGGTCGCAAATGCCGAACACGCTCTTCGCCGACACCGGCAGCCCGTTCGCGGTCGTCTCCGGTGTCCGCGGCACTGGAGGATTTCATGACCCGACGTTTTGTTCCTAAGCGCACTGGCATTCTCTGGTTCGTCCTGATCGGAGTGTGCGTTTCTGTGGTCGGGGGACTCGGGCTGCCTCCCGCCTTGGCCGCGACCATTAGCTTCGTCCAGGTCAATGCGGCCACGCCCCAAACTCCGCAGACCACGGTCGCGGTCACGTACCCGGCCGCTCAGGCCGCGGGCGATCTGAACATCGTTGTCGTCGGCTGGAATGACGCCACCCGCCTGGTCAGTTCGGTGACCGACAGCAAGAGCAACGTCTATTCCCCGGCCGTCGGGCTCACCGTGAATTCCGCGGGCGGCCTCAGCCAGATGATTTACTACGCCAAGAACATCGCGGCGGCGCCCGCCGGGGGCAACACCGTGACCGTCACCTTCAATGGCCCCGCGACCTTCCCCGATATCCGCATCCTCGAGTACAGCGGCGCGGATGTCACGGCGCCGGTGGACGTCACGGCGACGGGCACCGGCAACAGTGTCAGCAGCAGCACCGCCGCGGTGACCACCACCAATGCCAACGATCTGCTCTTCGCTGCCAACACGGTCGCCACGCTCACCAGTGCTGCCGGCGCGGGATTTACCAGCCGGGTCATCACCTACCCGGATGGTGACATCGCCGAAGACCGCCTGGTCACGGCGACCGGGAGCTACAGCGCAGCCGCCTCTCTGAATTCGGCTGGCCCGTGGGTCATGCAGATGGTCGCCTTCCGGGGGGCGGGTGGCACTCCGCCGCCGTCCGACACGACGCCACCGACCGCACCATCGAACCTGACGGCGACGCCCGCGAGCTCTTCGCAGATCAATCTCGCCTGGACCGCCTCGACCGATAACGTCGGCGTGACCGGCTACCGGGTGGAGCGCTGCCAGGGCGCCGGGTGCAGCAGCTTCGCGCAGATCGCCACACCGGCGGCCACGACGTTCAACGACACGGGGCTCGCCGCTTCCACGAGCTACAGCTACCGTGTCCGCGCCGCCGACGCCGCCTCCAACGTGAGCACCTACTCGAATACGGCCTCAGCCAGCACGCAGGCCCCGCCGCTCGACACGACGCCACCGACTGCCCCATCGAACTTGACGGCGACGCCTGCGAGCTCCACGCAGATCAACCTCGCCTGGACCGCCTCGACCGATAACGTCGGCGTGACTGCGTACCAGGTGGAGCGTTGCCAGGGCGCCGGGTGCAGCAGCTTCGCGCAGATCGCCGCACCGGCGGCCACGGCGTTCAACGATGCGGGGCTCACCGCTTCCACGAGTTACAGCTACCGTGTCCGTGCCACCGACGCCGCCGCCAACCCGAGCCCCTATTCCAACACGGCCGGCGCCACGACCCTGGCCGCTCCGCCACCGACAGCGACGATCACATTCGTCCAGGTCAATGCGGCGACGCCCCAAGCTCCGCAGACCACGGTCGCGGTCACGTACCCGGCCGCTCAGGCCGCGGGCGATCTGAACATCGTTGTCGTCGGCTGGAACGACGCTACCCGCGTAGTCAATTCGGTGACCGACAGCAAGAGCAACGTCTATTCCCCGGTCGTCGGGCTCACCGTGAATTCCGCGGGCGGCCTCAGCCAGATGATTTACTACGCCAAGAACATCACGGCGGCTCCCGCCGGGGGCAACACCGTGACCGTCACCTTCAATGGCCCCGCGACCTTCCCCGATATCCGCATCCTCGAGTACAGCGGCGCGGATGTCACGGCGCCGGTGGACGTCACCGCGACGGGTACCGGCAACAGTGCCAGCAGCAGCACCGCCGCGGTGACTACCACCAATGCCAACGATCTGCTCTTCGCCGCCAACACGGTCGCCACTCAAACCAGCGCTCCCGGCGCGGGATTCACCAGCCGGGTCATCACCAACCCGGATGGCGACATCGCCGAAGACCGCCTGGTCACGGCGACCGGTAGCTACAGCGCAGCCGCCTCTCTGAATGCGGCCGGCCCGTGGGTCATGCAGATGGTCGCCTTCCGGGGAGCCGCTGGCACTCCGCCGCCACCCGACACGACGCCGCCGACCGCCCCATCGAACTTGACGGCGACGCCCGGCTCCACGCAGATCAATCTCGCCTGGACCGCCTCGACCGATAACGTCGGCGTGACCGGCTACCGGGTGGAGCGCTGCCAGGGCGCCGGGTGCAGCGACTTCGCGCAAATTGCCACACCGGGAACCACGGCGTTCAGCGATACGGGGCTCACCCCGTCCACGAGCTACAGCTACCGCGTCCGCGCCGTCGATGCCGCCTCCAACCCGAGCCCCTATTCCAACACGGCCGGCGCTACGACCCTGACGGATCAGCGCAATCCTATCGTGATCGAGAACCAGCAGCCCGGGACGGGCGAGTGGCAGCTCGGCGACTTTTTTGGGCGGCCCTATGCGACGGACGCAAAGGGCCAGATCAAAGGGTATGCGTCCGCCACGAGCCTCAACAAGGGCGGGACCATCACCTTCTACGTGAGCGTGAACCCCGCGCAAACCTACACGATCGACGTGTATCGGCTCGGCTGGTACCAGGGGCTGGGAGGGCGCCTCATGCAGCACATAGGCCCGCTCAACGGGACCCGGCAGACTGCGTGCCCTCGGAACGCGACGACGGGAATGGTCCAGTGCAGCTGGACACCGGTCTACAATTTGGCCGTCCAGACGTCGTGGACCAGCGGAATCTATGTCGCTGTCCTGAAGAACGCGCAGCTGTACCACAACTACATCGTATTTGCCGTCCGCGACGACAGCCGGGTCGCCGCCCTGCTCTACCAGCAACCCGTGACGACCTATCAGGCCTACAACAACTATCCCAATGGCACCGGCAAGAGCCTCTACGAGTACAACAGCGCTGGCGCGAATACGGTCGCGGGAACACCGAGGGCGGTGAAGGTCTCGTTCGACCGGCCGTACGCGGACGAAGGCGTCGGCGATATCTTTTGGCTGGGAGAGATCAACATCCTCCGCTGGCTGGAGATGTCGGGATACGACGTGACGTACTCGACCGACGTCGACACACACGCGAACGGCGGCCGCCTGTTGAACTACCGTGGCTTCCTTTCCGTCGGGCACGACGAGTACTGGTCGAAGCCAATGTATGACGCGGCCGTCGCCGCGCGTGACGCGGGGGTCAACCTCGCCTTCTTCGGCGCCAACGCGGTCTACTGGCAGGTGCGGTTCGAGCCTTCGAGCAGCGGTGTGCCGAACCGCGTGCTGGTCTGTTACAAGGACGCTGCCATCGACCCGGTCGCGGATCGGAGCCTGAAAACCGTCAACTGGCGCGACGACCCGGTCAACCGTCCGGAGCAGACGTTGATTGGCGTCCAGTACACGAGTCAGGAAGGTACGTGGTTCCCGTACGTAGTGAGGAACAGCGGGAGCTGGGTGTACGCCGGGACGGGGTTCAAGGACGGCGACAGCGTGCCCGAGATCGTCGGGTACGAAGCCGATCGCTCGTTCAGCGAGTACCCCCAACCGAACGCGGTGAGCGGCACGTACACCCTGTTGTCGAACTCACCCTACGTTGACTTGAAAAACAACTCGGATCACGCCAACTCCTCCGTTTACCAAGCGCCGAGCGGAGCCTGGGTGTTCGGAGCCGGGACGATGGCCTGGACCTGGACGTTGGACGACTACAACCCTCCGGGGACCCAATCGCACGCGATCGACACGCGCATGCAGCGGACGACGGCGAACATCCTCGACCGGTTCGTCGGCAACTAGCGGCGGGCTGGCGGGCGATCAGGGGGCATGACGCCGCCCTCGAACGGGACCAGTAAGGTCCACGACAGGGGGTAAGGGGAGCGGCGGCGCTCCACCCGGCTCTGACTAGCCGCCGAGCGGCGCCAGGAGCCAGTCGGCCAGCGCGAACAGGAGCAGGCCCGCGAAGACGGTCCAGCCGAGCGCGGCGCCGCCCTCCCGGTTGACCTCCGGAATCAGATCCGACGCGGCCACGTAGATCGTCACACCGGCGGACAGGGCGAGCGCGTACCCCACGTGGTGCGCGGCGACGAAGCCGGTCGCGAGCGCGCCGGCGATCGTCAGCACGCCGAGTGTTGCGCCCGCGCCGACCGCCGCCGCGCGGGAGTGCCCGCTGGCGAGCATGACCGACGCGATCGTGACGCCCTCGGGCACCTTGTGGAGGAAGACGGCGATGGAGAGGAGCGCGCCGAGCGCGGGGCCGACCATGAAGCCGGCGGCGATCGCGACGCCGTCGAAGAGCGTGTGCACGCCGAGGCCGAACAGCGCGAGCCAGCCCGCCGCCGGATCGATGAGCGCCTCGGGGTGGACCTCCTCACCAAAGTGGAAGTGCGGCGCGACCGTGTGCTCGAAGAGGTGGACGCCGAAGTAGCCCGCAAGGACGAAAAAGAAGGCGTGCGGGACGTGCGCGCTCTCGGGCAGCATCCGGACGAACGCCGCCGCGAGCATGAACCCGGCGCCCGCGGCGACGAAGTACCTGAGCGGGGCGAGCCCTTTCCGGTGGGCGGTCACCACGAGCGCGGCCCCCGCAACGTCGGCGGCCGCCGCAAGGGTCGCAAAACCTAGGTATGCTAACATGGTCACGCGAGCATAGCATGGTCATCGCTGCGCTTCTTCGCCGGCTCGGCGAAATCCTGATCCAGGAACGGTCGACCACCCCGGACGTCGTCGAGCAGGCGCTCGCGCGCGCGCGGACGACCGGCGAGCGCGTGGGCGAGGCGCTAGTGGCGATGGGCGCGCTCACGACGGAAGACGTTCTCCGAGCCCTCGCGACACAGCAGAACCTCCCCTACCTCGCACGCGACGAGCTGCCGTCACCGCTGCCCGTCGTCAAGAACCTCTCGGCGAAGTACCTCCGGCAGTACACGGTGTGCCCCGTGAGCGTCGAGAACGGCCTGCTCACCGTCGCCACGGCCGACCCGCTGAATCCGGTCGTCGTGGACGATCTCCGCCAGTTCACCGGCCTCGCGGTGAAGCTGGTCGTCAGCTCCACGGAGGCGATCACCGAGGCCATCGACCGGACGTACGACGGCGCCGCCACGCCGCTGCAGCGGATCGTCGAGGGGATGGAGGACGAGCGCACGGGCGAGGGCGAGGAAGACGTCAACCATCTGCGGGACATGGCGTTCGAGGCACCGGTCGTCCGGCTCGTGAACCTCCTCGTCGAGAACGCGATCGGCGCCCAGGCCTCGGACATCCACGTCGAGCCCTTCGAGGACACGCTCCGGATCCGCTACCGTCTCGACGGCATCCTGTACGACCAGGAGGCGCCGCCGCGGCGGCTGCAGGCCGCGGTGACCTCGCGCATCAAGCTCATGGCGGAGATGAACATCGCCGAGCGGCGGCTGCCCCAGGACGGCCGCATCCGCGTGACGCTCCACGGCCGGCGCGTGGACATCCGCGTTTCCACGATTCCGACCGTGCACGGCGAATCGATCGTCATGCGGCTGCTCGACCGCTCGAGCGTGTTCCTGCCACTCGAGAAGCTCGGGTTCGGAGCCGAGATGCTCCGGCGCTTCGAGGCGCTCATCAAGCGCCCCCACGGCATCTTGCTCGTGACCGGGCCGACGGGCTCCGGCAAGACGACGACGCTTTACGGAGCGCTCGACAAGATCAACTCGCCCGACCGGAAGATCATCACCGTCGAGGACCCCGTCGAGTACCAGCTGAAGGGCGTCAACCAGATCCCGGTGAAGCCGAAGATCGGGCTCACGTTCGCCACGGGGCTCCGGCACATCGTCCGGCAGGACCCGGACGTGATCCTCATCGGCGAGATCCGCGACCTCGAAACCGCGGACATCGCCATCCAGGCGGCGCTCACGGGCCACCTCGTCTTCTCCACGCTCCACACCAACGACGCGCCTGCCGCGATCACGCGACTGCAAGATATGGGCGTCGAGCCCTACCTGGTCGCCTCCGTGCTCGAGGGCGTGCTCGCGCAGCGGCTCGTGCGGCGGATCTGTGCCGCGTGCCGCGAGCCCGACACGCCCAACGCCGCCGACCTCGAGGCGCTCGGCATCGAGGGCGCGGGCGACAGGCGGCTCTACCGCGGGCGCGGCTGCGACGAGTGCCGCGGAACCGGCTACCGCGGGCGCACCGGCATCTACGAGCTGTTCCCGATCACCGAAGACGCGCGCAGCCTCGTCCTCCGGCGCGTGCCGAGCCGTGATATCCGGCGCTACGCGATCGAGGCGGGGATGGTCACCCTCCGCATGGACGGCTGGCTCAAGGCGTGCGAGGGCGTGACGACCGTCGAGGAAATCCTCCGCGTCACCCAGGAAGACGCCTAGCCCGCGATGCCCGTGTTCGTCTACCGGGCAGCCGACCGACGGGGCCAGACCATCGACGGCGTGATGGAGGCGCCCGACGCGCGCGCGGTCGTCGACCGGCTCCAGAAGGACGCCTACTTCCCGATCCGCGTGGCGGCGCAGGCCGAGCGTGCGCGCTGGCTCGCGTTCGGTGTCTCCGCGCGCGTCAGCCAGCGCGACCTCCTCGCGCTCACCCAGCAGCTCGCGACCCTGGTCGAGGCGGGGCTCCCGCTGGACCGCGCGCTGGCGATCCAGGAGGAGCTCGCGCCGAGCCCGCGCCTGAAGGCGATCGTCACCGACCTGCTCAACAGCGTGCGTGGCGGCTCGTCGCTCAGCGAGGCGCTCGCCAAGCACCACCCGCGCCCGTTCTCGCGCCTGTACATCAACATGGTGCGGTCCGGCGAGAAGGGCGGGGTTCTCGAGGTCACGCTGCGGCGGCTCGCGGAGTTCCTCGAGGCGCGAGCCGCGTTCACCGATGCCCTCGTCTCGGCGCTCGCCTACCCCGTAGTGATCTTCACGGTCGGCATCGGCGCCATCGTGTTTCTCATGACGTTCGTGATCCCGCGCTTCGCCACGATCTTCGCCGACCTCGGCCAGGCCGTGCCGCTGCCGACGCAGATCTTGTTGTCGGTCAGCGCGGGCTTCCAGAACTACTGGTGGGCGCTGGTGCTCGCCGTCCTCGCCGCGGTCCTCGCGTGGCGCGTGTGGACGGGGACGCCGGAGGGACGGCTCGCGTGGGACCAGACGGTGCTTGGGCTCCCGATCGTCGGGCGGCTCTCGATGCGGGTGGAGACCGCGCGCTTCGCGCGCACGCTCGGCACGATGCTCAAGAGCGGCGTGCCGGTCATGGGCGCGCTCGCCGTCGTCGGCGACATGATGACCAACCAGGCGTTCGGCCGCGGCGTCGGGCGGCTCGCCGACGGCGTGAAGCGCGGTGGGACGATCGCGGCGGGGATGCAGACCGAGGCCCGGTTCCCCGTGCTCGCGGTGCACATGGTGCGCGTCGGCGAGGAGACGGGGCGGCTGGAAGATATGCTGCTCAAGGTCGCCGACACCTTCGAGAACGACGTCCGCGTCGAGCTCAAGCGGGTGCTCGGGCTCCTCGAGCCCATCGTCATCCTCGGCATGGGGGTGGTCGTGGCGTTCATCGTGGTGGCGATGCTCCTCGCGATCTTCTCGATCAACGAGATCCCGCTATGACCCGATCGTCCGGTCCGCATCGGGGTTGGAGGCACCCCTCCGAGACCCGTGTAGTCAGCGCACGGACGCCGCAGCGAACAGGGCCCGACGCAGCGCAGTCGAGAGCAGTCGTGGTCGAGGAGGGGTGCCCCGACCCCGGTGCGGTCCGTGACGATCGGGTCATACGCGGGGAACGAGGGTTCACGCTCATCGAGCTGCTCGTAGTCATCATCGTGCTGGGACTCCTCGTGGGCCTGGTGGGTCCGCGCCTGTTCGGGCGCGTCGGCCAGTCCAAGCAGGCGGCGGCGCGAGCCCAGATCGAGCTCATCGGGGCAGGGCTCGACCAGTACCGGCTCGACGTCGGCAGCTACCCCGCATCGAGTCCGGGGCTCGACGCGCTCCAGCGGAATCCGGGCGTGTCCAACTGGAACGGCCCGTATCTCAAGAAGGCCGTCCCGAAGGACCCGTGGGGCAACCCCTACAAATACCGCTGCTGCCCCGGCCAGCACGGCGACTACGACATCTGGTCCGAGGGCGCCGACGGCCAGCCCGGCGGGGAAGGCGAGAACGCCGACGTCGTGTCATGGGACGCCAGCGCGCAATAGTAGCCGCGCGCGGCTTCACGCTCCTCGAGGTCCTCGTCACCCTCTTCGTGATCGCGGTCGCCGTCAGCCTCACCGTCCCGACGATCGGCCGCAGCGCCGAGGCCATCCGGGCCCGCGCGGAGGTGGCTGGGTTCGCCGCGTTCTTCCGCCACGCGCGCGAGCAGGCGATCACCCGCCGGGAGCCCCAGCGCGTCGTCGTCGAGCCGGACGCGCACCGGTTGATGCTCGTGGTCGGCGAGGACACCATCCGCCAGGCGCGCGTCCTCTCGGCGCGCGTGGCCATCGAGCCGGTGTCGCGCGCGGCGCTCGTCGTTCGCTTCGAGCCCGAGGGGACGTCGAGCGGCGGCGCCTTCCGCCTCACCTCGAGCGGGATCACCTACCGCGTCACCGTGGACGCGACCACCGGCCGCGTTCGGAGCGCCCGCGAATGAGCGGCCGGGGGCGGGTCCCGTCGCGGGGAACAGGTCGGACCTGCCGACCTCCAACGCTCACCCAGCGACGATCGAAGGGCCAGGAGCCGTTCCCCGCGCCGGCCGCCCCCTCCGTGTCGCGCGAGCATGGGTTCACGCTGCTCGAGGTGCTCGTCGCGTTCGCGATCCTCAGCATCGCCGTCGTCACGACGATCCAGGGGTTCGCGGGCGGTCTGCGCCTGCTCCGCCTCGCGGGCGAGCATCAGCAGGCGATCCTGCTCGCCGATCAGAAGCTCCGCGAAGTCGTGCGGCCGGCTGAGGAGCGAACCGAAGACGCCGAAGGCGCGTACCGGTGGGAGCGGACGATCACGATCGTCCCCACGCCCGACCTCGCCCGGACACCCGCCACCGAGATGTGGCACGTCTATCGGATCGCGGTGAAGGTGAGCTGGGGCGACACGCGCTCGGTCACGGTCGCGACGCTGCGCACCTCCGCCGAGCCGCGGCAGACGCCGGGAGCCCGCCCGTGACGCGCGGCCGGCGCGGCTTCACGCTGCTCGAGGTGCTCGTCGCGCTGGCGATCGTCGGCGCGCTCCTCGTGATCGCCTTCAGCGGCATGCGCGTGGCGCTCGGCGCGTGGCGCCAGGGCGAGGACCGCGCCGAGGCATACCAGCACGTGCGCGGCATCGCGCTCGCGCTGGCGCGCACCGTGGGCTCGGCCTATCCGTACTCGGGGCCGCGCGGCGAGGCGCCGGACTCGGTGCTCCTGTTCCTCGGCACCGATAAGCGCCTCGAGCTCGTCGCGCAGTCGCCGGCGATACCCCTCCCCGCCCCGATCGCCTTCACCGCGGTCGTCGTCACGCTCGACGAGAGCGCGGAGCGTCCCGGGCTCGTGATCCGGCAGCGCGCGCTGCCGAATCGGAACCCGTTCACCGAGGCGGAGATCGTCTTCCATGATCCGACGGTCACGTCGCTCGCCCTCCAGTATATGGACGAGAGCGGCAGTTTCGGGGATTCGTGGGACGGAGCGGAGAGCAGGACCCTCCCGCGCGCCGTCCGCATCGCGCTCGGCACGACGCTCAACGGTCAGGCCCAAACGCTGCCGCCGCTGACCGTCTCCCTGCAGGTGGGCACCCAATGACCACCGAGCGCGGGTTCGCGCTGATCGTCGTCCTCCTCGTGATGACGATCGTCGGCGTCGTCGGCGCCGAGTTCGCCTACTCGATGCGGCTCGAGGCGGCCGCCGTCCGCGCGTACAAGGACGGGATCCTCGGCGGTCACCTCGCCGAGGCGGCGGTGGCGCAGGCGACGCGCGAGATCGTCGCCGGGTCCGGCGCCGCCTCCGCCGCGGGGCCCACCGTCGTGAGCCTCGACGAGCACGGGCGCCTCACGTTCTACACGCCCGACCGCCTCCCGCTCCCGCAGCTGCCCCGGGACAAAGTGGACTTCGAGGGCGGCCAGTACTCGTACCGGATCACCGACGAGGAGGCGCGGATCAACCTCAACGCCGCAGGGCCCGACCGCCTCGACCGCCTCCTGCAGTTCTGCCTCGGGCTCGACAAGAGCGCGCGCGACGTCGTCAGCGACTCGCTCCAGGACTGGCGCGACCCGAACGAAGAGCACCGGCTCAACGGTGCCGAGAGCGAGGACTTCTACCTCAAGCTGCCGCTCCCCTACCGCGCGCACAACGCCAACCTCGAGTCGGTCACCGAGCTCCTCCAGATCCATGGCGTGCTCGAAACGCCGGCGATCTACTACGGGACGGCGGAGCAGCCGGGCCTCGCGGACGTCGTCACCGTGAGGACGCCGCCCCCGGGCCAGATCAACATCAACACCGCGACGAAATGCGCGATGCAAACGCTCGGGCTGTCGGATGCGGAGATCAGCGAGATCATGCAGTCACGCAGCCTCGCCCCCTACACGACCCCGAGCCGGTTCGGCGGTCGGGGCTTCGGCTACGCGACGCGGACCTTCCGCATCGAGGCGGAGGGAATCGTCAACGGCCGCGTCGCCGCCCGCCTCAACGCCATCGTCCAGAAGCGGACGGAGGCCGTCCCGCCCGTCGTCGCGATTCTCGAGTGGTCCACCCCGCGCGAATCGCGCTGAACCCCCGAATTTCGTGGTAAATTCCGGGACGTCCTGACACATTTCAGATTGTCTTTGACGCGACGTCGCGTACCTTAATGATGATGAAATTAATGATGATGAGATTCGGGCCAGTGAGGCTCGCCGTTGTCCTTCTCGGCGACCGGCTCAGCGGGGCGGTCGTCCAGCAAAATCGTGTGGATACGTTCGTCATCGAGTCCGAGAACCCCGCGGAGGCGCTCCGCGCAGAACTCGATGCGCGGGGCCTCACGGTCCAGAGCGTCGCGGTCGGCTTGGCCCGCGCGGCGGTCGTGGTCAAGCCGATCGACCTGCCGCCGGTCGTGGGCGAGATGCGGGAGATGGTCAGGTTCGAGCTCGACCGCCACCTGCCCTTCCCGGCGGACGATGCGCCCTTCGACTTTCACCTGCTGCCGCCGGACGGCGAGCCCGGAGAGCCGGGGAGCGACACGACGCGCGTGCTCCTGACCGCGGCGGATCGGCGCGTCGTGGACACCGCCGTTCGACTCGCCGAGGAGACGAAGCTGCGACCCGTGTCGATCACGGTGGCGGCGCACGATCTCCTCGCGCTCGTCAAGACCGCCCGCCACGCGCGCGTCATGTGGATTCACCGGTGCGGCGCCACCGCGGACGTGCTGCTCGCCAATGGCGCCACACTCGTGGCGAGCCGCAGCGTGCCCGCGACGGACGAGGCGGAGCTCGTCGCTGAGGCCCGCCGAAGCCTCGGCGTCGCCCGCTGGCGAGAGTGCGACGCGGTCTGGGTCTCCGGCGACCAGGCCGACGCCCTCGCGGGCGCGCTCCTCCCGCTCGGCGCGCCGGTCACGCGCCCGCCCTACACGCCGCGCGCCGAGCAGCGTCTGGCCGCGATCACGGAAGAGCCGCGCGGGGCGCGCGAGCTCGCCGTCGCCGTCGCGTCGGGCCGGGGCGTCCGACCGCTGGATCTGATCCCGCCGGCCCTTCGCCCGCGCCGGCTCACCCGCCCGCAGTGGATCACGGTGGGGATGCTCGCGGCGACCGGGGTCCTGTCGATCGCCGCGCTGCTCGTCCCGGGCTACCGCGAGCACCGCCAGCTCAACGCGCTCAACCGGGAGCTCACGCGCATCGAACCCGGGGTCCGGAGCGCCGAGCGCGTCCTGGCGGAGCTCGGGCGCAAGCGCCAGCTCCTCTCCGCCGTCCAGACCATCGAGGCGGGCGCGATCAGGCCCCTGCCCGTGCTCCGCGAGCTGACCGAGATCCTGCCCCCCGACGCCTGGCTCACCATGCTCTCCTTCGACACCAAGGGCGTCGAGCTGACCGGCCAGGCGGCACAGGCGAACGCGCTGATCCCGGTCCTCGAGAACTCGCCGCTGCTCGAGCGCGTCGAGTTCGCGTCGCCCGTCACGCGGGGCCGCGATAGGGAGCAGTTTCGAATCCGCGCCGCGTGGGAGCCCCGGCAACCGGCGGCAGCGCCCGCGGCCGAGGCGCGCCCCACGCGCGAGGAGGCGAGCGAGGCGCCGCAGACGCTCAGGGGAACCTCCCCGCCGCCGACGCGCCCGGCTCCCGGCACGCCGCCGCGCGTCGCCCCCGGAGCTCGCCGGCCATGATGGCCAACCTTTCGCGGCGCGAACGGACGATCGTCGCGGCGGGCCTATCCCTCGCGATCTCGATCGGCGGGTGGTCGTTCGTGGTCGAGCCGATCCTCGAGTCGAACCGCCGCGCCGCGGAGCTGGTGCCCGCGCGCGAGCAGGTGCTGCAGAAACGGCACGAGCTGATCGCGCGCCAGGGCGCGATCGAAGCCGAGCTCAAGAGCTCGACCGAGCGCCTCGAGGCCGTCTCCGCCCGGTTCCTCACGTCGGCGACGCCCGCGGTCGCCGCGTCCGAGTTGCAGAAGCTCGTCAAGGAGATGGCCGCCCAGGCCAACACCGAGGTCCGCAGCGAGCGCATCCTGCCACCCGCCGAGCATGGCGACCTGCTCGAAATCCCCGTCGAGATCGCCGTGTCCGGCGAGGTCCGGCAGCTCGTCGATCTCCTGGCGCGGCTCGACAGCGCCCCCAAGCTGCTGACCATCCAGGACGTTCGCGTGCGCGTGGTGAATGTGAGCCAACCAAAGGATTTGCTCGCCACGCTGACGCTGTCGGGATACATCCTTCCTGGCAAGACGAGGACTTAGTGTCCAAGCGACTGCTCCTCCTCAACGTCCTGCTCGGAGGCGTGTGTCTCTTCTGCCTCGCCTTCATCGTGCAGCGGCTCGTCTCGGCGCCGGTCGCCGAGCGCCGGCATCCGGTGACGCCCTCGAGCGGTCCGGTCGTCGCCGCCCCGGAGATTCCGCGTCCGGCTGTGAGCGCGTACAACGTCATCGCGAGCCGGAGCCTCTTCAGCCCGAGTCGTAGCGAGGCGCCCGCGGCGACGGCGGGCGCGGCGATCGGCGGCCCGAAGCCCAACCTGTACGGTGTGGTCGTGCGCGACACGAACCCGATCGCCTACCTCGAGGATCCACTCACGAAACGCGTCGCCGGCTACCGCATCGGCGACGCGATCGCCGGGGGCACGGTCAAAGTGATCACCGCCGACAATGTGGTGATCACCCGCTCCGACGGCAACATCGACGTGCGACTCCGCGACCCGTCAAAGCCGAGGCCCATTGCACCCGCACTGCCGGCGCAGCCCGCCACGCCAGGGCAGCCGCCGGTGCCCGGTTTTCCCACACAGCCGCAGCCGGGCGTGATTCCGCCCATGCCCCAGCCGGGTATGCAGCCGGGCATGCAGCCGGGTATGATCCCGCCGCGGGGCATGACGCCGCAGCAGCCCATGCCGCAGATGCAAGGACCGGGGTTCAACCCGCTCATACCCAGTCGGCGTCCCTCGCCGAGTCTGGGGAGCCGTCTCCCCTTGCCCTCGGCGGGCGAGGGCATCCAACAGCCACCGCAGCCACCGCAGTAGCGTGAAGCGGGCCACTGCGGCGGTCTGCCTCATCACGCTCCTCGCGGGGTGCGCGGCGCCCGTCCGGCCCGCGCGTCCGCCCGCGCCGTCCGCGACGCTCACCCCGCCGCCGCCCGCGCCGCCGCCCCCGGAGCCGTTTCCGCGGGTGCCGCCCGCCTCCGTCGGGCCACGGGTCGAGGCGCCGCCCGAGCCGCCTTCGCGCGTGGAGGCGCCGCCGCGGCCGCCGGCGGCGCCGTCGATCGCGCCCGAGGTGCCCGCGGCGCAGCGCGGCCGCTTCGTCGTGCTCAACTTCGACAACGCGGACGTCGAGACGGTCATCCAGGCCGCGAGCGAGATCGTCGGCTTCAACTACGTGCTGGCGCCCGACGTGCGCGGCAAGGTGACCGTGCAGACCTCCGGGCGCATCGCGCAAGAGGAGGTCTTCGGCGTCCTGCTCGCGATCCTCGAGGTGTATGGCTTCACGGCGGTCAAGGCGGGGAACCTCTACAAGATCGTGCGCATCGAGGGCGCGCGCGAGCGCGCGGTGCCGACGATCGTCGGCCAGACGCCCGACCCGAGGCGCACCACCGACGAGATCATCACGCAGATCGTCCCGTTGCGGTACTCCTCGGTCGCCGAGCTCTCGACGCTGTTGCGCTCGTTGATCTCGACGCGCGGCACCCTCATCGCCCACCGCGAGACGAACGTGCTCATCATCACGGACACGGCGTCCAACATGCGGCGGCTCCTCGACATCATCCGGCTCGTGGACGTCCAGGTGGCGCAGGAAGAGCTGCAGATCATCCCGATCCGCTTCGCGGACGCGGCCGACCTCGCGAACATCCTGAACCAGCTCTTCGCGAGCGGTCGCGTCCAGGCGATCGCGCCCGGGACGCCACCCGTGCCGACCCCGGGCCTCGCACCCCCCGGGGTGCCGGGCGTGCCGGGGGCAGCGGCGCAGCCGGGCTCGGCCCAGGAGCGGCGGCCGCTCATCATCGCCGAGCGCCGGTCCAACTCGCTCATCGTCCACGCCAAGAAGCACGAGGTCGAGACGATCAAGCGCCTCATCGCCCAGCTCGACATCAACATCTACGGCGGGCGCCGCGTGTTCATCTACTACGCGGAGAACGCGAAGGCCAAGGACCTCACCTCCACGCTCAACCAGATCTTCGGCCTCGAGGCGGGGCCCTCGGGCGCGCCGGGCGCCGCTCCGGCTCCGACCACGCGCACTCCCGGTTACACGCCGCCGCCACCGCCCCCGGCGCCCGGCGCACCCCCCGCCGCCGGCGCGACCAGCATCGGTGAGGCGGGCGCGACCGAGGGCAAGGTGAAGTTCATCGCCGACGAGGTGACCAATGCGGTCATCGTCGCCACCTACCCGCGGCTCTGGGAGGAGATCGAGGGCACGATCAGGCAGCTCGACAAGATGCCGCGCCAGGTGCTCATCGAAGTCCTCGTCGCCGAGGTCACGCTCACCGACGACATGCGCCTCGGCATCGACTGGGCCATGCGGACGGGCCGGTTCACCGTCGCCGGCGCGACGGCATCGCCCGAGGCGATCCCGGCATCTGTGCCAACCGCCGGCGGCGGGCTATCGCTGCCTACTCCGCTCCGCGGCGCCGCCTCGCTCCTGGGTCCGATCGGCCAGGGGCTCACGGCGTTCACGTTCGAGACGGGCCGGTTCATCGCGATCCTCAACACGCTGGCCTCCGAGAACCGGGTCAATATCGTCTCGAACCCCCACGTGCTCACGTCCGAGAACAAGAAGGCCGTCATCAACGTCTCGACGTCGGTGCCGATCATCACGAGCCAGCAGCTGCCGATCGGAGGGGCGACGGCGACGGGCACCGGCACCACGACCGCCGTCGTCGGCACGCAGTCGATCGAGTACCGCGACGCGGGGGTGATCCTCACGGTCACGCCCCGGATCGGCGAGCGCGGCACCGTCGCCCTCGACGTCAAGCAGGAAGTCAACGATATCGGCCCGCCCCAGGCGCCGACGAACTCGCCCACGATCATCAAGCGCGAGGCCGAGACGTCGGTCGTGCTGATCAACAATCAGACGCTCGTCCTCGGGGGACTCATCCGGGACAGGATCGAACTCGTGGACCGCGGCATCCCGTTCCTGAAAGACATTCCGATCTTCCGCTTTCTCTTCGGCTTCAAGGAGCGGAAGCTCGAGAAGACGGAGCTGCTGCTGCTGATCACGCCGCGAGTGCTCGGCACCGCGCTCGACGCCGAAAAGCTCACGGACGAGATGCGGCGGTCCACGCCCGACCTCGAGCGCGCGATCAAGAAGGCGCCGCGCGCGCCGGCGGAGGCGCCCGCCGGCGTCCCCGGGCAGCCGGCCCCAGCACCGCCGGCGACTCCCGAGCGGCCGCCCGTGCCCCAGCCCGCCCCGCCGCCGCAATAACCGCGGCCGAGCGGCGCGGGCCTCGACGGCTCAGCGGCCGGTGAACCTGGGCGGGCGCTTCTCGAAGAACGCGGCCACGCCTTCCGCGTGGTCGTCTGAGGCGATCGCGAGCCCCTGCGAGGACGCCTCGGCCTCGAGCGCGCCCGGAAGGTCGGTCGACGCGGCGCGGTTCAGCATCTGCTTGCTGAGCCGGAGCGCCAGTGGCGGGCCTGCCGCGATCTTCGCGGCAAGCTCACGCGTCGTCGACTCGAGTCGGTCGGCCGGGACGACCCGGTTGACGAGGCCCAGGCGCGCCGCCTCGGCCGCGTCGACCACGTCGCCCGTGAAGACGAGCTCCTTGGCGCGCGCCAGGCCCACCACGCGCGGCAGGAACCACGTGCCCCCGCCGTCCACCGCGAGGCCGATCTTGCAGAAGAGCTCGCCGAACTTCGCGCGATCGGAGGCCACGATGAGGTCGCAGCAGAGCGCCAGGTTCGAGCCCGCGCCGACGGCGTAGCCGTCCACCATCGCGATCGTCGGCAGCGGGAAGCTCACGAGCCGGAGCACCATGCGGTTGAGCATCTCCACGCGCCCGCGGCCCTCGGCCGCGGTGTGGCGGGTCCGCATGGTCTTCACGTCGCCGCCCGAGCAGAAATGGCCGCCCGCGCCCGTCAGGATCACCACGCGGGCGGTCGGGTCGGCCTCGATCTCGTCGAGCACGCCGAGCAGCTCGCGTCGCATCGTGAGGTCGAGGGCGTTCCGCGCCTCGGGGCGGTTCAGCGTGATCGTGGCGATGGCGTGCGCGCGCTCGACGAGCAGGGTCTGGTATCCCACGGTTCGCTCCTTCCGAGAGTGCTTCGTGTCCAGACGGACTGTCGATCACGGGCGGCGGGCCGTCGTCGACGCCGCCACTATAGCCGACGGCCCGGCGTCGCACAAAGTCGCACAAATCAGCGCCGCGAGGTGTCGAAGCGCTGCATCACGCCCCCGTCGTCGGGCCGCGGCGCCTCCTCGAAGCGGCCGCCCGTGTAGCGCGCGATGACCCGGCGCCAGAACGCCTGCGCCTCGACGTTGCGCCTGAGCTCCGTGACCTCCCACTTGCCCGGAATCGTGTCGAACAACCGCCGCGCGACCTCCGTGCCGACCGACCGTCGGCGGTACCGGCGCAGGACGAAGAACTCGCTGATCTCGTGCCAGCCTTCGCCGGCGAAGTGGGCGCCGTCGCGGACGAGGGCGAAGCCCGCGAGGCGGCCGTCCACCCGGATCAGGAACGACCGGCGCTTCGGGTCGGCCCAGAATCCCTCGATCTTCGCCGCGTCGCCGAAGACGCCGTCGTCGCCGACGTCCCAGCCGTCGATCGTGCTGAGGTCGTAGAGGTAGAGCTGCATCAGACGACGGAGGACGGGGGTGTCCTGCCGGGTCGCTTCCCGGAGCTCGACGTCCATGGCGCCATGCTACGCTACCCTGCGATGCGTCTCGCACGCACGTTGATCGGGATGGTCCACCTCCCGCCGCTCCCCGGCAGCCCGCGCTGGGAGGGCTCGATGGCGCGCGTGGTCGAGGCGGCGCTGGCCGACGCGCGCGCCCTCGTCGAGGGCGGGATCGACGCGCTACTCGCGGAAAACTACGGCGACGCACCGTTCACCGCCGGGCGCGTCGAGGCGGCGACGGTGGCCGCCGTCACGATGGTCGCGGCGGAGCTCCGGCGGGCCTTTCCCGAGACCCCGCTCGGCGTCAACGTGCTCAAGAACGACGCGCGCGCGGCGCTCGGCGTCGCCGCCGCCATCGGCGGCCGGTTCATCCGGGTCAACGTCCACGCCGGCGCCGTCGTCGCCGACCAGGGGATCGTCGAGACCGACGCCTATCACACGCTCCGCGACCGGCGGCTGCTCGGCGCGGAGGTCATGATCTTCGCCGACGTCGGGGGCAAGCACGCGGTGCCCCTCGTCCCCGTCGAGCTCGAGCAGACCGCGCGCGACCTCGTCCACCGCGGGCTCGCCGACGCGCTCGTCGTGTCGGGCCCCGCGACGGGCCAGGCGACGCCGGTCGGCGACGTCAAGCGCGTGCGGGGCGCCGTCCCCGACGCGCCGCTCCTCGTCGGGAGCGGCGTCACGGTCGAGACGGTCGCCGAGCTCCTCTCGGTCGCGGACGGCGCGATCGTCGGCACCGCCGTCAAGCGGGACGGCGACGTGCGGAAACCCGTCGACCGCGCACGGGTGGAGCGGCTCGTTGCGGCGGCTCGTCGCCGCTAGCCTCCTCGTTCTCGTCGCCGCCGGCTGCCGGACGTTCCCGCCGCTCGAGCCGGCGCGTCTGTCCGCGCTCGAGAGCGAGCTGGGCCAGCTCCTGCTGGTCGGCTTCGAAGGCGCCGACGCCGAGGGCAACCCGGCGCTCGAGCGGCTCTTGTGTGAGGCGCGGGTCGGCGGCGTCGTGCTCTTCGCCCGCAACATCGCGAGCGACGCGCAGGCGGCCCGCCTCACGCGCGCGATGGCGGCGCGCTCCCGAAACTGCACCGGGCGCCGGCTCCTGGTCGCGGTGGACGCCGAGGGCGGCCAGGTCATGCGGCTCGGCCCCGACGCGGGCTTCACCCCCACGCTCTCCGCCGGGGAGCTCGGCGAGAGCAACGACTTCACGCTCACCGAGCTGGAGGCGCGCCGGATCGCGCGGACCCTCCGGAGCGCCGGGATCAACTGGAACCTCGCGCCGGTCGTGGACGTCGGCTACAACCCGGCGAACCCCGTGATCGTGTCCGCCGCGCGGAGCTTCAGCGCGAACCCCCGGCTCGTCACCGCCCACGCGCGCGCCTTCGTTCAGGGCATGCACGCCGAGGGCGTGCTCACAGCGCTCAAGCACTTTCCGGGGCACGGCTCGAGCTACGGCGACTCCCACAAGGGGTTCGTCGATGTGACGGCCACGGCGAACCGCGAGGCGGAGCTCATCCCCTACCGCATGCTGCTCGCCGAGCGGCTGGCCGACGCGGTCATGACCGCGCACGTCTTCAACCGCACGCTCGACCCCGAGTTCCCCGCCACGCTCTCACGCGCGACCATCACGGAGCTCCTCCGCGGCGAGCTCGGGTTCGACGGGCCCGTCGTGACGGACGACCTCCGGATGGGCGCCATCGAGCAGCGCTGGGGGCTCGGGACCGCGGCCGTCACGGCGCTGGCGGCGGGCGCGGACGTCTTGCTCATCGCCAACGACCGATTGCCCGACGGCGGCTCCGCCGCGGAGACGGCCCTCGGCAGGGTTCGCAAGCGGCTCCGGGGCGGGCGGCTCAATCCCGCGCGCGTCGAGGAGGCGCTCGCCCACGTCCGGGCGCTCAAGGCGCGGCTCGGCGACGAGTGAGCCCCACGCCTCCTCACTCGCCGAGCAGCGTTTCGACCTCGTTCCGGCGGGGCAGCGAGGGCCGGGCCCCCCGGCGCGTGCACGCCAGCGCGGCGGCCGCGCTGGCGAAGCGCAGGGCGTCCCCGAGCGCGCGCTTCTCGCCCAGCGCCAGCCCGAGGCTCGCGCTGAACGCGTCACCGGCGGCGGTAGTGTCCACGACCGCCACCGGCAGCGCGGGCGCCCGCACCAGGCCGTCTGGCGTGCAGGCCAAAGCACCCTGGGCGCCGAGGGTCACGATCACCGTGGACGCGCCGAGCGCCTGCAGCGCACGCCCGGCCGCCGCTGCCGAGCCCGGGTCTCGGACGACGACGCCGGAGAGTCGCTCGGCCTCGGTCTCGTTGGGCGTCAGGTAGTCGGCCAGCGCCACCAGCTCGCGCGCCTCCTCGCGCATCGGCGCCGGGTTCAGGAGCGTGAGGCGGCCTCGGCGGCGCGCCTCGCCGAGCACCCACGCGACGGTCGCGATCGGCGTCTCGAGCTGGCACATGACAACGTCGGCCCATGCGAGGTCGTCCACGCGCCGCGCCACCATCTCGACCGTCAGCTCCCAGTTGGCGCCCGGCGCCACGGCGATCGCGTTCCGCCCCTCGGCGTCCACGAGGATCAACGCCGTGCCGGTGGGGGCCCGGTCCGTGGTGCTCACGCCCGCGACGCCGATGCCTTCCGTTTCGAGCGCCGTGCGGATCTCGCGTCCAGGCGCGTCGTCACCCACGCAAGCGAGAAAGCGTACCTCGGCGCCCAGCCGCCGCGCCGCGACGGCCTGGTTGGCGCCCTTGCCGCCGTGGCTCACGAGGAGCGTCCCACCGCTGACCGTCTCGCCGGGGCGCGGCAGGTGCCGCGCGGCGACGGTGAAGTCGACGTTCGCCGAGCCGACTACGAGGAGGCGCGGCGCCGCGGCGAGGGGGGACACAGGCGATCCAGGAACAGGCGCAGGAAGCGGTCCGCGTCGATGCGCTTGGCGATCCGGCAGTTCGGCTCGCCGCTCGCCCGCAGCGTCTCGCCATCCGGGCCGATGACGAGACGCACGGACTCCCATTCCGCGAGCGTCGGGTCGATCGCCAGCGCGAGCGCCAGGGGATCGTGGAGCACGAGCCCCTGCGACCCGCTCGCGTGGTCGATCCGGAAGCCGCGCTCGCTGAACGCCACGATGCGGTCGGCGAGCGGGCCCGACACCCGACGGAACGCGGACTTTATGCCGGCCCGCGGCAGGACGGCCTGCCGCGTCGCGTCGAGTGGCACCAGGTGCAAGGGCAGCCGCGCGGCGAGCACCCGATGGGCGGCCTCGGGGTCCACGTACATGTTGAACTCTGCCGTCGGCGTGACGTTGCCGGGCACGTCCACGGCGCCGCCCATCGCAACGATACGGCCGATCAGGCTCACCGCGCCGGCGTCGGCCTTGAGCGTGAGGGCCAGGTTGGTCAGCGGACCGAGCGCCACGAGCGTCAGGAGCCGCTGCGACCGCCGCGCCTGATCGATGATCACGCTGACCGCGTCGTGCTCGAGCGGCGGCTTCTCGGTCTCGGGCCAGTCCGTGAGGTCGCCGAGGCCGTCTTCGCCGTGGTAGCGCTGGGCGGTGACCAGCGGACGCGCGAGCGGCTCCGCGGCGCCCAGCGCGACCACCGGGTGCGGCGTCGGCTTGCGCAGTGCGAGCAGGCGGAAGACGTTGACCATCCCCTGCTCCACGGACACGTTCCCCGCGACCGTCGTGATCGCCTCCACGCTGATCTCCGGCGAGCCCCAGGCCAGGAGGAGCGCGAGCGCGTCGTCGATCCCGGGGTCGGTGTCGATCAGGACGGGCGCCGCCATAGCCCGAGTCTATCAATTCTCGGAACAGAATCTCCGTCCATCCCGGACACATCTAGTAAGATGAGGCTACGTGCGGGGAGAGGAGGGCGCGATGGACATCCAGATCAAATACTGCGGCGAGTGAAACTACCTGCCGCAGGCCTCCAGTTTGCAGGAGGCCATCAAGACGAAGTACGGGCTCACCGCCGGCCTGAAGGAAGGCGCCGGCGGCATCTTCGAGGTCTCGATCGACGGCAAGGTCGTCTACTCCAACCAGACGACGTACCGCTTCCCGACGGACCCGGAGATCTTCGAGAAGATCGACGCCGCTAGGAAGTCGTAAGCGCGCGCTCCAGCTCCCCCCGAAACAGGGGATGCGCCACCGCGATCAACGCCTCGGCGCGTCCCCGCTCCCCCTTCCCCTTGAGCGCGGCGGCGCCATGCTCCGTCACGACCCAGTCAGCCAGGAAGCGCGGGCTCGTCACCGCGGCGCCCGGCGCGAGACGCTCCACGATGCGCGACACTCGGCCCTCTCCCCCGGTGGAGGGCAGCGCGATGACCGCCGCGCCGCCCCGCGAGCGTGAGGCTCCCAGGACGAAGTCGAACTGGCCCCCGATGCCCGCGACCTGGCGCGGCCCGAGGCTCTCCGCCGTCACCTGCCCCGAAAGGTCGACCTCGAGCGCCGAGTTGATCGCCACGAACCGGTCCAGACGCGCCACCGTCTCCGGGTCGTGGACGAGCGCGGAAGACTCCATGTTGACGAGCGGGTTGCCGTGCACGAAGTCGAAGAGTCGGCGTGTGCCCATGGCCTCCGCGATGTCCATCCGGCCGCGATGGATGCGCTTGAGGGCGTTCGTGACGACGCCGCGCTCGACGAGGGTCACCGACGAGTCCACGAGGAGCGAGTGGAGCGCGAGATCGCGGTGGTCCACGAGGGCGTCGAGGACGGCCTGGGGGATCGCGCCGACGCCCACCTGCACCGTGGCGCCATCGGGCACGAGCGCGGCGACGCGGCGTCCGATCGCCCGCTCGACCTCGCCGACGACGGGCGGCGGGTACGGCGTCAGCGGCTCGTCCACCTCGACCCACGCGTCGATCTGGCTCCGGTGCAGGAACGCGTTGCCGAGCGTGCGCGGCATCGCCGGGTTGACCTGGGCGAGGACGAGCGGCGCGCGGCGCGCCGCGGGCAGCGTCACGCCCACCGAGACGCCGAGGCTCAGATAGCCACCGGCGTCCGGCGGGGCGCAGTGGACCAGGACGCAGTCCGGCGCCCACGCGCCGCCCGCCACGAACTCGCGCGTGAGATCGACGTAGCGGATCGGGACGAACTCGACGCGCCCGCGGCGGCGCGCGTCGTCGAGGTGCCTGGACATGTGCCACGTCGCGAAGCGGAGCGGAGCGTGCTCGACCCGCGCCCACGGGTAGTCGCCGAGGTGGATGCCGCCCAGGAGCGTCAGGTCGGAGAGGGTCGGGGCCTGGCGGCAGATCTCGCCGACGAGCGCCCGCGGCTCACCGCACGCGGGCGGCACGAACACCTTCATCCTCGGCCGCAGGCGGGCGACGGCGTCGGCGAGCGAGCACTTCGTGAACGCACGCGCCATGAATCGCGAGGCCATACTATATATCAGCGATCGAAATATCGGCGATAGAATGACCGCGTGATTCAGCGGACGTGCTGGCTCGCGATGGTGCTCGTCGTCCCGTTACTCGTGGGCTGCGCCTCGGGCGGACCGAGCCGCGAGCCGGAACCCGGGTCGAGCCCGCCACGCGTGCGCTGCCTCACCGATCCCCAGCGCGACGTGCGCGAGGGCACACGCCCGCTCTTCTTCCTGTTCTGCGTCGAGAGCCCGTGACGGCGAGGCACGCGAGGCGCGTCGCGCTCGTCACCGGGGGTGGCCGGGGCATCGGTCGCGAGGTCGCGCTGGCGCTCGCGCGCGGGGGCTGCGCGCTCGCGGTGGCCGCGCGCTCCCGTGAGCAGGTCGAGGACGTCGCCGCCGCGGCGCGCCACCTCGGCGTGGACGCGCTGGCGCACGTCCTCGACGTGACCGACGGCCCAGGCGTCACGCGCGCCGTCACCGCGGTCGCCGACAAGCTCGGCGGCGTGGACGTGCTCGTGAACAACGCGGGCATCGCGGAATCGGCGCCGCTCCTCAAGACCGACGCGGAGCTGTGGGACCGCCACTTCCGGGTCAATGTGACGGGGCCGTACCTCCTGACCCGTGCCGTGCTCCCGGGAATGCTCGAGCGGCGGTGGGGCCGTGTGATCAACATCGCCTCGCTCGCCGGTCTCTACGGCGCGCCGTACGTCACCGCGTACACGGCCTCCAAGCACGCGCTCGTCGGGTTCACGCGCGCCCTGGCCGCCGAGGTCGCCGGCCGGGGCGTCACCGTGAACGCGGTCGCTCCCGGTTATGCGGCGACGGACCTCGTGTGGGGCGCCGCGCGCAACATCGCGGCTAAGACGGGCACGTCGTTCGACGAAGCCGTCACGGCGCTAGCCCGGCTGAACCCCGGCGGCCGGCTCATCGAGCCGGCCGAGGTCGCCGCCGCGGTCCTCCGCCTGCTCGACGACGACGCGACCAACGGGGAGACGATCGTTCTCGACGGGAGGAGCCCATGACGCGAGAGATCGAGGTCCACAACCCGCCGACCCTCATGAAGGCCGTCGGCTACGCCCACGGCGTCGAAACGCGCGACGGACGCCTGCTGTTCTTCGCGGGCCAGGTGGCCAAGGACGCCGACGGGCGCGTCGTCGGCAAGGGCGACCTGGTCGCCCAGTTCCGCCAGGTGTGCGAGAACCTTCGCGCCGTCGTCACCGCCGCGGGTGGTCAGCTCACCGACGTGGTCAAGCTCACGATCTACGTGCTCGACGTCGACGAGTACAAGCGGCACGTCAAGGCGATCGGCCGCGTCTACCGCGAGTACTTCGGTAAGCACTTCCCCGCCATGACGCTCGTCGGCGCGCGCGACCTCTACGACGCGACCGACGGGTGCCTGATCGAGATCGACGGCGTCGCCTGCCTGCCGTGAGCGTCACGGCTCCCGAACGTCGCAAGGTCCGTCACCCGCTGCCGCCCGCTCGCTGGCCGACGCGCGAGGAGGCGGCGCGCTCGCGCTGGTTCGCGCCGATCACGCTCGGTCAGCGCCTCGTCGTCGAGGAGCGCACGTGGGTGCCGGCGATGGTGCCGTGGCGGGCGACCGACGACGGATTCGTCACGCAAAGCGTGCTCGATTGGTACGCGCGGTTCGCCGAGGGGCAACCCGGCGTCCTCGTCGTCGAGGCGACGGGCATCCGCGACGTTCCGAGCGGCCCGCTGCTCCGGATCGGCGACGACCGCTTCGTCCCCGGACTGCGCCGGCTCGTCGACACCGTACGGGAGAAGAGCCGCGGCCGCACGCGCTTCTTCATCCAGATCATCGACTTCCTCACGGTCCGCCGCCGGCCCGAGCCCCAAAAATACTTCGGGCGTTACCTCGAGATCACCGACGCGCTGCGCGTGCAGTTGGCACTCTGGCTCCACGACAGGCGCTGGCGCGAGGCGCCGGAGGACGAGGTGCGGCGCTTCCTCGCGGCGGCCGACCGCGTGACGCTCGAGACCGTCCTGACCGACCGCGAGCTGGAGGCGCTCGACTACGGCTACCGCGAGCGCGTCTGGGATGCGCACCTCCCCCACATCCGCGAGTTGCCGCGCGTGCTCCCCGGCCTCTTCGCCGAGGCCGCGCGCCGGGCGCGGGAGGCGGGCTTCGACGGCGTCGAGCTCCACTACGCGCACGCGTACACGATGGCGTCTTTCCTCTCGCGTCTCAACACGCGCACGGACGGCTACGGCGGCTCGCGGGAGAACCGCGCGCGCCTGCCGCTCGAAGTCCTCGAGGCCGCGCGCGCGCGCGTCGGGGAGGACTACGTGGTCGGCATCCGCTACCTCGGCGACGAGGTCGTCGAGGGCGGGAGCCGCGTGGAGGACGCGATGTGGTTCGCGGTGAAGTTCGCGGAGGCCGGCGTGGATTACCTCTCGGTCTCGAAGGGGGGCCGGTTCGAGGATGCCAAGCAGCCCAAGCTCGGCGAGGCGGTGTACCCGTACACGGGCGAGTCGGGCCACGAGTGCATGCCGACGGTCCTCTCGGACGCGCGGGGGCCGTTCGGTCGGAACGTGCCGCTGGCGGCGGCGATCCGCCGGGCGATCCGCGACGCGGGCCACGCGACGCCCGTGGTGACGAGCGGCGGGATCACGACCTTCGAGCAGGCGGAGTCGATCCTCGCGCGCGGCGAGGCGGACTGCGTGGCGGCCGCGCGGCAGTCGCTCGCCGACCCCGATTGGTTCCGGAAGATCCGCCTCGGCTGGGGCCACCTCGTGCGCCGCTGCGAGTTCACGAACTACTGCGAGGGGCTCGACCAGCGCCACAAGCAGGTCACGTGCAAGCTCTGGGACCGGATGCTCGACCCGGCGGACCCGACGGTGACGCTCGCGAGCGACGGTAAGCGCCGCCTCCTGCCGCCGTCGTGGGACCCGCCCGCGACCTGACCGCCGCCCGCACGGCCCCAGCCGGCTATTGGAGCCGCCGGCTCGGGACGGATTTGATGGCAGGCGACATGGCGGCTCCAGAGGTGGCCTTGGCCCCCGCGGGCTCCCTGACTCCTCTAGCAGCCCGTGGTGAAAGTCGGCCGGGTAGTCACGCCTTACGGAGTAGCGCCCCGCATGCGATAGCGCAAGTGGATTGCTCCGGTGCCGAAACGTCGCGTCTCAAGGAGTTCGAGATCCCGTCGTATGGCGGCTCGGAATGCCGGCTTTCCGCCGCCGACGATCACCGGGTGGAGAAACAGGTGACATTCGTCGACGAGATCGGATTCGAGCGCAAGTCCTGCCAGCTCGGCGCCGCCAATGAAGATGTCGTGCTCCGATTCGCGCTTGAGCTTCCGAGTCGCCTCGGGATCGAACTCCCGCTCGACACGCGCGATGCGTGTCGGAGCGCCTGTCAGCGTTCGTGAGAAGACGATCTGCTCGGCCTTCTGCCAGACCCGTGCGAAGTCACGGTGTTCGGGCGGATAGCCCTCCACCGGCGCATCCCAGTACGCCATCGTCTCATAGAGTCGCCGCCCAAGGAGATGGGTTCCGATCGGTCGCATCAACTCAGTGATGAAATCGAATACTTGATCGGGATTGCTCCAATCGAAGGAGCCGGTGCGGTCCTCGATGTAACCGTCGAGTGACGCATGGGTGATGTAGATCAACTTCGACATACGAGAGAACGGTACTACACTTCGCCCATGTCGATGGGCAAACGAAAACGCGACCGACAGCCGGCGATGTGGGTGACGACGACGGACTTGCCGACGGCCGCGAGTCATCCCTTCTATCGTCGGTTGAATCAGCTGCTGCGAGAGCACGGCTTCGACGACTTCGTCGAAGCGC
>WNFW01000451.1_pt1 | contig 29839 bp, 28 predicted proteins | sample 5400131 | NCBI WGS metagenome assembly WNFW01 (sample SAMN13153362, study PRJNA577476) | soil metagenome | isolation source: 20 cm soil or saprolite under grassland replicate 1 | place: USA:California | collected 2016-06-15 | reverse complement strand
CGGAAGTGAGGATTGCGTAAACCGCGAAAAAAGAAAATGCTAATCGTGTCGATGCAGAAATCAGAAAAGATCTTTGTCGCGGGTCACCGGGGGATGGTCGGCAGCGCGCTCATTCGCGGCCTTGAAACGGCGGGCTTCAACAAGCTGCTCAAGCGCGACCGGAGCGAGCTTGATCTCGGCGATTCCGAAGCGGTGACGAAATTCTTCTGCAACGAAAAACCGGAGGTCGTGATTTTCGCGGCTGCGAAAGTTGGAGGAATCAAGGCGAACAACGAACAGCCCGTGGAATTCCTGCTCGAGAATCTCCGCGTCCAAAACAACGTCATCGCCGCCGCGCACGAGAGCGGCGTGCGCAAGCTTCTTTTTCTTGGGAGTTCCTGCATCTATCCCAAACTCGCGCCGCAACCGATTCCGGAGAGCGCATTGCTGAGTGGACCACTCGAGCCGACGAATGAAGCCTATGCGATTGCGAAAATCGCCGGCGTGAAACTTTGCCAGGCATTTTCTCGCGAGTATGGCGCGAATTTCATTTCGGCGATGCCGACAAATCTTTACGGGCCAAACGACAATTTTGATTTGGAGACCTCGCATGTGCTGGCGGCACTTTTACGCAAAGCGTACGAAGCAAAGAAAAGCAGCGCGCGCGAGCTGGTGGTTTGGGGAACCGGCACGCCGCGTCGCGAATTTTTACACGTGGACGACTGCGCATCGGCCTGTCTGTTTCTTCTCGAGAAATATGATTCGCCCGAAATCATTAACGTCGGTTGCGGTGAGGACATTTCGATTCACGAACTGGCCGAATTGATTTGCGACGTCGTCGGTTTCGACGGCGAATTGAGCTGGGACAAAACGAAGCCGGACGGCACGCCACGCAAGCTTCTCGATCTTTCCAAGCTGCGGGGGCTTGGTTGGACGCCGACGATCCCCCTTCGAGACGGCATCGCCAAAACCTACGAGTGGTTTTTGAAAAACGTCGCCAAATGAAAAGACCTCGCGTTGGCGTCGTTGGTGTCGGCCATATCGGGAGCAATCATGCGCGGCTCTATGCCGAGATTCCGGCCGCGGACTTTACCGCCGTTTACGATGTCGATCTTGCGCGAGCGAGTGCGATTGCAAAAAAATACGGCGTCTCTGCGGCCAAGTCGCTTGAGGAATTCGCCGAACTGGTGGACGCGGCGTCGGTCTCGACGCCGACAAGCTCGCACCACCAAATTGCGCTTGCGCTCTTGCGTCGCGGCAAACATTTGTTGATTGAGAAGCCGATCGCGGAAAATCCGCAGCACGCGACCGAGCTGGCAGAATTGGCAGCGCGTAATCAATTGATTCTTCAAGTCGGCCACGTCGAGCGATTCAATCCGGTGCTGAGCGCGCTCGAAGCGCGATTAACGCACCCGCGTTTTATCGAAGCGCATCGTCTCTCGTCTTATCCAAATCGCAGCACCGACATCGGTGTCGTGCTCGATCTCATGATTCATGATCTCGAAATCATTTTGCATCTGGTGCGCTCGCCGGTGCAGAACATCGACGCCGTCGGCGTGCCGGTCTTGAGCCGCGGCGAAGACATCGCCAACGCGCGGATTCGTTTTGAAAACGGCTGCGTGGCGAATGTGACTTCAAGCCGGATCAGCCCTGAGCGGATGCGCAAGATCCGCGTTTTTCAGGAGGACGCTTATCTCTCGCTCGATTACGAAAAACAAAGCGGCGAGATTTATCGCCGAGAGTCGGGAAAAATTACCCGCCACAAAGTTCCGATCGAACGCGAGGAACCGTTGAAGCAGCAGCTGGTCTCGTTCATTGAATGCGCAAGCACCGGACGCCAACCGCGGGTCTCCGGATTTCAAGCAACCGCGGCGCTCGAGCTCGCGGTCGAAATCACAAAGCGAGTCGGATCGAACACTCCTCACCCTGCCCCGTCCCCTGGCAGGGGAAAGGATAAAGGTAAGGGGTCGTCCCGTTAGGCCAATCTCCGAATGTGTCGTCGAGGATGTCGACCGTCGCTGAAAATTAATGAGCGCTAAGACGATCTATTTCGTCGCGGGGGAGGCGAGCGCGGACAATCACGGAGCAGCGTTGATGCGCGCATTGCGTAATGCCGGGGTTGATCTTCGCTTCATCGGGCGCGGCGGACCGCAAATGAAAGCGGTCGCGGGTGCGGGCTTTCAAAATTGGATCGACAAATCCGGTGTCCTCGGGCTGTGGGAAGTGATCAAACATTACGGCTACTTTCGAAGACAATTTCACGAGACTCTGCACGAAATTGAGGCGAGCAAGCCGAACGCGGTTGTGTTGATCGATTATCCCGGATTCAATTTGCGACTCGCCCGTGCGTTGTCCGCCTCCGCCAGGGCTACGGCGGATAAACCCAAGATCATCTACTACATCAGTCCGCAAGTGTGGGCCTGGAACCGCGGCCGGATCAAGAAGATGGCGCGCTGGCTCGATTTGATGCTCTGCATCTTCCCGTTTGAAGCCGACCTCTACAATCAAAGCGGATTGCGCACAATTTTCGTCGGCCACCCGATGATCGAGCAATTACGCGACCGCCAGCCTTCGCCGGGCTACGGCTCGGCAGGTAAGATCGACATCCAACGCGATTCGAATCTCGTTGGTTTATTTCCCGGAAGCCGCGGACGTGAAGTGAGGAAAATCTTTCCGATTCTAATTCAGACGGCGCGAGAGCTCCGGCAATCGAAACCAAAGTTACGTTTCGAAGTTGCGGCCGCTTCTGACGAGCTCGCAACCGGAATGGAAGAAATGTTAGCTCCACCGGATCGACATTTATTCGGGATCAAAGTCGGCCAGACTGCCGAAATCATGCAGCGCGCGGTGGCCGGAATTGTTGCTTCGGGAAGCGCAACGCTGGAAGCCGCGTATTTTCGGATGCCGTTCGCGCTGATCTACAAAGTTGCCTGGCCGACATATTTGGCCGGGCGGCTTCTGGTGAAAGTGAAATATCTCGGCATGCCGAACGTGCTCGCCGATAAACAAGTTGTTCGTGAGTTCATTCAGCATCGCGCGAGAGCAAAAGATCTGGCCAAAGCCCTCGCTCAATTGCTCGATAATCCAATGGCGCGTGAGCGAATGATTTCCGAATTCGACAAGATTGCGGTGCAGCTCGGCGAATTGGGCGCGAGCGCGCGCGCGGCAAAAGCGATTTTATCCGAGATTTCTTCATGACGGAAACAGTGAGAGATTGAACTCGTTCCTTTCCCAACTCACTCGCCGCTACCTCGCGGCACAACCGTCCATGTCGCTCGGCCCACTCGCTCCATTCCTCGACGGAGCTTGTCTTGAGCGCAAGTCGAAGGGCCTGACATGATAGAAGGCGTGCTGGGCAATAAACGAACCTTCTGGGCGCTGGCTGCGCTCATGCTCGTTTTGTTTTCGATGACGAACCTTCCATGGCAACTCGACGATTACGACCAGGCCAAACAAGCCTGGACCTCGTACGAAATGGTGACCGAAGGACACTGGTTTTACCAGCGCACGTCTGATGATCAGGGGTTAGCGACGAAGCCGCCGCTGACCGGCTGGATTTCTGCGGCGATATTTACGATCACCCGATCGTGGGACGTGGCGTGGCGATTGCCTTCGCTCCTGGGCGCCGCGCTGATTGCTTTCGCTTTGTTTCGATACGCAGCGCGCGCCTACGGAAACGTTGCCGGTCTGATCGCCTTCGCTGCGTTCGGTTTCAATTTGTTGAGTCCGCGCCTGGCCACGTTTGTTCGTTCTGACATGCCGCTCGCGCTCGTCATTTGTTTGATCGGACTTTTGATCTGGGAAAAAATTAGAACCGGCGAACTGTGGCGGAGACAGGATCGATGGATCATGTTTAGTTTGCTGACGGCGGGGATGTTGATCAAAGGCCCGATCGTTTACGCATTCTTGCTTCCCGGCCTGATCCTTTATCAATGGCGTTCCCGAAAAACCAGCGGAGGCAGCGGATGGTTCGGTTGGTGGCCGTGGGTCGGGTCGTTCGCGATATTCTTAATTTGGGTGATGGCCGGATGGCTCTGGGTCCCGCGCTTTTATGAACTGGTTATCGTCCGCGAGTTTCTCGCGCGCTTCGGTGAAGTCGGGACTCATGTCCACCGCGCCCAATCGTTCTTCTTTTATCTGCCGCATCTGCTTCATAAATTTTTCCCGTGGAGCGCGATCATGCTCGGATTGGCGATTGCCGATCTTCGCGCCCGCCGCTGGAACATTCGCGCGGCATTCCGCGAAATGTCATCCGGAACGCTTTGGCTGATCTGTTGGAGCATTGGCGGGCTCATCTTGATGTCGATAATTCCCTCGAAAAGAGTCGACCGAATTTTTCCAGTCATTCCACCGCTCTGTTTGTTGGTCGCTAGGCAAGCCGCGGGTTTCTTGAATGGCGAAAAACAGCGTGCGCGAAATTTTCGATGGGCAACCGCGATATTGGCGCTCGCCGTTCTCTTCAGCAGCGGTTATGCGGCGAGCCGAGTTGTCAGTGGCTACCGCGATCATCGCGATGCATTATCGATCTTCGGCCGCAGAGTACGCGAAGAAGCGGCCAGGAATCATTGGCGATACGAAGCGGTCGGATCGACCGATGAAGGATTGCCACTTTACTTAATGCGGCCGCATTTCCTCAAACCCGAGGCGGCGGTGGCGAAATGGAACAACCGGGAAATCGATGCTCTCGCCGTTCCCTCAAACCAGACGCTCGATTTCATCCGCGAACTACACCACTCGACTCGCCGATTCGAATCAGTTCCACGAAAAACTCTTCGCCGCCCGAACTACGTGTTGTTGACGCGTTAGCAGAGCAAAATGCTCGACTTTCCCGGGCGGCATTTTAGTCTCGCGCGACAATCGCTAGATCTCGATGGAGCAATTCCCCAAGAAAGAAATCGAAACGCTGTGGGCGCCGTGGCGGGTGGAATATTTCGAGAAGGAACCGCGGGACATGGAATTTCTCACGGCCGCGGCGCAAGCGAGCGATGACGCCGCGCACCTGGTGATCGCGCGGCGTAAGACCGCGTTCCTAATGATGAACCGTTATCCCTACTCGGTCGGTCATTTAATGGCGGTGCCTTATCGAAAAACAGCCGAGCTTTCGTCGTTAGGCGAAAATGAAATCGTCGAGCTTTGGAATTTAGTGACGCACGCGCAAGCGCTGCTCCGCGCAGCCACGCGGGCACAAGGTTTCAATGTCGGCTTAAATCTCGGTGAATCCGCCGGCGCGGGCGTGACCGATCATTTGCATATTCACATCGTGCCACGCTGGAAGGGCGACACCAACTTCATGCCGGTGCTCGCCGGGACGAAAACGATTTCGGAAGGACTGCGCGCTTTGTACGACAAGCTGATTGAGGCACAGGCAAAAATGGAAAAGGAGCGCCGGCGATGAACGGCCCCTCGTCGTGGATCGAACCGCCGCCGGCGCAGCGCGGCCTCGGTTGTTTCGCCAAAGGTTGCTTGATTCTGGTGGTCTTTTTCATTCTTCTCGCGCTGGCATTTGTCGCCGGCACTTATTTCGCGGCGAAATATTTGCGAACCGAATATTTCTCAATCCATCACGAGCGCATGCCCATCAGTCAGGCAACGGTAGAAGAGGAACAGGCCGTGCGAGCGCGATGGGACGCGTTCGAAAAAGCCGCTCATGCTCATGAATCCGTTCGAATCGAGCTCACTGCCGACGATCTCAATGCGCTGATTGCATCCGAGCCGAAGCTCCATGGCAACGTTTACGTGACGATCGAAGACAGCACCGCGCACTTGCAGGTGAGCATGCCGATCGGCAGAACGCGGTGGTTGAACGGGCGTTACCTCAATGCACAATGCTCGGTCCAATCCGCGCCGACTGGCAAACCGGAAGACGCGCGCATTACCAGCATCGTCGTGAACGGTCGCCCGGTCGGAGAAGAAATCCTGAGCTGGGAGTACGGCTCGTGGTCGTTCAAACGTTACATGTTAGACTGGACCGGCCGGACCAATCTCAAGACCTTCGAGATTTCCGACGAAAAAATAATTTTGGAAACAAACGGCAGCGAGCAGGCGCTCTAACGCCGCACCAAACTACTGCATGATCTCGCGGGCGAAGACGTTGAGTTGTCCGTCTTCCTGTTTCCGGACTTCGGTGATCTCGAGTGGCCGCAATTCGTCGCGGCTGACCGTCGATCCCGGTTGCGGCGGAGTGTAACCGGTTGGGAACTCGACGACGATGCGCGTGGGTGCCGCGCCGAAATGCAGAACTGAATCGGTGAGTTTTCCACGCGGTCGCAGCACGGCGCGATTCGCGTCGGAAAAGTTCACAACGAATTGTCCTTTCAAGTAAATGCGTTCGCCCGCTGTTCCGTGATCGGCGATTTCTTTGAGATCGCCCGTCGCAATCAGACGGCCGAGTGGCATTTTCCCCGGCGGAAAAGTTTTCCAACTTCCGCCACCCGTGGTCGACGCCAATGTGCCCATGTCAGGAGCGCCTGGCTGCACCGGTTGGGCGCGCACTGGGGTTTCAACCGGTTGAGCGAGCGCGATCTCGGGTGCTGACTGGGTTGCGGCTGGCGGAGCTGGAGCTGGCTTTTTCGCCGGCGCAGGAGGCGGCGATGTTTGGGCGATCGGCGCTGGCGCTGGCGGCCCCGGTGCAGGGGTCGATTTTTCCGCGACCACTATTGGTGTCGCCGACGCTGAAGGTTGCGGGGTCGGTTTGCCTTTAGCCAACTTGCCTTTTGGAGTTGGCGTTGCTTTTGCGCCGGCTTTTCCTTTTTTGGGTTGGACTTGGACAATTGGCGGTGGCGTGACCGCTTTGGCAGCCTCGACGCGCACAAGTTGATTTTCCGCAGGTGGCGGCGTTCCGCTCGGAGCGAAACCCGGGATTGCGACTTGAGCCTGTGCTTGAGGGCGCGGCGCTCCCTGTCGGAATTGCGTGTAATGCATCTCCCCGCGCAACCGTGCTTGTTCCTTAAACAACGGCCAGCCCCCTTCGAGATTCAGGGACAACGGCGGTTCGAGACTGAAAGTGCCGGTACCGCGCATCACCGTGTAAGTTCCATAAAGCAGCGGGACGGAAGTCAGCATGATCCGCCCGTCGGCAAAGCGTTCGACATGAATGACCGCGGACAGATCGTGGGCGCGATCGAGTTTGAGTTCCAGACCGGTAGTGAGGGTTTGCTTGATCAAAGGCACCGTTGGCGGCTCGGCTGGATAAAGATGTTCCATCAACAGCTCCGGGTTCTCGATCGAATCCGTCAACGCGACCATTCCGGAAGTGAACACATCGCTCGAGCTGAGCTCGCGCGCGTCCATGATCACATAGCGGCCGACCACGTAGGGGACGAGCCCGCGCACCTGTTGAAAATTGCGAATATAATTTCGCGCCAACTCCGCGTTGCTTTTAGTCAGCTCGGCCGAGCCCATCGCGTTGTAACGATCGTAGATTTGTTTCGCACTTAAAAATTCGCCAGCCGGCGCCGCTGTTAATTCGAATCGCTTCGGCGGCTCGATCTTATGCAGTTTTTGCAGAATGCGATAACTGTCCGGCCGTTCGGGTTGGCTGAAGATATAAAAACTGCCGAGCCAGGCCGCGAACGCGAATCCGGTCAGCAGCAGGATCGCGACCGTCCAGGCAAAGTAATTGATCCGGCGCCGAACGGGGCGCGCGTACGGTTCGTCGTACTGATAGAGTCCGTAGTCCATCTAAACGGGCGAGGGGATTCCGATTTGCGCGTTCAAGCTGACGGCGTCACTTCGAATGACGTCCCGCATCCACAAGTCCGACTTGCGTTCGGATTCACGATCTGAAAACCGGTGCCGGTGAGGCCGTCGCGAAAATCCAGGGTTGCGCCGCGCAGATACGACGCGCTCTCGTTGTCGATGAAAAACTCGACCCCGTCGCGCTCGACGACCGCGTCTCCGGCTTTTTTTTCATCCAGCGTCATCTCGTAGTGGAGACCGGAACAACCACCTTTGCTAATCTGCACCCGCAGACCTTTTCCGGCGGTTTGCTTCTGCGCATCAAGGAGATGTCGGAGCTGCTGAGCTGCGTTCTGGGTCACGGTAATCATCGCCCGGCAAATTACGATCTGTGCTCCCTCAAGTCAAAAACGGCACGGCGGTTGAAAGGCGTTTTTCTTCGCAATCAGCAATCAGAAATCTACAATCAGCAATAAGATGAGTCGGATCCGCCTCCTTCCCGAAACCGTGGCCAGTCAGGTTGCCGCCGGCGAAGTAGTCGAACGGCCTGGCTCCGTCGTGAAAGAGCTGGTCGAGAACAGCATCGATGCCGGCGCGCGGAAGGTCGGCATCCTCATCCGGCGCGGAGGAATTTCTCTGATGCGAGTGATCGACGACGGCTCCGGGATGGATCGCGACGACGCTTTGCTTTCACTCGAACGGCATGCGACCAGCAAAATCCGATCGGTGTCGGACTTGGAAGCGATCGGCACTCTCGGTTTTCGTGGCGAAGCGTTGCCGAGCATCGCCAGCGTGTCGCGTTTCCGCCTGACGACTCGCGAACCGGATGCGGTTGCGGGGACTGAGATCGTCGTCAATGGCGGCAAAATCGACATTGTGCGCGACGGCGGCGAAGCGCCCGGGACGCAAGTGGAGGTGCGTTCGCTTTTTTACAACGTGCCGGCGCGCCGCAAATTTCTGCGCGCGGAAAATACCGAGAGCCGGAACATCGAGCACCAGCTCCATTTGCAGGCGATCGGCCACGCCCAGATCGCTTTCACGTTCACGCACGACGATCGCGTCGCGTTTCAACTGCCCGCGACCGCGACGCTGACCGATCGAATTCGCGACCTTTACGGAAACCAATTGCTGCAACAGTTGGTTGCGCTCAATGGTTCGCATTCACCGCAAATCCGAATCAGCGGATTAATCGGGCAAGCCGGATTGAGCCGGCAAACGCGCGGCCAGCAACTGGTTTTCGTAAACGGCCGCGCGATTGAAAGTCCGCTCATCACGGCGGCGGTGCGCGAAGGTTATCACACCACGCTGATGAAAGGACAATATCCGGTGACTTTCCTTTTTCTCGAACTCGATCCGGGTGCGGTGGACGTGAACGTCCATCCGGCCAAGCGCGAAGTGCGTTTCCGGGATCCGAATGGAGTTCGCGAAGCCATTGCGCGTTGTATTCAGGAAACGCTCGCTCGTGGTCGCGCCGATTGGCAGGAAAAATTTCGCCCACCGGCACCCGCTCCAACTCAACCGCCTGTCGATCCTTCGACCGGGCTCAGGACAGGCCTAACGCTCCGGCCGCAAGTCATTGTTCCGGAAGAATCGTATCGCGAGTTGCCGCAGTTTGAATCAGGTAGGAGCGGTTCGCCGAACCGCTCGGAGACGCCGGTCCGGCTCGGACCGATTGACGTCAATCGCCTCTCCCAGGAAGCGCATCGAGATGAAAAAGCGAAGCCTCAGGCACAGCAGCAATTCCAGATCATCGGCGTGCTCAATAAGCTTTATGTTCTAATGGAAAACGCGGACGGGCTGGTCTTGGTCGACCAACACGCCGCCCATGAGCGCATTTTGTTCGAGGAACTTCGACGGCGAATGGAAGAGCAGGGCGTCCCAGCGCAAAAATTACTGATCACGCAGACGTTCGAGCTTCCGCCACGCGATGCCGATTGGATCGAGCAGAACCTGTCGATCTTGCAAAAGATGGGAATCGGGATCGAGAGCTTCGGGCCGAACACATTTAAGATCGACAGTTTGCCAGGATTTCTAAACGTGACCGATGGCGCGCAATTCATGCGGAAAGTGATCGATGATCTCAAAAGCGCCAGTGAACGCAGTTCGCCGCTGCGTTTAGGCGAAGACATGATCGCGAAAAGTGTTTGTCGTCACGCGGTGAAAGCCAACGACCCGTTGCGTTATCTCGAAGTGGCGAAACTGATTCAGGATTTGCTCGAGTGCGACTTGCCTTACTGCTGTCCCCACGGCCGGCCGACCATGATCCAAATTTCAAACGCGGAGCTGGAAAAGAAATTCGGCCGCAAAGTCTAGGAATACTCAACTTTCCCCTAGCTGGAATTTCTCTTCGATGCGGTGCGAAATGGGAAACGCGGATATGTGACGATCACGAATGTGCACAGTGTGAGCGAAGCCCAGCGCGACGATGGATGATGCATCTTGGTTTGGAATGGCTTTTCCGGCTCTTTCAGGAGCCGACGCGACTGTGGCGGTATCTCATTAACAACCCGCTTTTTGTTGTGCGTGCAGCCGGGCAGATGCTCGGCCTTCGAAAGTAGTTGCGACCCTAGTTAAGACTGGGCACGTTACCCGCTCTTATTAATAGAATGGCATCCGGGAAGATGGTGGTCTGCGGCGGGGGCGGCTTCATTGGCGGTCATCTTGTCGCCGATCTGCTCAAACAGGGCGCGGAAGTGCGCGTGGTCGACGTGAAACCGTTTGAGGAGTGGTTTCAAATGTTTCCGGAATCGGAAAATTTGCAGCTCGATCTTCGGGAAGAGGAAAGTTGCGAACGCGCCGTCGCCGATATCGATCTTGTTTACAACCTCGCCGCCGACATGGGCGGGATGGGTTTCATCGAAAACAACAAAGCGCTTTGCATGTTGAGCGTGCTGATCAACACCCATTTGCTGATGGCGGCAAAAGACGCGGGCGCGAGGCGTTTTTTCTATGCGTCGTCAGCGTGCGTTTATGCCGCGGACAAGCAGACCGATCCGGATGTCACCGCGCTGAAAGAGGACGACGCCTACCCGGCGATGCCGGAAGATGGTTATGGCTGGGAAAAACTCTTTTCCGAACGGATGTGTCGTCATTTTCAGGAAGATTTTGGCCTAACGACCCGGGTAGCGCGTTATCACAACGTCTATGGACCGCACGGCACCTACGATGGCGGACGGGAAAAAGCGCCGGCCGCCATTTGCCGCAAAGTGATTGAGGCAAAGCTTTCCGGGAAACATGAAATCGAAATTTGGGGCGACGGAAAACAAACGCGCAGCTTCCAATGGATCGACGATTGCGTGAAAGGCACGCAAATGATCATGAACGGCGATTACGCCGAGCCGCTCAATCTTGGCAGCAGCGAGCTGGTCACGATCAATCAGCTTGTCGATCTGGTGGAAGACATTGCGGGCTTGAAACTGAAGCGGCGGTACAATCTCTTAGCTCCGAAAGGTGTGAACGGGCGCAATAGCGATAACGCGTTGATCCGGAGAATTTTTGACTGGGAACCGTCGACGCGTTTGCGTGATGGCTTGGAGCGCACTTATAGCTGGATCTACGATCAAATGGCCAGCGCGAAAACGTTGCAACGCGTTTCGTAGAGTCGGTTGAAAATATTCCTGGGAAAGCGTTTCCGGTTTCAAATCTTGACCAGTGCTGGGCAAGTGACCAAAACAGTGGTCATAATATTCAGTCCGATTCGGACCTCGGCAACTCATCCGCGCGGCGCGTGCCATTCAACCAAACCCGTTCCCGACCAGTGGCCGAACGAAGTCAGATCAAGTTTCGGCCGCGCGATCTCGTGCCAAATGGCAAGCATGTTCCAAAAGCGAATGTCATCCATGACGAGGAGAAGCGGTTTATGAAAATCAACCGTCTCCAGTTGCCGGAGCAATTTGCGTTCGAAGCCGCCGTCTTTCGGTCCGTCCACGAACAGCAGTTCCGTTTCTTGAATCAAGCTGCGGTGCAAATCGAACACCGCTGCGTCGGACAGATCACCAATTTGCTGTTGTAGCCGATCATCCTCGAAATCCTCCGGCCGCAGAAAAGTATCTGACACTGACTCCCAGGGAACAATGTCGAAGGTGGTGATTTTTCCGGCGACCGGCAGAAATTTTTTGAGGGCGAGCGCCGACAGTCCGCGAAATGTCCCGACTTCAACGACGCGTTTGGGTTGCAACAATTTTACCAAAGCGGCCAGCAATCGATAGTGTTCGCCTGGCCAAATCCTGGTGAAATCATTGCTGTCGGAATCGACCCGACGACTGAGGTCCGGCAACTCGGTATGCCAGGCTTCTTGTGCGGAATGTAAAGCAAGATCGATCAAGTAATCGCTTGGCCCGCCCCAAGTATTGAGCGTGTCGTAGATCATGGAATATTCGCCATGACCAGGGCGCGGATTCGGAAGGACGAGTTTAACGGCGCGACGCTGAATCGACCGAACGGCTTTTCGAAAAATTCTCGGAACAATCACTGAGCGGCGAGGTTGACCCGGGGAGTCTGTGCTCAATCGCTTAACTACTCAACATCTCAACGTCTCAACTTTTCAACTTGCGGTTCCGTGGTTAACTCATCGCCGTGAGTAACAGTAAGACCGCGCTGATCACCGGCATCACCGGACAGGACGGCTCGTATCTGACCGAGCTGCTTTTGCAAAAAGGCTACGCTGTTCACGGGATCGTGCGGCGGACGAGCAACCTGCTCCGTTCGCGGATCGAGCATTTGCGGCGGGACGCAAAGATTTATAGGAAAAATTTGTTCCTCCATTACGGCGATTTGTCGGATACGACGACGTTGCGCCGCATTTTTCGCGAGGTTGGGCCGGGCGAGTTTTATCATTTGGCTGGGCAAAGTCACGTCGGCCTGAGTTTCGAACTGCCGGAATCGACTTGCGACGAAGCCGGAATGGCGACGTTGCGTTTACTCGAGATCGTCCGGGATCAATCGCCCAGTATAAAATTTTATCATGCATCGACATCGGAGATTTTCGGGAACGCGTCTGAATCGCCGCAAATGGAAGAAACGGCGATGCGACCGACGAGTCCCTACGGCTGCGCCAAGGCGTTCGCGACCCAACTGGCGCGAGTCTACCGGCAATCTTACCGAATTTTTGTTTGCAACGGCATTCTTTATAATCATGAGTCCCCGCGGCGCGGCGAAAATTTTGTGACGCGGAAGATCGCGCGCGCGGCGGCGCGCATCTCTCGCGGCCTCGATGTCGATCTTGTCTTGGGAAATTTGGAGAGCAAACGCGATTGGGGCCGGGCGCAGGATTACGTCATCGCGATGTGGCTGATGCTGCAACATGGGAAGCCTGACGATTACGTCGTTGCCACCGGCGAAGCGCATTCGGTGCGCGATTTCGTCGAAGCCGCATTCAAAGTGGTCGATTTGCCGTGGAAAAAATATGTGAAGCAAGATCCGGCATTCGATCGACCGATTGAGCCGGCGCGTTTGGTCGGCTGCGCAGATAAAATTAAGAAAATACTCGGCTGGAAACCGAGTGGCAGTTTCGAACAACTCGTTCGCGAAATGGTGGAAGCGGAGCTCGCAGAGTTGAATTAACGGTTCTGATTCAGCTGCCTCGGAGCGAGACCGGCATTTTGGAAAATCATGGGGAGCAAGGAGTGCCTTCGAGTGCCAAATCTAAACCTGGCCCGAAGCAGAGCTCGCAAAGTGGGGTCGGGGTTCCAGGATCATCCATAACAATCTGACTGCTGTCTCGAACCAGTGGTAAATTCGTCCAATCGGCGATCGCGCGAGTCGCGTTTTAAACGGCAACAGAAGTGCTGCGCAATCGTTGCGAGTTAACAAATGTGGGTGGCGCTGGCGGATTTCGGGAAGAATCTGCTGGCACATACTCTGCCCTGAAGCTCCGCGCGCTCTATTACGATAGATGCTCAGTTGACTGCCGTGGAAGCGCCAGGTCGCCAGTTTTTGCGGCAAATGGACTGTACCGAAACGGCTCGTGGCGTGAAGAAGCCAGCCGAAATCAGCGATAGACCCGATCGTTGTCGGAAACGGGCCGACTGCTCTTGCCATTTTCGTTCGAACGACGAGTTGAGTGAGAGAGCAATACACACTGCGCCCCGAAAAGTGGAGCAGACAATCGTGAGGCACGGGCCGGTAATTGATCTGATTTTGCTTTTCTCCAAGGAATGCCGTCCGAACGGTGTCCAATTCCAGTAATTCCCTAATTGCGCGCCGGGACAAAAGGCGAGCCAACTCGGAATTCGCAGGCGACAGATTGCGCCCGTCGCGATCGATAAATAATACGTCGCGTGCGGCGATGGCCGCTTCGGGGCAACGGGTCGTGTCAGTATTGTTTATTAGCTCGTGGGGAGATCTCACTTCCGCGCCACGGTTTGGTCTCGTCATTTTCCCCATCGTTATCGCACTTGCATTGCTAGGGCACAATAAAGGGTTCAAACGCACATCCATCGTAGTTTCGGCCGTTCTGGCTGCGATCTCGATGGTGGTATTTTCGCAATGGGGGTGGGTTGCCTGATGGCGCCGGCGCCAGACAACAAGGGCGTCACGGATATCGGCAGGATGTGATCAAAGCATCTTTTGAATTAGCCCAACCAGACCAGAAAACAGTCCGATATTTCCGGGGACAAACCAGAATGGGAATTTGGCAGGCAATTCGCTCATGAGCAAGACATTGAATCCGATTGTCGTTGCCAGCAGATCGCGCGTAAAGCTTACATCGCTCACGAAAGGATCATCGCTGAGAAAACACGATGCGATTCCAAAGCTAATCGCCGCGCGCCAATAGAACGAATTGAATCGCGGTCGCGAAACGAGATACGCCAGTTGCACGAGTAGCGACACCGCAGCAACCACCGGGAAGACGTTTCTGTGTCTAATTAAGGAGACCAGCCCATAAATCCAGCCCTCAAATGGCCAAGAGAAATTTATAGCGCCGTAGAAATGTTTCTCAAATCGCGAATGGGCATAGATTGCCCAAAGCAGGAAAGGCAAAATAATTACGGAAGCGTGCGCAATGCCTCGCCAAACCGCGTGTGGTTTGTTCCGCAGATCGACAATCGCAGCCCATGCGCAGATCGCGTAGGTTTCTTTGGTTAGGACGGACAACGCCAAGAACATTGTTCTGGAGAGGCCTGCCAGCACTGCGGCGGCGACGAGCAGTGCCGCAGACGGAAGATCGGTAAGCGAACGTTGCAGCGAGGCGAGCGCGCCAGTAGTCAACATCGTGGCGGCGATGCACAGCCAGGCTTGAACAGTTGTCGGCTGTTCAGACCGAAGAAGCAATCCGAACAAAAGATACCACGCGGCGAGATTCAGAAGTATATAACTTGTCACTACTGCTGCCGGTTGACCGCCGCCGAGTAGCCAGGCCAGTGCTGGCATTAAAATCCGTCGGCTTCGATACTCAGGTACATCAAGCGCACGTCCCAATTGCGGATTGCGTAGCAAAGGATCGATTGCCACCTGCGCATAAAATTGTCCGTCGTAACCCGGGCCGTGGGAAGTAGCCGGATTCAGTGCCTGAAACTGAGAAAGCGCTCGCGGGAGATAAATGGTTCCGACCACGAGCAGCTTCGTGAAACCGTGCTCAGGGGAGAACTGCCTTGCGACAAAGAGAGCCGGAATTAAACAAAGGACCGTAATAAGGACGATACGCGTTTTATTGCCAACCTTTCGCCCAAGTAGTTTCACGTATCTTTGTTCGTATCGGCCGCCGAAAGTCACGCTCATAAGATCGACACTTCTTTGTTGTCTTCGGTTACCGCGGATGCCAGCGTCGCTTTTTTCCCTATAGAGATCGCACACGCAGGTGCCGGATTTAGCTGTCTCAGCTCTGATTGATAAAACGTGGACTGCATCGAATCTAGAAAACGATTGCCAAATCGAGAGCAAACTCTCGGCCGAGCGTCGAACCCGGACTCGAATCCCATTAAAGTCTTAATCATCGACAGCTTCGAGTGCCTCACAGATCTCGGTGGCGTATTCCTGCCAGGTTTTGACATGTCTGCGTTCGATTTCTTCGACCAGCTTCTGCCGAATGTCTCGACGCGTGGCGAGCGCTACAATCGCGCCGCTGAGTTTCTCAGCGTCGCGGATGTCAACAGTCAAACAACCGCCCCCGCTTGCCGTCTCGGCCATTGTTCCGAAATTTGCGCAAATGCACGGACGGCGATTCCACAGGCTTTGGATGATAGGAAGACCAAAACCTTCAAGGACCGACGGGTAGATCGTAAAATCGCATTCGCGATATAAATTCGTCATCTGATGATCTGTTAACTTGCCATGCCAGATCACATTTGGGTTGCGCGCCATGGCAGCTTTAACAATCTCGACAACGAAATCCGCACCTTCGTAACGATCGCCGACGAGTTGAAGGCGAAGTTCCGGTTGAGATAGAGTTGCGGAAGCTAATTCAAACGCTTCAAGCAGAGTTTTGTGATTCTTACGTGGTTCCAATGTTGACACGCAGAGAATATTTACTGCCTGAGACGAGACAGCTGCTTTCGCAGGGAGGCGTTCCTCGCCAAAAAGATCGCCGGCCGAAGTGCAAACATAAATGGTTGGAAAGGGCAGTCGACGCTTCTCAACAAAGAGACGGAATTGGTCGGCTGCTGAATGAGAAACCGGGATAAGAAGGTCGACGTTACAAAGGCCTGTCATGTAGTCGGCATGATATTTTGCCGCTTTGGGCCGAACGAGTTCAGGATGGGAAATGGGAATTGCATCGTGAAAGATTGCCGCCACACGCATCTGCTGCTCTCGCGCATAGGCGATGACTCGATGCAGTTCGTTCCGATAAATCACCTCCGGCAGAAGGAGCCATGATCCATGCAATCTGTTCGGCAGGCGATCCGTTATACAAACATAGGTGGCCAGGCGTTTGCTGTGCTTCGCATTTAGTGGCAAGAAAGCGCTGCGCCAGGCTGACCACCGGACCGCTCGGAAGTCGACGTTTGCCCTAGTTAATCCGGAGAGCAGACCGCGGACAACAGTTTGGATCCCGGTTCTCGCATCGCTCTTCGCTGTGTGTGATGCTGCTACAAAAATAGCGCCCATTTGGGGCTCCCGTTTCCGTTATAGATGCTCGATAGCGCTGAGCTTTTTCGGGGCGAGCCCTATTCTTTGGAGAATCATTGGAAGGAGAGACTGTCTCGGATTCCCGACTCGAAAGTGCGCTCGGCCAAGCGCCCGCAAGGTGGCAGCAGGCCGCTCAAAGAGCATCAACAACACACGGACGGCGCCTTCGAGCCGAACCCAAAAATGCTTGATTGCACCGGTCGCAAGAAAACTTTTGCAAGGCAACAAGAGTGCTGCGCAGTCATTAGAAGTCAACAGGCCTGGATGATGTTGGCAAATCTCTGGGAGAATGCGCTCGCACATCGTCTTTATTGAGATGAGGCGTGTGTCATCGCGATGGACGCTAAGTTGATCGCCGTGAAAGCGCCATATGGTTAGCTTTCTTGGCACGTGGACTGTGCCGGCGAGATTCGTTAGGCGAACAAGCCAGCCAAGATCGGCGATCGAACCCACTGTAGTATCGAACGGTTCCACCGCTCGTGCCAGAGTCGTGCGTATAAGCAACTGCGTCAGAGAAAAATAAACGCTCTTCGCGGAAAAGTGCAGGAGACAGTCATGCGGAGGAGGCCGGTAGTTGAGGTCGTGTCTTACTGGGTAGGAACGAACAACATCGAGGGCAAGCACGTCGTTGATCGATTCCTCGGGCAAATAATCAGCCATGTCTTCTATAGTAAGTTGACCGCCATCGCGATTGATCAGCAACGCGTCACAAGCAGCGATGCCCGCCTCCGGACAAATCGTAAATGCTTCGAGCAGCGTGGCGAGAAAATCTGGAAGCATTGCATCATCACACGTAGCGATGTGGAGAAACTCGCCAGTCGCGAGTTTGATTCCGCGATTTAAAGCCGCATAAAGTCCTTCGCGTGGGACCTGGTGTAGCCGGAAACGCGAGTCATTGCTCGCGATCGATTTAAAAAATTCCCAACTGCCATCGGTGGAATAGCTATCGAGAACGATCGCCTCCCAATCCGAAAAAGTTTGCACTAGGATGGAATCCATCCGTTCTTCGAGAAATGCCCGCGCGTTGAAACACGGCAGTAAAATTGAGACTCTCCGCGCGCTCATGCACTGAGTGGAAGCTGCGGGCTGGCCGGCCAACATCGGCGAATCGCCTCAAATTCGTCGAGCAAAGCAAACAGCCCTTTAACAAAATCTTCGCTGGTAAATTGATGAGCGCGCTCTTTCCCACGCCGAATCAAGCTTTCCCTTTTTGCTTTATCGTGGAAAAGCGATTTGAGCGCTTGCGCAATTTCTAATTCGTGCGCCGGGTTTACCAACACTGCTGCGTCTCCCAACTGCTCGTTCGCGCCAGGAACATCGGCGGCTATGACCGGGCAACCGAGAGCAAATGCTTCCAACGGTGGAAGATTATCCGGGCCGAAGAAACTAAGGTAGCCAAGAACGAACGCATGTTGATAGAGTGCGCGCAACGTAGTCCGGGGAACGTGACCGAGAAAATAGACTTGCTCTCGCAATTGCAGAGCTTCGACCATTTGTCGCACATACGCTTCATTACCTTGGTCCGATCCGGTGAATACTACAGGCAGGCACAAGTTCTCCCGTCGTTTCAGATGCGAGACGGCGCGGAGTAGTCCAACGTGGTTCTTATGGCTCCAAAATTGCGCGGGGTAGAAGATATAATCGCCTGGCAGGTTGTACCTCCCTAACTCGGTAACATCCGCGATGCCGTCTTCCAGCGCGAACCGCGGCGTGGGGTGAGGAAGCAGTCGAACTCTTTCGTCAGCGATTCCGTAAAACCTTTGTATCTCTTCCTTTCCGGCCTTTGTGCCGGTAACAACAAATGCAGCACGCCTTATCACTTGCGAATAAAAATGCTCTCGCAGTTGCCATATTTCGCGCGAACCGACCTCTGGAAAGAACGGTTGGAGCCGGTGTTGCAGGTCCCAGACAATCGCTAGGAATGGAACATCCAGAATAGCTAGTTCAGGGCTAAGATTGATAAAGAATTCAATACCCTCACGAACCAACCGATCGCGGATTGATTTACTTTCACACCGATAACCACCTTTTGGGGCAGGCGAAGCTTTAATAGTGCGCAGTCTTGACCAGATACGCCTAGTCAAGGAACTGCTCTTCACCGCATGTTTCGTCCAACTAACAGACTTGTGGTCATCCAAATCGTCGCAGACTACAAACTGATGTTTTGAATTAGACGCCAGTTCGAGTATGCGATCAAAAATTTCACGTTCGTAAGTGTAGCCGCCGCCGATGGTTTCTGGTGCGATCGGATTCAATAGGCCAACTCTCATGAATAGCTTTAATCAGGGTCTTACATAGGAGTCTAAGGATAATCCGAAATAGTATGGATTTCGCCTAAGGCTGCTCTCTCAAAACTGTCTTCAATGCATCAGCCACACGCCTTTGCTGCGAATCGGTGACAGCTAAGCCGCTTGGCAAATAAAAACCTCGCCGTGCCAGACGTTCGGCCACAGGGCATCGGACATTTTCGAACAGCCCCAGCCGGCGGAACACGGGTTGCTCATGCATCGGCCAAAAAAATGGCCGTGTTTCTACTTGATGCCGTGATAATTGCTCCATGCAAAGCTGCGCGTCGAAAGGAAGTTCATCGCCAAGCACGATTCCATAGACCCAATAAATGTTCTCTGAATAATCTGTCTGTTGTAGAGGCAACTGCAGTCCTTCAATTCCTTTGAGAAGTTCGTTGTACCGCTTGCCCATTTTACGTTTTCGCTGAACGAATTCGGCGAGGCGCTCCAACTGCGCTACACCAAGTGCAGCCTGAAGGTTGGACATCCTGAAATTCCAGCCAAGTTCCTCGTGCACGAACCGCTTTTCCCCGAAACAAAGATTCCGTAAGGAACGGGAGCGTTCTGCCAGTTCTGCATCATCTGTTAAGACCATTCCACCTTCGCCGGTGGTGACATGTTTGTTGGGGTAAAAGCTGAGTGTACTGATGTCGCCAAAACTTCCGCAAGGACGGCGCTTGTAAGTTTGGCCGATTACTTCAGCCGCGTCTTCGATAATACGAATTTGATATTTCGCAGCCAACGCCAGGATTGGGTCCACGTCCACCGGCAGGCCGTAAATGTGGACGACCATAATCGCCCGCGTACGCGACGTGATCTTTGCTGCAACCTGCTCGACGTCCATGTTCCAAGTGTCCGAACACGCATCGACAACAACCGGCGTGGCACCGGCACGGATAATAGCGGCAGCACAAGAAATAATTGTAAATGTAGGAAGAATGACTTCATCGCCCTTTTTTAGATCGAGTGCGGTGACCGATACGTCTAAGGCGGCCGATCCGTTGCAAACTGCCACCGCATATTTGCGTCCAAGCCTCTTCGCAACCCCGGCTTCGAGCCGCCTAACGAACGCTCCCTCGGAAGAAATCCAACCGCTTCGGACACATTCAACCAGATATTTGGCCTCATTACCATCCAGCAACGGTTCATTTACGGGAATAAAATCCAGGCTCATTTCAGTGACTCAACTTTTCTTGCGTAGCAAATAAAGAACGCCCCAGGTGCCCTCAGAAGGGACTTTTTGGGTTAGAAACTCTTCGCTTCGCAAAACCTCAAAGCCGGTTTTCTCGGCAAAGTGATCAATATCTGCCGCCGAGAAATAGCGCATCTTGTGTCGTTCTTCGAAAACTGTGGCGCATTCGTCCGCAGATTTTAGGATGATAGTATAGCGGACGTCGACGCTACACGTCTTTGTGTCTAGTGCAGGTTCGGCAATTCGAATCAGAGAAAGATTTTCGTGTTGCGCCCGTTTAACGCGAACAACCGGGCGTTGCGCCAGCACAGCCGCGGCGTGCCAGACATCAAAAAGGAAAACGCCCTTCGGTCTCAGGTGTCGCGATGCATTCGAAAAGGTGCTGTACACATCACTGTCACTCACCTGATAACTCACGACATGGAACAGGGAAACAACAGCGTCAAAAAGTTGTTGCAGCCGAATTGTTCGAACGTCGCCCTTTTGAAATTCGAAACTTCCCCGCAATGTTTTTTCACAGGACCGTTCGGCGTTAGCTACTGATAGCATTGCGTCGCTTTTATCGATTCCATGGACGCGAAAACCCTCTTGCGCCAGGAGCCGGCCATGTCGCCCCGTGCCTGAACCGAATTCGAGGATATCCCGAATTTGCGGATCCAATCCCCGAAGGGTGCTCGCAGTGTACTCTACTTCATGGCCGTAATCTTTATCGTGGTAGAGAAGATCGTAATAGGCGCTGTAGCGTTGAAAAACGTTGTTGCTCACTCGTTCTTGCCCCCGGAACTAAAATTGAGCTCGGCGGGGAGTTTTCCGTCAAAGCGCGTTTTATCTTCTTCCCCGGTGTACGGACCTTGCTTTACTTCGAACATCTCCAGTTCTTCAAGCACCTCAAAACCGTGACCGCCCTGAACCAGAAGGATAACGTCGCCGGCGTGGAGGATTCGGCTGCAAACGTAGCGTCGGTCTGTATCAAAAAAATCAACGCGGAGCTGGCCGCGTTTAATGAAAAGAGTTTCCTGTGTAAACTGCACGTTGCGCGGCACCGGATTGTGTACGTGCGGTTCGATTAGCTTGCCTACCGGGTGATGCATGTAGGCCAACTGCTGCGATAACTCGTTAGGGGTGAAGAAAGTGATTCCCGATTTGCTGTAATCGTGGGAAACGATGATCGCCAAGAGTCGGCCGCCGTGTTTTATCATTGTTACCATGTCTTCAGGAGGTTGCGCTATTTGCCGCGAGCAGATATTTCTCCCAGCCTGCAGGTAATTGGTAATCCCAATAGTCTCGCCGCAACACCCAATTTAACAGACTTAAGTCCTTTCGTACCTCACCCTGATGGAACTCGAACCCTCGCTGGTAGGCTTTGACGGTCATCGTAACGCACGCACATGCTCTTTTAGCTGAGAACCATCGGGAAATTATACGTTTCACTCGGCTCAGTGGATGTTCCAATCGTGCCCTCTTTAAAGAAGCACCTCCGTCGGTTCTAATCTGGGTGTAAGAATCGCACACGCCTTGGAAGAACGCCCGACGCGTAAAGTATGCTTCCGTAAGCCTGCTTGCTGAAACCTCATGACGCACTGCTGCGTTCGGGTGATACAACGCTCTTAGACCAGATCGTTTAATCTTCATACTCAGCCCCGTCTCCCCGTCGCCTTGATAGCGTTGTAGCGGCCCGGGCAAGGAATCGGGGTGAAATCCGCCTTGTGCGAAAAGTGTTTCTCGGCGGATGGCGAAATTGAGACCGAAAATATAAATCGGATCGATTTCTTTTACCTTATCGCCTCCATCGAAAAGGCTTAGAGGAACGCATAAAGTTCCCGCCTCTTCAACCGACTGGAATGCCTTCAGCCATGGTGGCGGGTTCACCTCGAACAACGGGCGCGAAGGCCCCCCCACCAGAACAATCGGGGGATCTGTGAATGCATCCTGAAGAGCATTTAACCAACCTGGATCGAGTCGAACATCGTCATCGATAAAGACACAAATATCGCGGGCACTCTCTATTGCGCCGCGATGCCGGGCCGAGAGTAAGCCAGGCGTGGGCTCACTTATAACCCGACATTGTAACCGCGATCGAAACCCTTCGATCATTGCAGAGGTGCCATCGGTCGAACCATTATCAACGATCAAAACCTCGTAATTTTTTTTCCCGCTGTCGATCTTGATCAAAGAGTTGAGAGTTCTCTCGAGCGCGGCACATCGATTGAACGTCGGAATGATAATCGAGAAGGTCAGTCCCATGTGAGATCGTGTCGTACCGTCCAATCTGGGGCCTCGGATTGCAAAATAAACTTCGAAGGGCTACCCACTAACACCATCTTGGAATCATTGAATGCTGCCTCTATTGGATTATCCAGCGCGCGGTGCCGGTTTTTTATTTCTCAATGATTTTCTTATGTGATTAAAAGCGTCAATCTTCTGCTTTTCTGTCGGCGAAATTCTTAAATATTCGCTAATCTGATTAAGTCGATCAAACGTCTTTGTCTCATCTGTCATATCGTTATAAGCGATTATTAACTTTCTATTTTCCCCTAGCCTTTCGACAAATGGCTTCACTTTATTCCAAAGCGCCGTTTGTATAAACCGCTCGCCACCCGGCCACCATGCTCTTTCAGTTAATTTGTCAATCGATTCGTTGAGCGGTCGATAAGACCAGATAAATCGCGCCGCCGTTCCACAAGCTTCGAGCAAATCATCGGCAGACAACAATAATAATGGATGTTTTATTGCAACCTGTTTGACTCCAGCTCCCATTTTGCTTCCAATCCACTGTTTAAGAAAATAGATGCGGTCCTCTTTGCAAACACCCTCTTTTAATTCACTCCAGCTCAGCCCCATTCGCGGTGTCGGTTCGCACCACCACTCTCGAAGCCTTGGAGACAACTCAGCCGATTCGTAGGAACGATAGCTCTCAAGTGGCTCCATATCAACACCAAGGTAGTAGAGAACTCCAGAAAGAGCCGACGACCCAGAATTATATAAGCCAAGAATTGCTATTAGATCTATCTCGGTCGAGCTATCTTTGGACTTAGTCATAGAATGGTCAAGCACAACTGATTCTGATACCACCGAGCACATAGAGTCGCAGAGTTACAACGGCGTTTCTGTCATCAAAGTTTTTTTTTCATGAAGACGCCAAAGTGGAAGCGGGCGTCGCGCAAATTACTTCGATTTGCCAAACCCTCTTGAGGATCCTGCCGCCGGGCACCACGCCGCCCCTCATCATTCAATACAGCGCATCGAACGTGCCGATTCTGCAAATTGGCTTGAGAAGCTTGATCTTGATCTTGATCTTGATTGGGGCCGTGTCTAAACATTCAATATTGTAAATACTCTCCTTGCCAACTCAATACCTTTTCGGCAACACGCCCTTTAGATACGACCCCATTTTACCCATTCTGAACCCGAAAATTAAACGGCGCGAATCTTTCGGACCGTTTGCGCCCACCATTTTCCGCGAGGCGGTCTCCGATTGGTTCGAACAGAACGATGATGTGCCCTTCATGATGGAAGTGTTTCAGATCCGGCCGAATCATCGAGACTTGATTCCAGCGGTCACACATGTCGATGGAAGCAGCCGCTTACAGACCGTGCACAAAGAGACCAGTCCATGTTATTATCGCCTGATCGAACACTTTCGCGATCTCACCGGCGTGCCAATTATGCTAAATACGTCTTTTAACGAAAATGAACCGCTCGTCTGTTATCCGGAAGAAGCGCTCGATTGCTTTTTGCGCACCGAAATGGACGTGCTGGTCCTCGGACATTTTTGGGTCGAGAGGGGACGTTGAGGCAGGGAGCAGGACGAGCAACGTTCGAAAATGACTGTTAAATCTGTGGCGAAGAACTTGTTACCGTCAATCACCTTGCATTGGCCTCGCTGTTTGAGGCGAGCGAGGCAAACAGCACCGATACAGTTTACCAGAAATTATGGCTCGTGGGAAGATGCTGCGAAGGATTCGACCGGCTACGCTGCGCCAGAAATTTTGGCGAAAACTCGCGCGGCGCTTTCTAGCCGATTGGCGATACTTGGGTCGCTCAAACGTCACTGTCATGCGCCTCGGGTCTCTACGGAAGTGGATTCTAGATCGATAGCAATCGCGCGCCATCGCTGGCCACTGGCGCTGAAACATTGCGAAGTTTGGGGGCGATGCGACGTCGAGTTGCTTTGTTTTCGAAGTGACGCGCAAGCATTCACGTGTCTGAGGTTCCCGGAACAGGCTGTCCTCCCGAACCTATGAAGCACATAAGCCTCGAGCCCTGGCAGTCTCATCCGTTGTCGTTTGCCAATACGTCAATACGGCTTTTTGAGTACGACGGCATGCTGCTCCGTGGGATTAGTGCGACCTACGAGCCACAGGTCCGGGAGTTGTTTAAGAAAGGAGTCCTCGACGCGCTCATCGCCCGCGACCTCTTAGTTCAAACGGAAATCTCAGACTACTCGTCTGACGAGTACCCGCTGGTTTTGAAACACGAGAGAATTTCGACAATTACTTATCCAGCAGAATGGGCCCCAGAAGCTCTAAGGGCGGTGGGAATGGCCGTACTGGATCTTCAAGAGGTTTTGCTCAACCACGGATACATTTTGGGAGATATTTGTCCTTGGAACATACTGTTCCGACGTACAGAGCCAGTCTTTGTGGATTTCGGATCGCTCGTGTGGGGCGCGGCCGCAACCATCGAGCAGTTCGTGAACGAATTTCATCGCTATTATATTTGGCCTCTTCAACTCGCTAAAAAGGGGCTGTGGCGCTACGTTATCTACCTTGTCGGCGATTTTAATCATGCAGTCCAATATGACGATGCTCTACTGCTATTGGGGCCTCGCGAGCTGGCGCGATCAGCGACGTTCCCTGGACGCGCCAGAATATGGTCTGGCGAATTCTTGAGGAGGACGCTTCCCGAGTCAGTCAACAAATACCTACGGCGACTCGGAATTGGAGTTAAGGCGCCGGCCGCGAAGCCAAGCACGACAGACTTGCGTGTAAGAATCGATGATCTGAGAGCGTCGCTTTCAGGAGTGAAACTGCCCAAAAGTGACCGGTGGGCGAAATACTATGAAGAATCGCAGACCTTTGACCGATTAAACGATTGGAATCAAAAACAGCTGAGTGTGAAACAGGTTCTTGGCGAGGTGTCACCAAGATCTTTGTTCGATGTATGTCCAAGCGGAGGCTGGTACTCTCTCCTCGCTGGATCCATGGGGATTCGAGTAGTGTCCTCGGATGTCGTCCCGGAAATGATGAACCAGCTTTATCTCACCGCACGCAACGGTGATCGCGACATCTATCCGATTGTAATGGATTTTTGCGATCCGACTCCCGCTCGCGGCGTGGCTAACAATTGGTTCAAGCCGGCGACACAGAGATTCCGCTCGGAAATGGTAATGTGCCTCGCGGCCGTTCCTACATTAGTTTTTGGGTCCCAGCTTTCTTTTGATCAAATCGTTGCGGGCCTGGCCGCCTTCTCGGAGAAATGGCTCTTGGTCGAGTTTATACCTTGGGAGGATGAGATAGCTGGCAAATATTGGGAAGCGCGGCAGCATCATTGGTATACACAAGCCAATTTCGTGCACGCGCTGGAGCATCACTTTCGAATTCGACGGACATATCTCTCCTTTCCGGCGACTAGGAAGCTCTTTCTCTGCGAGCGTAACGAAACTGCATAACTGGCTTCTGATTTCATTCTGATCAACGCGCAGTTGCTTGATGGCACCGAGAAAGAATACCTCACCGCATGCATCGATAGCGGCTGTTTTTCATCCGAAGGCCCATTCGTGGCACGCTTGGAAGAAGAGAGTTTGCATATCGTGTCGGCCGCGTTGGATGTGGCCGTTGCCGCTCTCAAGTTAGGTCCCGGTACCAAGGTAATTCTTCCTCCCTTTACGATCATTTCGTGTGGACCGAAGATGCCGAGCTTGGTTATCGCCGGAACCGTCGAGATCGCTGCAATTCTGTAGGGAAAGCCGTTGGCTTCCCGGGGGAGGCTAACAGCCCCCTGCAGCAATTACCAAGTTCCCACCAGTTTAAAACGCCATGGCTGCGGAGCGGTGCGGGCGCTACTCGTCCACTCCGCTAAGAAACTGCTTCGCGTAAACAACGCCGCAACCTCGCCGTTGCCTTGGATGACTGGATTGGAATGTCGAGATTAAACAAGCGCGCGATTGTTTCAAGGGCATCGGGCAGGGGACCACGACGCGCCACCCATAATTTGCTCTGCTCGTGCGCGGCGAATCTCTGCAGGCACAGCCTCGAGCGCACGGAGGTTTCCGTGAATGTCACAGATCGCAGCGACTCGCGTGCAAAAGCGGAGGCTGTAGGTGGTCGGATGCGGCGCCTTGTTCGGCAGAAAAGCTCAGATTTTCTGAAAAACTACGTATGTGCTTTTGTCCTCTTGATGTCGCTCGAGAACAGTAAATCCAACGGAAGCGAACACTTTGTCAATAGTATGCCCGCAATGGTATGTAAAAGTTCTATGATGGACGGCTGATTGCGATTTAAGATGTTGCCACGCTTCCTCTGTTGATATGTCTATATAGTCGAATATGACATAACCGTTGCGTTTTAGAATACGCCAGAACTCTTTAGCAAATAGCAGAATGGTTCCTAACTTAAACTCGATAAATGCCCCATTAGAAAAACATAAATCGACCGAATCTGCAGCGAGCCCGATTGATGCACCATCACATTCGCCCACATAAACGTTTTCTACTTTGGAGAAGTAGTTTTTCAGATGACTCCTTATCCAGGAGGAATGATCAAAAAGATGCAGTTTCCCTTTTCCGATTAGCGGTATTATATGCCGGGCATGCCGACCTGTTCCTGCCCCGATTTCGCAAACACACGAAGTCTGCTCTATGTAGGGGAAAACTACTTTCCTCAGAGTAGGCAAGGCAGGTTCCCATCCTAGTTGCTCTTCAATCCAGTCATTGACATCGATGCCTGCTTTTGTCGATTCGAAGAGATACCTATCGAAACCTTCACATAGTGGATCGGCCTTCGAAGGTTTCCTTTTTGAAGTATCATAACCCAAAGAGCTTAGGAAACGTCTGGCTAATCGTTTCAATCCTGCGGCGATCTTTGAATGCAGTGTGTTCACAAGGTCTAACGAGTCGGCGCTCAGCCACCGCTGCCGGCGGCGAGCAGGCAGGTTGGCCGTCGCGAACTTCCGCAATATCGACAGCTGTTTGATAAAATCAAACTCACTTACCGCAGCCCGAAAGCATTGGGGATTACCTGAGCGATTAGATGACACGCCGTGTGGGGAAATTGGGGCCGTATCTAAACATTTAATATTGTAAATACTCTCCTTAATTTCTTATCCGTTTCTGCCCGCCTTTGAATCCGACGAACTCGCTAGCTCGCCGCCGCGTAGCCCAGTCCCCCAAACATTACGCCGGATTGAGATTGCGCCTTCGATCCGGAATTTTCCTTTCTCTTCAATCGCAATGTTCTTGATGTCGATCTCCTTAGTGAGACTACTGTATTGGTTATTACTCAAAGCCAACCTTTGCAAATATCTGCTTCATTGTCCTCTTAATTGCGGACTTGTTAACCATGGAGGGCAGTTTATTGAGGGATATGTTACTGTAATTACCTGTTGTGTCAATGAATCTAAAGGAGGACTTGTTTCTCTTTTGGAGAACAAATTGATTAAATGGCAGAGCAACGATTGGTACATCAATTGCCTCAGCAAAATAGATGCTAAATGGACAGACCAGAGTCGGTTCGTATCGAATATCGTGCTGCCATGGGGTATCCGTGAAATCATCTCCACCTATGAGACCACCCTCATGTACCTTAGGAAGAATGTTAATTAGATCAACTGTTATTCCCCGCAGCGTATGATCTCCATCGATATATGCAAAATCAAGAGAGTTGTCTGGGATGGTGGCAATAACTTCTTTCGTTCGACCCCTGAGAACAACTCTTCTCGAAGACGCGAAATCTGTTTTTGTCATCGCCTCCTCGTAGACTTCTTCGAATACTTGCGGCGAGACATTGAACGGTTTATTCCAGTCCGGAAGAGTCGCCCATGGATCTATCATGTAGTATCGCTTAATGAATTCACACTGTTCGAGAATTTGTTTGGCGTACTCTCCTCTCCAAACGCCAACTTCCAACATTGTTTCGACGTTGGTAGCTCTCAATACTCGATCCCACAGTTGAATCCTAGATGTCGAGCTAGAGACGAGACGATGAAATTGTGGCTCTTCAATTTTCATCTTTCAGCGCCTCTTTTACCTTTTATGATGCCGAACGGGACGGAGTTGAGCGAAACCTCCGAGCGATGGCCAGAAGACCGGAGCTCGGCTGCTCAAGCGAGCGGGGTGTCCGTCCCGACGAAGGAGGGATCTTGCTCCAACGCAGAGTTAGGCGGCGCCCAGCGCCGACTGACCGACGCTGGACGCTCAACTCCGTCCCGTTTGGAGGACGCGCCAGCCGGCGCTCGCAGCCTTGGGTTTGGAATTTCATGTGCACTTACAATTCGTCCTTAGCATGCAGCGCTCACCCCCGCGAGCTCACAAAGCTCAGCATGGACGGCTTTTGCCTTTGTTCCTACCTCACTGGAATCGAATGAAGTCCTAAGGCTCTTTTCCGGGAAATGGTGATCGACCGGCGCTCCGCTGAATGCCGCGAGCCTTTCTCTCCCTGAATGCTCGACCAACTGATCGTAGTGGAGGAAGAGCCAATCGCCTTCGTATTGGTGCACTTGCAGAATATGAGAATAGATCGCCACCCAACATCGAATGGCATGCCGGAAGCTAAGGTCAAGTCCCCGCAAGTAAGGCTGCAGCTCGCACGAGCGCAGCATGCTACGCGCCGTGGAAGCGGGATCGCGAAACATGCAAACAAAGGACGTATTCTTGAGCCACGGCCTCCACATCGGCAGTGTGTAGGAAAAGCGCGGGTCCTTGAAACAATAGGGCTCGCGCCGCACGAGCCCTTGGATCCGCTCGGCCACCTTCTCAGGAGCAACGAGACGAGTGCCTACTGCCAAGCTCGCGAGCCACCGTTGATTTCTCTCAGGCCGGTGGCGGAAGAGCCAGTTCCCGATAATCCGCGGCCGGTCTGGCACTACCCTCTCTAGGATGTCCTCGTTGATTCCATTAACCTCGGAACACTCAAAAAATCCTTTGGGATTGCGCGCGTTTGCTCGGTAGAGATTGTCCCCCATATAGTAGCCTGCCTGCGAAAGGACACCCGCCGCCATGCTGGTACCGCTCCGGCCTGATCCGAGAATCAATAGATTACGCATAACCGAGAGGGATCGAGCTCCGATAGCTGCGAGTGTGCACAGCCGTCGTTTTCAGCTCCAACAACTCTGCCACCCTAATCGTCATACACCGCGGGGAGAGGTCATCTCCCATTCAGCATCCGAAAGGAACCAGCCTTGAGGTCCAGCCTTAGGTAGCTTGCCGGTCAGGAAATAATCAGATGCTTCGATGGTAATTGTGGCAAGGTCATCCCAAACTCTGACCTTCTGGTTAGCGTCATACAAAGCAGCCATTAGCTTGTAAGTGCCAGGACAGAGCTTGCAGTCCCTCCAATGCACCCTCACTTGAGTTTCGCTGTCCAGCTTCCAACTATTCTTGAGCTGAAAATCTGTATGCAAGGTCGTTAGTCGCTCCGAG